>Ga0179591_1351149_pt1 | contig 14723 bp, 12 predicted proteins | sample CZOMad2_1_08_16f_FD_182891 | JGI IMG/M metagenome (GOLD analysis project Ga0179591, IMG submission 182891) | Vadose zone soil fungal communities from Angelo Coast Range Reserve, California, USA - CZOMad2_1_08_16fungal (PacBio error correction) | ecosystem: Environmental > Terrestrial > Soil >...
TGGGCGTTCTTAACAACAGAGAGAACTTAGAGGAAGGGATTAAGAGAAAAATTCTTCAACAAACGTCTGCAAAAACGGCCAGGACGGAAAAGCCCACGCTGGCGAGGGGAGGGGAATCAGCGATTCCTACCTGATCGACAAAAAACAAAAACGGACCTCGGAAAGGAAGAAAGAAAGTCAAATGCCGATCGACACCCGAGAAAAAGAAATTCTGCAGAGCTCTCACACGTGCCGTCTCAAGAGCCGGAAACGAACGGAATAAATGGGGGTCAAAAACTCGGTCTAGAGGGGAATCTCCTTCGGAACTGCGTCAATCGGTGAGAAGATGCAAAGTCGTTGCCGGAAAGGGAAAGCTACCTGCAGGGGAAGAGCCGGGCAATAAGAAGGGAAGTCCTATCAAGAGCTTAAATTAGGGACGGCCGCTGGCAACAAAAACAGGCGATCTTATCTGCATACAAATAGCACGTAGGGAGGCTCATATCGGAGAGGAGAAAGAAACAGCAACCGACGAACTGACAGGCCGGTCGAGATCAGGGGGACGAGATTCAAGGGGGTCTATCTATATGGGTAGGGGTACCTCAAGGAAAAGGGAAACACAGGACGATATCTCTATGAGATAGAAGAGACCTTTCTGAGGAGACAAGGCAGCCGTCAAAACATCCACCGGTCAGACTTCCGAAGGGAGACATCATAATGAGCGTCGGAAAAAAGGAGAGAAAAAGCACAAAGGGGCATTCGAACGAAATTGAGATAACAGAAGAAAAAGGGGAGTCTTACAGGAAGGGGTGGCTTCAGGGAGCAAGTATAGTAGATAGAAATCAGGAAAAAACAATACATCCTTCAACTAGGGGAATCCTTCCCCAACAGGGGCAAGAAGAAAAAAAGGGGTCAGAAAGAAATGCAAGAGGTCATAGAAGGTGAACCCTTAATGCGCACGACTTTAACTTAACCAAGATGACGCCAATTTTTCGTAGAGAGGGAGACGATGTCTTCACGAGGAGAATCTGGGGCACCAGGCAAGGGAGGACTAGGTCGCAGGAGGTGAGTCCGAGGACCTGGCACTTTCCAAAGAGCAAGTAGCATAAAAAAAAGGATAGTCGGAAGAAAGGAGGGAGAAAGAGGTCCCTCATGGACCTAGAAGGGAGGAGAAAGTTCCATCAGCCCTCAGGTAGTAGATCATCCAAGATACAGCGTTGAACTAGAAAGGGAGCATAACGACTGGAGAGTAGAGGAGGAGAAAAGCCCTCATCTGGGGGGAAGGTTTAATGTAGAAACTTTTTAATAATTCTATCTAGAGGGGTGGGGAGATAATTCGGATTAGAAGCGATACCAGGGAGAATAGGACTCGCCGAAAAAAACCTTATAGGTCAGGGAGAGTATAGTAAGAAGTGTACCGAGAAAGAAAGGAGATGGACACGGTTAAAGTAGAAGCGATCAATAGATGCAGGATCGAAGACTGAGGAGGCACCCCCATGAAAGTTAACCGTGGCAGAATGCCTTCAAGATGGAGAGGAAAAGAAAGGGGTCGGTACTGTTTCTTGAACTTCACTAACTGTTTTGAATCGGCCATAAATTAAAGGTGGAAAAGACTTTCAAGGTGGTGGGGGGTGGGGGGGGGTGTTGAAAGCAAGAGGGAGGGGAATAACGAAGCTAGACTGGAACACGCGGACGCTCTTCGCCAAGCAGAAAACCATCCTAAAACAATGAGAAGGTGAGGGAGGGGAGGCAAGCAAGGGGACGAAAAGAAGACATTCCTCCATAGCGGGTGAATAGAAAAGACATCTAGAAGAGGAAGGGAGGAAGAGAAGGTGGGAACTTGAATAATAAAAAGTCCCTCTGGTCAATGCGGATAGCAGAGAGGGAAAAGAGAATGTCAATAGTACCTTGGAATGAAGAGATGAAGTTCTTAAAAACAGATGAGGATCGAAGGCTAAACTTTGAGACAGAGTCTTTGACAAAATTGAGGGACTAAAAAAAGAAGTAAAACCGGAGGAGGTCTTCCCGTGACAATCGTGAGGAAATTCAATCGTAAAAAAAAAAGGCTTAACTCAAATAGTCTGAGACGGGAGGACTCTCCTCACTACTGAATCGCCTCAGTCAAGACGGACTAAAAAACTCGCCTCTATATTTGGACAGTGACAGGGGGGGTAGCATAGAGATAATGGGGAAGGACCGAAGGTTGGAATTGGTAGTCCCAGAAGAAGGGGGCATCAATCTCAAGAATAAAAGCCCTTTACGTAAGAAGAAGAGAGTAGGAGACGGCTCGAAAGAGGGACGAGACGAAGAAAAGACCTCCTTAAAGGGCTCCAGGATGAAGAAGGGGGACCGCTTGAAACAAAAAAAAGCAAATCGCCACCTCTTACCACCGAGAACCGAGAAGTTGAAGAACAGGTCCTAACGCAGGGCCACAAGAGAATCTCTCACAAAAACTGGGAGGTAGTAGGGGTAGGGGGGTATTGAAATGGGTCCGGTCAAAAGGAAGTTAGGAAGCGTCTTAGGTCTCTGGAGAAGGGAGTGGGCGCTTCTGGTCTAAGAAGAGAGAAAAATCCATACCGGAGAAGAGGCGGGCGGAAATTGAAATGTTGAGGTCATCTAAGGGGAGAAAGGGGAGAGAGACCAAGATCAGCCGACGCCGCAGAGAGGAGTGGAAACTCTTCCGAAGAAATCGCCCTTCACGGGCGTGGCAAAAACTCCAATGATTGGAGGGAAACTCAATCTAGGATATTCAGAAAAACCAAGAGAACATCTAGAGGAAGTAGAAGAGAATACGAGGAGAAAGTCAAGGAAGGTCTTATCTTCACGCAAAAGATGCCATCCTTGTCGTAAAAAGAGAGGAACTATAGAAGAACTATGACCGCAAAGGGAAAAGTCCGCTACTTTGGATTGAGAGAGAATGATGGATGCAGCGCGAAAGAGACACATTACGAATGCTTGGACTTGGGGGAAGCTTGAGGCATTAGAACCTCTGAAGAGAGGTCAAAATCCCGTCAAAAAAAGAGAAGATCGACCCCAAAGGAAGAAACCTGCTATGAATGGCTTGTAAGCCCGACCATTCGGAGAACGAAATCGAGACAGAGAAAACTGTAGTGGATACCAAGAGTAGTCGGCCTGAGTTGTAGGTGGTAGAAAGAGAGTTCTATGCATATTAAAGAACGGCGCCTTGTTCCTGAGAGCCTGGTTTTGCGCTAAAATTCTCTAAGAGAAAATCGAGGAAGTTAGAGTCAGGAGGAGAGAAACAAAGCTGGGCACAGGTTTTGTGGGTGAAAGAACGGATATGTGAAAGCGACCCGAAAAGAGTTGAAGGGAAATAACAGGAAAGAAGAGGAGGGACTGTGCCTAGTAGGCCGCCAAGAGCTTTAGAGCAAGTCAACCACAAAGGAGGAAGTGAACTAAAGCTTTGCCGCCGCACGGAGCCTCTATGATCGTACGGGAGGATATTCAACTAAACCGTTACGCACTCAGCGGGAACTGAAAGGAGGAAGGAATCTACGGAAGGGGAAGACAATTTAATGAGAGAGAATGGGGAGCGTTCTTACTAGAGGAAACGAAAGCAATCCTAGAGGGACACGGCAAAACCGGGGATCTACAATTCTGGAGCCACAAAGGTGCGAGGCCTGCGATGTTCTCATGCGCGAGGTAAACGAAAACGCGTCCCAATACTAGCACCTCGGGAGTGACGGGTGTTTCGGCAAACGACTGGGGAAGCGGGGCCTGGGACAGAAATAAAACTGAGCCTCGATAAAAGAGATCTTACATCTTACGGGCACTTCAAACCGGCACGAAGAGGGGGAAGCTCGGAGAACTTGACTCTCTTTTACTATAGTGAGCGTCCGAGCCCAAGTAGAAACTCTCGGGCCTGAAAGAAGAGAGGAAACCTCGGCACAGAAGAAGTCGTCAGAAAAAAAGAAGAGGAGAAACGACACCCTTGGAGCCTCAAGTTCCATGGGTCTCATGCTGAAATTCCGTTGTCACCGTCTAACCAGAAAGAAAGTTCCCAAGGGGAAGGGGTTATTCTTTGAGTTGGGGGGGGGCGGAAGCTACGGATCAGGGTTAAGAGTTTTGAGGGAGAGGCCCCTATCTTTGAAGGGACGCTGCTCAAGAAATTCCGCGCGCAACTGAGCGGAAAAGGAGGGGAGGCCGTGGGATCTATACCAGGCGCTTAAAAATTCACGGGGGGTTTCGTTAGTGAAAGTAAATCAGGGATGACTGACGTTCCCTTCTTCATGGGGAGGGGATGCCGAGGTTTCCTGTTCGAAAATCGGGGGGAGAGGGGGGAAGGGATCGGGAGAGGAAGAAATACTCTCCTATCTCTTCGGTCCCTGAATGCGTGACACCTACCCAAGAGGGCTCATGGAAATTTCCCAGTCTTATGCTGCAACCTCTATACAGGAAAAAAGCGGGCGAGGAGGAGGGGGAAGAAGGAAGAAAGGGGAGAATCCTCATACACCGAGTAGAGACGTATTGATGCCGGATCATAATAAGCCGGCGGGAAAACATCGCAGCAAGAATTTGGACCGGGTGGGGGGAGTACGCTTGAGGTAGGAATGAAATTCGCTTTTAGTCATGTAGAAAAGGCAAGGCCAGGATACGATGCACAGCTGGAAAAAAATATCCGAGGGAGAATGGGTTAAATGCGATGACCAGGAAACTCCGACAAAATTTTGGAAGAAAAAAAAATTCGACGAAGGGGAGGCGGAGGGTCTTCTACCTCTACCTTTATTGGAGAAAGGAAAATCGGGCGGGGTAGCAAAAGTCTATCCGGGAAGAAAGGGAGAGAAGGAGGATGAAGGGTTCAAGACGGCGCCGGCGATGCTGGGTGGGTGACGAGCATTAATAGGGCAGGAGGATGAAACCCGCTAAGAGGGGGACGAAGGCGGGGTCTTGTCTACAAGGGACATTTCTCCTCATAGGTGGGTACAGTCTGAAAAAATCATCTAAAAGGAGAGCTAAGCACAACAAAATAATGTAGAGGAGAGAGGAAATGAGATGATTAAAAGATCACAATCGGACGGACAAAAGTCCACAGGTCGAGAAAAGAGGGTGTATCGCCTCGGTTGCGGGTTCATCCGGATGAAGAAACTGAGAGGTTCACCAAAAAAAAAAAGATAGCGAACGAGGAATCATGTCCCACGCCGACTACAACTAGGATCAATTCGCAGAGGGTGCCGAAAAGGAAACGGGGTCTGAAACTCAAGTTCAAAACGCCGCGGCTGCCGGAGATCACGGGGTATTCACCAAAGAGTTAGGAGGAAGTTGACACTCCGTGACGGGGAACCAAAGCGGACGCCATCGCAGGAAAATGTAAGAGGTCTCGACTCTGAACGAGTCATAAAATGAAGACATAAGAGTTCGCGAACAATACAGAAGCGCAGAGAAATAGGTAATGAGTCTTCCCGTAAAAAATCGACGATAATCGACCGAAAGTAAAGTAGAACAGCGAAGTAGGGCGGGCTCTGACATACAAAATTACCATCAACGAACGATCGACGGAAGGTCAGAGGGGGAGATGTGGAATAATTTTCAATTGCTGAGAGAGGCGGGAGTCGGTACCGCATGACACGGCTGTCACAGATAGGGAGCGACCTAACAGGCGAGACCACTCAGATGAAAGATGTCGACAAGAGACTCCCTTCAGCCAAGGTAACAAGGAGGCAGGGCACGGGCTTGGAATGAGAGGAGAAGAGATCCGAGCAACCAACAATACACCTGGTCCCGAAAAAAAGGACTACGAAGGGGAGATGACGATTTTCAAATTCATTATAACAGACTAGAAATCAAGATCGGACCGACAAATAAAACGAGCTTCCCTCGAAGGAAGGAAGAACGCCAACAAGAACGCCAAAAGGAGAAACTAGGGTACAAAAATGTGAAAGGATTGACGCCGGACCTGACTTACCAAACTGGTACTCCAATGGAGTAGTCTTCTGTACATGTGAAATGAGGTCCGAGGCGATCTAGTGAAAGGAAGGAGAGTATTCTGATTACGTCACGAGAAAAAGTCACACTGTCGCCGAGCAAGTCCCGAGAGATGCTAGGATTAGGAAAGGATTTCCGACATAGACTCGGGGAAAGAATAAGGAATAGCCAGTAATCGACCACTAAAGGTCGATTCTAAAATGCAGAATAAACGGACGTCAGAGGGGAATAGATTAAGGGGGAAGGGGTGCCGCGAGAGCTACCGCGACCAGACCCCGAGGACTGGGTTGAAGAAGGTGATAGAATCAAAAAGGGTTGAACCTGGGGGCTACGCGAGAGGAAGGGGGGGGGGAGGGGTTGATGACGACGAACCTGAACTTAAAGAAACTCCGTCGAATCATTGTCTCGTCGCGCGAAAGTGGCGACGATGAGGCACGGGGGGGGGAAGGAACCAGTACGAGAGGAGGTAGAAATAAGGAAGGGAGGAGGCTTCACATTGTTCATACTAGCGTTCAGATGAGCACTCCATAAGGGGAACATAAGGAAAAGCAGGTCTGTCCTGGGAGGAGGCACAAAGTTGAGGATAAGTTCAGAGCGACGCCGATTTCACAATTATTTTGATCATCGTAGGTCCTCGGACCTAAGGAATACCTTATCTCCAAAAAATTAAGGCAGAAGGGAAAAACTGGAGACGAAACAAAGGACAAGCTATCATGAGGGTAAAAAGTCCAAAAGTTTCTATGGAGAAAAGAACATCTCCACTACTGCAACTGGGGGATCGCAAGAGCCCTACATAGTGCTTCGGGAAACTCAATGGTCCTGTTTAAGAAGCAATGATCGGTCCACGGAAGGGAGTATAAAAGCCGGGAGGAAGTGAATGAAAGAGAGAAGAAAGAGAAATGAATTTCTACGTCGGAAAGGGGATGCCGTCAGAACTTGGAACGAGACAAAATCGGAACAATGGGCCCTCCAAAGTCTAACGCAAAACAAGTAGGAGCGGAAAAGTGCTCGTGAACCAACCGGTCGAGGGGAACCTTTCCAAGAGGGAAATAGGAGTTCTTTCGGCTCAGGCCTGAAAAGCCAAAATCAAGAAATCAAGGGATCTCGCCGCTAGCGAGAAGTGGTGGATCGATAGTCAGTAAGGAATTTGAACGAAGAACGATGGGAGACGCTGACCAGGGCGGGGCGAGCCGAGAAACGCGCCGGCAAGCAGAGGAGTATGGACTAAGCGGATCGACGACGAGCAGAAAGAAGGCAATTCCACCTCGGAAAAACAGCAGGGGAGGTGGCCCCTTCTTACTTTCGGGCCGAGAATAAGAGACAATCGGGAGACCCCCCGGAGCAGAAGAAGGGGGAAAGGGAAAAAGGAACACCCAGACAAAGTCAAGAAAAGACATTTAAAACAAAACAAAGGAGGATTTAAGATTTACTGATGCTCAATTGGAAGGTTCACGAGGTCCGTTCCCTCAAAGGCTCCGATGGAAAACGTTGAAACTTGACGCGGACTTCGAGTCACACCGGAAAAGGATACATTTCGGAGAACGGGGAAGAATGTTCAGTCTGAGAAAGGGAGGGGATAGCAATGGCTTCACTCCTGCTCTTCGGGCAAAGTCGCAGTTCTTCGGAAGATCGCCACTGGTCACCGGCGGGCACTAATCCAACTTCGTGGGAGGGTCAAAAGTCGTTCTCAGGTAATAGGGGGAGAAAAACCGTCAAAAGACTGCCGAAATCGAGAATTCGCAAGGAATGACGGCGGCTAAAGTGAAGGCGAAAGCAGATCAGAAACGGATGTAAGCTAAGGGGCGGAGCCGATCAGAATGCTTAACGAGGAAGCACGATTCCGCCGACGGGGTGTTTAAGAGGGAGTCGGCACGTAAGAGAGAGGAGGATCAGATCGCAAGCGATTAGAAACTGGGGAGCGCAGAGGAAATGGGCCAAATCTATCGCTGCAATCGAGAAACGAGCGGCTAGCCACAAGTGACCGAGAGGGGGGGGCTGGCGGTATTCAAAACGAAGGGGAGGGCTATAAGAGAAGTGATAGAAGGGATTTAAGCGCAAGGTCAAAGGCCTGTCTAGCGGTTGGAAAACAGGGAAAGCCTTCAAGATCCTCATCGCCTTTCGCGGACGAAGGGGTCTTCTACGGCTTCCACGGTCAGAGGGGGGTGGACAGCAGGGAGGAATTATTGAGGAAATTCAGCAGGAGCCAATCAAGGATTGAAATCGGCAGGAGGTTCTCGGACAGAAAAAGATTTGAACAAACAAGGGGAAAAGAGAATGTGGGGCCCGAGGAAAAGCCCAGGGGGAAGAGAATTACTCTACAATCCATGACATGCCTCGTGTGCAGACCTCCTTCAAATCTATGGGATCATTTATCTAGAGGGCGCCTTACAACTTTAAAGAAAACGTCATCGGCACTGAGGAAGAAGAATTCGAGCCCGGCTGATTCGTAGACAACGTCCGTCGGACATAAACGAAAGACCACAAGAAACAATCTCTAGTGATCCAGCTCAAACGGGTGCTTGACAAATTTCGAAAAGGTCGGGGGACTGGCGCTGGTCTCCGAAGATCACTAAAGCAAAAACTATCCGAGTCAAAGCTGAATGCCGTTTCTAACTGGGAGAGCGACCGGTTTCGATACAGAAAAGTCGCCTCTATAGGGAGGGGAGGGTAAGCAAAGACTAAACTCTACTCGAGAAAGGGATAGAGACATTACGGGAGAGGGGTCGGAAAGACAGCAAGGAAACCAGGCAGGCACGCCCGCGTTATGCAGCCAGATTAGAGCGACGACTAAAGGAAAACCATGGATTTCCTCGGAAAGGGACATTCGCGGCGAGACAGTCAAAAAATGGTCTACGACCCCAAAAGGTCAAACGGGTGGGGAAGGGCTTGGAGGTGGGGAGGAGGCGTAGAAGTGTCAAATGAGCGTTGCCAGATCAAAAGTCGACCTAAGTGACTCTCCTTCGAATCGAAAAAGCAGGACATATCAAGATGTCGCCGCAGGCTCAAGGCGGGAACCGAGAGGGAAGTAGGGTGGAGGGCGACTGAGGGGAGAAGTCGACTCAGGAATGAGTTCTGAACCGAGAAATCGTGGGAAGGGTCTGCCGGATGTATGTAGAAGCGTTGGCGAGGGCGAAAGGGGCGGAAGTGGGGCCCTAAGAATCTCATATGGGCTGGACAAGATGGAATGGATTCCCGAACAACAAAGTCGGCTCGAAGGGCCATGACGGGAGGGAACCGCTCGATGACCGCCCGGATGAGTGTTGCGAAAGGACGTGTTCCGATGAAAGGAAAAAATAAATACCCGACGGAGATTCGATGCCAGGATTCCGGGGGAAAAGGCGAGGTTTGACCTCTGCCCGAAAATGGGCCGACTTGTAAGCTCGGACGTCATAAAGGTATAGGGGCCTTTATGTCGCTTGAAAAAACGAAGGAAAAAACCCCGGTGACCTCAAGATTACCGAAGTGGCATACTTCGACCACATGAACCACCAGAGCTGGTGTTGTTAAAACCCCATGTCTTCTCCACAGTCAGGTGAAACGATCAATCAGACCTTGGTGGCGGAGAGCGTCACAGTGTAGAGGGACGGCTGCTGCGCCGTGATTGTCTTAGCGAGGACATTGAGGTCCCTGCGCAAGTAGACATGGTGGTGCGAGTCATGGAGGAAAGCGACTGAAAAAAACGACCGGGGAAGGGGGTGCAAACATCAGTGGCGGCACGAACGTTCCTCGTCCGCCGCGGGGGTTGAGAAGTAAAAAGAAGCAAAAATCATGGGGGGAGCTCTCTCAACAAACCACTTCGAAGGGAAAAATATATAAAAAAAAGGAGAAAATGTCTTTCAATCGACTTCTTCAGACAAAACGGCCAGGGTTCGCCACGCCCGCAAGGAAAAAGATCTCGTCTTTAGGAGAAAAGTGCCTCAAAATAATAGCAACAACACCTCAGGGAAACGAGATCATGTGAATCCTCCAGGACGACAAGATAAGAAGAGTCGGAAAAGCGCCAGTAGATCTCAAAAAATAACTCAATTCAGGTCTATCCGCGCTCCGGATAGAAGAATGGAGTCCAACAAAGCTACTGCGTGGGTATAGGCCGGGAAGGTAAGAGAACGCCCTTCGGCCTCGCGGAGCATTGCGCGAGGGAAGAGTGGGTCATCGGGAGTGAATCACATACAGGGAGACCCAGGAAAAGAAACTGTCCGGAAGAAACTCATCAAGCCTAAATAGCTTTGCGTCGGGGGGAAACCGCTAAAATACCCCGAGAGGAGCGAAGAGGGAAGGCGACTACTCGACGAGGAGGTCTCTATCTCTCTTCGGGGGACCAGACACTCTGGCCGGACGTCCAAAATCAGGAGAAGGAACTCTGGCAAGGTAGAGTATTAGGGGTAGGGGGTCCCTTGAAAACATGCGGGTCCCCGATTAGGATCCGATATATCGTCCTCGACAATTCAGAGAGGAACCCGTGCACCAGAGGGAGAAAACCACACGGAAGACAGTCAAATCTTAAATCAGGGAGAATCAATCCTAGACGTCACTCACCAAACCCGGGGGGGGACTGGAAAAAGAATCCGGACCTACAAAACGGGGATCATTCGGGGCGAAGGCAAGGGAGATCACTGGGAAGAACCTGAGAGGCAATGAAAGAAAAGCGGGAAGGAGAGAAAGGAACTCAACTCGCCCCAGACACCACACCTTCGACGTCGGGGGGCAGGGGAAAGGAAAGTTGCCGGATTGCGTACGGCCCATGTTCCCTTAACGAGACGACAAGGTTTTCAAGTCAGGGATGCTACGAGGTGCGGTCCCCTAAACGGCGATTGAAGAACTTACGGAAAAAGTGCGAAGATTCAGGGAAGATGAACGTAAATGAACCCGCAAGTCTCCTGATTGTTAAAGCTCTTCTGACAAGATGGAAGTCACGGCGGGTAAGATGTCAAGAGAAACTAGAGGCGACGGACTCTGACAGTTGCCGGGCTTTCTGAGTCAGAAAAGAACCGCTGACTCCGAGTTGCAAGAAGGATCTTGAAGGGAGGAGAGTAGTCTAAGGAGAAACAAGGGCCTCCGACCTGGGTGGACATTGGTAGCATACAACTTTGGATTAGACGGGCCCTCATCGAGGGTTCGGGTATTCGGGAGGGGACGAGAACAACTAAAATGAACGAGATCACATGGCACTGTTAATTCGAGGCCGGATCGGACCTAGGAGAAAGGCTCGAGCGGGTCAAAACACGTGAGGTATTCCAACATATCGTAAATCATATAGAAACTGTCTGGCAAAACCCGATCATTGTCAAGTAAAGCCGGTCCAATGAATGCTAAAATTGCCAAGGTCAGAACTCCCCAGAAGATTCAACTTGTAGGAAAGCAGAGGTTAATAAATAGGTCATCCTCACGAAGAGTTCACAAAAAAAGTAAGGCGCTGTTTTTCTATCGGGCGGTGGCCTGCATCAGGGCTGGACTTAAAACACCGGCCGTTATTTATGCAGCTACCGACACTCAACCTTAGCTGAACAAGGAAACAGAGATGTAGGGGAGGGTTACGCATAAAGGTAGTCGGGGAGAAACCTCCACTATTACAAATTGTGTAACATCCCGTCAGACTGAACATGGGCGTAGAGACGTGTCAGTATAAACCGCCCTCCATCTGCGCAAACTAAGGAAGGGTTAAAGCGCCTTAGGTGCTGGTAGAGAGAGCCGGGGAACTAAGGATGAGGTCTCAAAACCCAAAGCTGTAAGCGACTCGTAATTACGGGTTAAACAAGGATGGATTGTCCTGCTGAAGACAGTCCTCTAGATAAGTGGGGGCACAAAGCTTCATTAACGTCTGCAAAGGCCTCGAGGCTGAATGCTCCTCAGGTAAGGGCGAAAGCAGGCAGGTCCTCTGCGCTAAGAAGAGTCAGGGAAGCCGCCGTTAAGCTTCAAGGGAGATGGCGTGTCATTTAAGGTGGAGCGAAAAAATTACGGAAGTGACCCAGCAGTGCCTGAACGGGCCCCAGGTGACACAGTGTCGATCTCGCCGACACATCGGGACCGGGGAATCGCATCGGTATTCAGGTCCTGTTCTGATCTCGACACTCGGGCCTGAACTACGAAGAATACATGCAGCACTAAAAAGCCTGGGCGAGGAACGTTGGACCAAATTCTGACTGTCTGGTAACCTCCTCATCCTCTAAACATCGAAAAAATCGTTACCGAGAAGGGTTAAAAAAAATCCCGCCGGACTGAAATGTGAGAAGGGGTCTCAGGCAGGATGAGAGAAAAAAAAGCTTATTAGGAGGAGAAAAGAGAAGTCTTAATTCCTCAAGGGAAAAGTTTACAAAAGGGTGCCGGGACACTGCTAACTTGTGGTAGACAATCTTGCAACTCTTCCGTGAGCAAGGGCCAGCAGGGGAAGGAGGCCAGCGGCGCGGCGAGCCTGGGGACTGCATTGGGTGTCTTTCTAGCTCTTAGCCTGCGTCAGTACTACTAGGTCGGTTTAAACGGGCGGTGAATGATCAGAAGAGCCCTGTACATGAGGGCCGCCAATGCGGTGGAAATCAGAACTAATGCTAATGCGTCTCACGACGCTGACTTAGAGGACTCGCCGGCGGCCGAGATGACGGTCTATTGAAACAATCGTCCGACGAAGACCGAGGTGCCTTGCCTGGGCGGAGAACGATCAAGGATAGGAACGATGCAAACGGGAGACGCCGACGTTGGAGCTTGGGGGATTACAGTATAGGAAAAACGCGAAATATTCCCACGAATCGCACGTCGATTAACCGAAGATTTGCAGCGATGGGAAGTATGCCTCACGATCCTGCTCTCACGTCCCGCGCGCGGGGCTAGCCAGGGTAACACGGGAGAAGATTTTGGCGGTAGTAAAAAAACGGGCTCCGACGAACAAGGCCGCTCCGGACTACGACGGGCCTTCCCAGCGAAATGTCGTCTGACCTGTCGTGCGGGTGCGGCCAAGCAAATTGCGGGGGATTCAAAAGAAACGAGAGTTGACTGGGAGTCCCTGTGTTCTGAGAAGGGGCGAAACACGGAAAAAAAAGGGGAGAAGGGGGGAGACGCGAGGTAGAGGCCACCGGAACGTGGTAGTGTTGGTCCAAGGGGAACGATAGATCACAAGAAAGAGAATTGTGTAAGTCTTCGGTGGAATGACCCTCGCCCGCTTGGTACAGAACAATTACCCGGGCCTACACAGTATGCCTCATCTGGAAATAGCCTTATCGCTAAGGCTCAGTCAGTGACCTGTCCTCTTGTTGCAAGCTCCGCCGGTGCTCTATGAAAGAAGAAAGGGGACGGGGGAGCAGCTCACCGGGAACGCTCCTATGCAGTCGATGAATAAAGACTCGAGAAGGGCCTGTGGAGAAAGAATCGGGAGGGTAGAAAACATCGTTTACCGCAAGCACCTAAGATCTTCCCCAAACAAAGAAAATTGAGAGGAGACAGACCTTCAGGGTCTCGAAGGTCTACCACAAAAAAAAGTTCGAGGCAAACAGGCGTGGGGGGGAGCTCAGGAAAGCGCGCGGCGACTGAGATCTATGATCCAGAAAGTCTCTGGGTCAAGGGTTTAGTGTTCGCCTTGAATCGACCTTCAGGGGGAATAAACTGACGAGAAGTCGAGGCATAAAGGAGGGACTAATTGCGGCCAGCCTTGACTCCTCCGCTCCTTCAAAGAGCCTACTTGAGAGCTTGGGTAGAGTCCGCGGCAGAAAACCTAAAGAAAGGAGAGGAAATCAAGTAGAGGCAAGGAAACCATCGTCTAGAAAGACCCTTGAGGTGGGGCTCGGAAGTACTGTCGAATGCGCAACGGGGGGAAAAAGGGAGGCGACATTCCCAAAAGGAGGGGGGATGTCCTTGGTGAGGGGGGGTAGCAAAATGAAATTTGACGACTTGTAGGGGATTTAAAAGGCACTTGAGGGAGAATTCTAAAACCTTAAGGAGAGCCCAGCAGGGAAAAACTGTCGGCCAGCGGCGAAATATGGCTCATAGCTTAAGGGGAGGGAAGGGATGCCGAGAAGCGAATTGGAAAAGGTGAAGGAACGTGAGAAAGGGGGAATTGGTGCAATGCCGGATTGGACTTTCTACAGCGAAAGGGAACGCACGCCTGGGTCTATTCCTCCTATATTGAATAAGAGGATTAAACGCCTGACGGACAAGGAACCCATCCCTCGACTCTCAATGTCACATTCTTCAGGAAACTCTCAGAAACGGAACAGGAGAGCTATTGATGAATGAAGATGCCGATCGGGAGCAGCGGGAGTATCGAAGTGTTGAATGGATCGAAACTGCGGGGGACAGGAGGAGGGACCGGGCCGGAGTGGAGAAGGATCTGTATCAGGAAAGACGTCAGTATGCATGATGTCCGGGACACGCCGAAAATTCACGAGGTTGACCGTCCATCAGATTGATAATGACAAGAAAGGCATTAAAAACACGATCCAAAAAGGGGGGCACGCGTTTTACTGGACAGCAGCGGCGGAGGGACTCGAATGTGGAAAAAAAGGAGGTTGGGAAGAGGTAACCGTACGAAAGTCCGGTCTACCAATCTTCTAGGAGACGGGGAAAGAACAATTGTCGTGAGAAGGGAGTCTTGATTTCATATGCGGGAACTGATGACGTTTGGAACAATCGGAGGGACAGAGGGTTTAAAAAAAAGAGAGGAGTTGAACCAACGTAAAAGCCAGACGTTGCGTACGCCCAGTGTTTTAAGAGCAGGGAAGGGAAGCAGGGGCAGAGACTTCGAAAACGGAGGGGGAGCAATATAAGATGCCCTTAATGAAGATTCCGGCCTTAGGAGCTCGCAAGTGCTCGCAAACTCGGGC
>Ga0179591_1251567_pt1 | contig 14720 bp, 12 predicted proteins | sample CZOMad2_1_08_16f_FD_182891 | JGI IMG/M metagenome (GOLD analysis project Ga0179591, IMG submission 182891) | Vadose zone soil fungal communities from Angelo Coast Range Reserve, California, USA - CZOMad2_1_08_16fungal (PacBio error correction) | ecosystem: Environmental > Terrestrial > Soil >...
AAGGGGAAGAGGTAAATCGGGAAGCCGCAGGTCAGTGTGAGACAAGCACGAAGAATAGCGGTCCGGGAAAAAAAGACATAAACTAGTAGTTCCAAAGTAAGGAAAAGTCATGGTTTTCTTTCGAGACGGACTGACCCAAGACTCGACGAACGAAGGGAGGGGAGAGGCCCTTTACAGACTAGAACGACGGTCGGGGTCAATAACACAAAAGGCGTAAAGCAAAGGAACCTCTTTGTCGGGGATTTTTTGCAACACCGCCCCAGAGAAGAATACAGTAACTGCTAAATAAACCGAAGTAGGATTCATCGTGCGAGCCGGGGACGGCGGAGAGTAGAAATCTAAAAAAAAAGCGGCCGCCGTTCGAGGAACAATGAAAGCACGCCAAAATCCGCCAACAAACAGGGAAAAGGACTGAACAGTGTCAAGCGCTAGGCCGTAGCGCACTTACGCGGAAAGAACCAAAGATCGTAACCCTCGCGGGCGCCAGTTTCGAAAATGATGAAAAACTGCCCACAAGCCTGCCTGGCAATACGCAACGAAGTAGGAAAAAACACCGCAAGGGGGGTTAGGCAAGACAGCCGTAGATGCAACCCGAACCGCCAGGCCACCAACAAAAGGAACGGTGGAGGTTCCAAAACCCAAAAACAGGGGACGACAGCAGGGGGTCGGGATCCGCATTTGTGGTCGTTTGATCACACCTTGGTGTCGGAAGAGCACACAAAATCACTACGCCGGAAGGGGCGAAAAAAAAGATCAGGCGCTGGCGTTTGCAGGGGCCAGGGAAGGTCAATTCGCAGCAACAACGCAATCGGATATCAGACGCGAGAAGAAGACGATCCAAGGACAGGTTGGATGCAATGACCACCCGTCAAACTCGAACGAAACGCAGCGGCCCAGCACACAGCCACCGCCGCGCGGACCCCTGGTGTAAAAAAAAAGGGGGGGGAAAAATATGGAATCAACCCTACCAAAAGCCAGCCTTTAGACAAGGGCAGAGCCAAAGATGTCAAAAAAAGGTCGGAACCGAAAGTGAGCTTCCGCTAGGGGGATGATGATCGCAGAAGGAAATCCAAGCCGAAAAAAAAACTCAAACAGCAGCACTCCGGACATGGCCGGAAAAAAAAATAGCATTACGGGTCGTAACAACCGGGGACACCAATCATCGATGGGCGTTTCGCTCCGCGCCCGATGGCACAATGAAAAAGACGGGGGACTGAACTAAACCTCAAATAAAAAACAAGGTACAGACGCGACTTGCTTCTGCTCCATTTTGGAGACCGTGCACGGGTTGAGTTGGTGGCAAGGGGAGAAAATCTCAGAAATCCCGAATGGCAAGAACTTCCAGACGCGTGGAGTTGGCCAGGGGGCAGGATCGGGGAGGTCCAAGCGAGAAAGGGCAGCCTTCAAAGGGACGAAAGTTACGTATTAGCCCGAGGCCGACGGGATCGCAGAAGAAAATGATCCTACCGAGTCCCGTGCGAGTGGCTCACAAAAATAGGGGGCCCTTATCAAGTGAAGTTGATGTGGGGAGGCGTTTAACCAAACGGGCGGAAAGAAGGGCAGGGCTACAGCAAATGGTCGTCATAGAGAGAAAACACCCATCGGGCTGCCGGAGAAGCTCAAAAGAAAGCCAGTCTAGTCGAAACAGTTCATAAACGAGGAAAAAAAAAAAAAAAAAAACAAAAACCAAAAGACGGAGTTATGTCGGCCGACGAATGTAACAACAGAAAAACCGAAAGATGCCTGAGATGAAGGGAAGAGCGGGCGGCATGCAAGCAAAAAAGGATCCCTGCGACGAAACAAGAAAAGACGAGAAAAAGTAAGGCCTTGGAGCTGGAAATTGTCAAACACCGTGTTTAAAATGGGGGGATTCATCAAAAAAAAAACTCAGTCGATCAAAATCGCGCTCTGAAAGCTAAAAACCGCCGCGGCTCTGACTTGAAAAATCCCCTCATCAAAAAAGGGCGGCTCGGCGGGGAAATGCTCAGGAAACCCCCGCCGGCGGCCAGAGCTTCGCCTCGTGCGGCTATTTCCCGAAAGGCCCAGGGCGCTCAAACGCGCGCATCGGAGACTAGAAATCTCTAAAAAGACCACAGCAACAGACAAAAAAAAAAACAAAACATAAAAACAAAAAACAACGACAGAAAACGCGGTCGGCTTACAGCTGATTCTCGAGCAAAAGAGGGAGGAACCAGCAGTGGCGTCTCGGAGGCTCCTCCAAAACGCAGCAGAGGAGTCAAACAGAAGGAGGGGCAGCGTGGAATTAACTGCTCGCGCCAGCGCATCGGCGGCAGAGCGACGGCGGACGGCCGCCGCAACAAAAACCAGGGATCCGGGAAGAGCTTCGGCTTCGGCGCTCTGGCTCAGCCGCCTCGGCGTCAAAAGAAAGGAGGGCAGAGCTTCGGCTCAGGAGGCAAAGAGCTGGGCTTCTGCGGCAAAATTCGAAAGCAACAAGAATCATCGTCGGTAAAAGCAGGTACCAGAGATTGAGGAAGGCCAGAGTGTGGTGGGATCGATGACTGAAGAGAAAACCTCCGGTCAGTCGGTCGGGAAAGTCTGCAAGAAAACAACCTCGGGAGGACAGAATTAGTCTTCGTCGAGAGGCCGGTCGTTCTGACCGCCCGGCACCCGCGGTCAGAATGGGCATCAAAGGCTTTTTCAGCTTAGGCTCGAAAAATAGGACAAAAACTCCAGTAGCCTTTCCGATCAGGCCTGGCCCTCGGCGGGTTGGAGTGCATTGGAGCAACTGTGGGCCGACAAAAACTTCACTTGTGCGCAGAATTCGCCCCTTAGAAAAAAAAACAAAAGCCAACTCGGCCATCACGCCCATCAAGGCACGAACGGGGGCAAAATTCTCAGATAAAGACAGTACAGCGGGCACCGGGGACGACCACACCCAGGGATCCCGACCACCAAAGAAGGAAAAAAAAAAAAAAAAAGAAAAAAAAAAAAAAAAAGAGAAAAAAAAAAAAAAAAAAAAAAAAAAAAAAAAAAAACCAGGAGAGGAGACCACACTACCACGGAATCAGAGGACTCCATGACGTCTAAAGTTTGAACGTATGCGGGGAAGCCTTGAAGGGGGGAAAAACAATCAGACCTGTCTTGCTAGAACTGGGAGCCGCTAGCTCGACGCGCGAATCCAAACCGGAAAAAACGCAATGTAGGGCACCGCCACGCCTAGAGCTAAGCACGCGGACAAAAAAAAAAAAAGATGGATCAATGGCAGCTGTTGTAAAAAGAGGGGGGGGGGTGGGGGTGGGGGCAAGACCTCATAGCAGGGGTCAGTCTCGAAAAACACAACACTTAAGGGGAAGAGGATGAAAAGAAACAGGGACCATGCAGCATAAAAAACCACCCACAAAACGGCAATAACCAGGGGACGGGTGACAAAGAGGGAGTTGGGGGGCCGGCGTGCAGGAAAAGGCAGGAAGGCCCTAACCTTGGGCCTTACGGAAGATGGATCGTCAAGTAAAGCCTCAACCAAAACCCGTGTCCGTCTGAGTTTCAGCCAACAAGGGAATCACCCCAAAAGAGCTGACATCGAAAAGGACTCGATGAAGTGAAACTCCGACGGAGGGGTCGAGAATCACGTGATGGATCCAAATGGTGTTAATGGAGGACGTGGGGCGGGTGGAAGGCGGTGACCGCTTCCTAAATCGCGGGCCTAGGCGCAGTGTAAACACAGTGACTGTCTTTTGGGGAGTAAAGAAGAGGACTGGCATGAGACTCGTGGCAGGCAAGGGTGATGATGGTCGGCAAGGGCCAAGAGAGAGCCACGCAGAAAGGCACATAAAAAAAAATCACGACACCACAAGCGAGGGGCAAAGGAAATTAAAAGGAGACCTGTATTTCAGGAGCGGAATAAAAACAACACATGATAACCTCAAAATCAGACGAGCACGAAGCGGGAAAACCAACAGCTAGAAAAAAAAGACCGAGCAAGAAATCAGGCCGACCCTAAGCAGATGAAGGGGGGCCGTCGAGGGGGAGAGAATCCGAAAAGAGCTCGACGAGATTCTCTTCGCAGATAAAAACCGCCGAATCCAATCTGATCAGAAGCTGCCGAAGCTAAGAGAGAAACCAAATGACCGTGAAAGGGAACTCAAACTTCTCAGAGCCGACACACCAAAAAAAACTAACCAAAAAGGGACCGCCGAAGCCCGAAGCCTGGACCTTCCGAGCTTGAATTTGGAAAAGAAAGAAATCTCTACTTTCAACGGAGGGCGGCGCGGGTCGGGTCCAATAACTCGAGACTCTTTGGGGGGAAAATGCCGCTGACGACGAACCTAAACAAAAAGCTCTGAAATTGAGGACCTCAGTCGGGAAAGAAAAAACGAAGAGCCGACATCGGAATAGGGCGAAAAACTCAGAAAAAGGGAAGATCTTTACCGTAGGCTCAGGGGCGAGGACAAAGAGACGAAACACTAAGCAAGGAGAGCGGGGGCGGGGCAAAACTCGGTTCAAATCACGATAGGCGAACAGGGGACGCCGAGCGGGGGTTGGTTCAGTAAATCCGCAAAAGGAGAAAGTCCGAGGCGCGAAGAAGAAAGCTAAAACGAAGCAGAAAGATTTCGAAGCAGGGCGAGAGGATATCTCAGAATTCGAGGGGTAGAACAGAAAGTTCCAGGAATCTGCCCTCTACACAAAAGTGGCTCTTTCATCACAAAAACCTTAAACTATAGTCACGAATGGGAAGACACTCTTACCGATTGGAGAAGGGGAAAGGAAACGTCTGCCGTTCCCGAGATACACGAAGTAGGCATAGGGCTGGATAAATCATGTCACAGTCTGAAAAAAACTAAACGGTTCCACTGCTGGGGTGGGAATGACGAGGAAAGCGTATTATCAATTCACCTTGTCGGTACTCAATGCGAACGCGTTACCTCAGACGACTGGTAGGAACACAAGGGGGGGGACGCTTAGTGGGCACGCGATAGTGGCAAGAAACCACCGAAAAGCCTCCAACATCACTGAAGAAAATTCGCAGCCACGAAACGGAAAAGGGAAAGAGTGTAATGATGGAGGAGGGAAATAAGGACCCTCTGGCCTACTCCGACGCCAGGTGATAAAGGGGGCTCACCATCCAAAAAAAAAAGAGCACCAAGCCTTAAAAAAGACGGCACAGACCTGTAGCGATGGGGGAATCGTAAAAATGCGGTCGTCTTCGATCGTCTGAGTCGATTCCACAGTCCCCCAAAAGGAAAAAAGGCAAAATTCAGCAGAAAATTGGAAAAAAGGAAAGGGAGACTTGTCAAAAAAACTACGAAAGGGCATCTGGCTCTGCGCCGGGACAGCGTGAAACGGGAGCCTAGAGGGAGAAAAAAAAATGGTACAATCCCGACCCCCAAGCCATGTTCAAAACCAAAACCAGGGGGCCCGAGAGGAGGGAGCCCACCATATGCGGGAGAGGGGAGGGGGCGAGGGGGGGGGGGGGGGGGGGGGGGGGGGGGGGGGGGGGGGGGGGGGGGGGGGGGGGGGGGGGGGGGGGGGGGGGTTGGGGGGGGGGGGGGGGGGGGGGGGGGGGGGGGGGGGGGGTCGTCGTGTGGGGGGGGGGGGTGGGGTCGGGGGAGGGGGGAAGGGGGGGGGGTGGGGGGGGGGACCGGGGGGGGGGGGGTAGGCGGCCTAAAACGGATCTAGGCAGGGGGAAAGAAGGCTGGGGGGTGTGGGGGGGGGTGGGGCGTGGGGACTAGAAGGCGGGGGTTGGGGGACGGGTGGGGTAGATGGGGATCTTGCTGGAGAGGTCGGAAGGGAGGGGGGGGGGGGGGGGGTGGGGGGGGGGGGGGGGGGGCACTACCGCCGGTAGGTACGTATTTCTTCCTGGCTTGGCACAGGATCCTAACCATTTCCAAAACATTGCCGTAGGGAAAGGTTGTACACGCTGGCGAAGACCCCGGGTTCTTGTAGATTGGCTATAAGAAACGACGTGGGTCAAATCAAGATGTTGAGTCAAAAAAAAGATCCTTGGAGCTCTCAGAAGGAAGACGGCAACTAAGGAATGTTCTTACCGAGCGAGGGGTGGACTGGAAGAGATCAACGAGACTGTTACCCTTCCAAAAAACAGCAGTCTCTATTAGCACGATTCGACCAACGGCCCGGACGGAAATGTAGGGGGAAAAATCGACGACCAAAATGGCACTGAACAACAACCACGAAGATCGGAAACCCGAAGGACGGGGGCACCGACCGTTGGGGGCACAACGCGAACCTGTGAACGGGGTACGAGGAGGGGGGGAGATCCCCCTAACTTGCGGAAAGAAAAGCACACACGGGGGCTGCGAAACTTGGGCAGCGGAACACTTCAGGAAGTCGGAATGAAGAAGGGGGCCGTGGCGCAGGGGAAAGAAGACCGAAAGAGGAAAAAAGTGGATTCCTACGGTTGGCACGATGGAAAGGGATGCTGGCGCAATCAGACGTGAGGTAAAGCGTCCCAAAAACCGGAGAAGGAAAAAGTGGGGCAAAGGAATCTTTCTGAGGAAAGGCGGATGGGAAAATTGCATGCGTGGCGAAAGAACGCGAAGGGGGAAGGGGGCTCTGAGGATAGGGCCAGACCAAGAAATAATCCGAAGACTTAAATCTAGAGATTGACCCCCACAACGAAAAGGGGGAGGCGTAAGGAAGAATTATTATTCCGGTCCTGTGGCGGAGGTGTTTAAACAAGCCCTACAAAGAGGCGTCAGGGAGGCCATAAAGTCAATTGGGGTAGTACGCAGAAAGAAGGATCTGAGATTGGCCCGGGGTCCTAGAAACAAAGTACCCTGAACCAATGCTTGGGCGTCTATGGTCTGGGTTTGTCAATCACTCAACGACCAAACACGACTGGACATACCGTAGGAGGGAACGCAAAGCTGAGCGGAGACCCCTTACATAGGGGTGCTCGGAGGTCTCCCCTGAACCGACCCTGTCTTAAAACAACAGCAGGCCCTTGCTGAACCAGAAAAGCTAAGAAGATAAAACAAAAAACGTAGAAGAAAGAGAGAAGAGAGGCTTCAAGAACTTTGAAAACGTCCCGATTTGAAAACACAGGAAAAACAGGCAGGGCAGTAGACAGCCCTCCTTAAAACTTCGCTCAGCTGCAACAAAGTCGGGTCAAGAAGAAAGGTACGGCAGTCGGGGGAGGTAAAGGCGGACAAACAAAGAAACAAGAAGAAAAAAGGAAGGTTCAATTCTTTTCGATACCCGTGCCAGCGCCTCAAAGGAATGGCCGGAAGTAAAAACAGGCCTGAGGTCAAGAACCCCGGAAAAACGGTCCGGTGATGTGGAAAAAAAAAAAGCAAAGAGGAAAGGAAGAAGGCCATCTGAAAAAAAAGACCCCTCTGCAGTGTCGGAAGTCATCGGGGCCTGAAGGAAATAGTCGGTGTAACAGACCTAAGAAATCAAGACGTGACTCGCAACAAACTTCATCAAAAAAGAACTGCAAAAAAAACTACGGAAGAGAGAAGGAAAAATGTCGGCCAGACGGTCTTGTCAAGCGACTGACCACATTAAAAAGGTTCGGAACTGAACAAGGGGATGCAAAAAAATAAATAAGAAAAAAAGGGTCGAAACGGATGAAACAACTAGAAAAGGAATGAGGGGCAATCTCTAAGCCGAGTGAGTCAGTACCCTAACTTAAAAAAAACATGGGGTGGATGGCGGCCGGGCAAGAAGTCTTGGATCGCACCGGCGACGCCCAAAAGAACAAGTAAGAGGTCTATTTCTGGCCTCAACCCAGGTAAGGACAAAACTAGGGTGAAGAGGACAGGAGGGTCGTTGGCCGAAAAAGTTGGGAGAAGGACGGGCCCATCAATCACTTGCAGGGAGTCGAATAGGGTGAGGCGAGAGACTCTTGCGGTGGGGAATGTCAAAGGGGAGCCGGAGAAACGAAAGCGACAAAACCAAGAAGATTGAGAAATCCTGCTTCTCGGAGGTCATTCCGACGCGACTACGGTGTTGCGGAAAAAGATGGAGATGCGGAACAACCAGGGCTCACTCGAATATCAGCGCAAAGCGGGAACCAAGAAAAAAGTGAAGAAGCACGAGTCGGCTAAAACTGTGTATCGAGGCGGGTTGGAAAGAAAGAGTGAATGGAAAGGAGACAACAGACCGCCTAAAAGAATAATGTCCTGGCAAAAAAGGGAATAGAAACAAAGGGAATGCCATAAGAGGTAGGGGGAGTCTCTATCTTTGAGAGGCTTTCGCGAACAAAAAGAAGTAAGCCGCAGGGGGAGGAAGTACTCACCGCAGGATGGGAGGACATGTGATCGTTTCGGGTCAAGTACTAGGAAACACGGAAATAACGAGACAGAAAGAGTTCCTTTGGACGAGAGGAAAGATCGCAAGAGGCAAGCACTAAGTTGGGGGATGACAAAAGTTCTCTCGTCTCCCGAATTCAATGCTTCGCCTGCTAGACAAGGGGGAAAAACCGGGGAAAGGGATTCGTGGTACTCGGGCATAGGGAAAAAAATCTGAGAAAAAGAGGCAGAGGAAAGTAGAAGCAGCGAGCGTTAAGGAGAAGGGGTGCACGGGTGTAGGCGGGGGGCTAAGTAACGAGGACTGGGGAGATCCTGACATATCACCCGGGTCGGATAAAAAGAGGATCACAGGAGAAGACAAAGTAAAGCACGAATGACCACCTCCACAGTCGAGAAGGAAATGAAGAAGAGGGGGTAATGAAAAGGGAAAGACCTCAAAGTGCAGTGATGTGGAGCGTTTCACGGAGGGGACCGTAAGGAAGGGGACTAAGACGGGGCAAAAATGGGGGAGGAATAAAGCTATGGCAGGCCATCAAGAAATCTTCCGTCCACGCAGGACAGTACGACCAAGATTGATCCTAGGAAGACTAGGCAAAAGAAAACGGAAAGGGGGGTACCCTTTCTCTGGATGCTCGATACGAAGGGACGACAAGACGAAGAAAAAATAAAGATGGGCCTGAGTTATCGCCTGAGGAAAACCGGAGGCAGCGCCATAGGAGAACCGTGTCGCGGGGCCGCCATTGATCCGTCAACGACGAGCAAGCCGTAAGAAGGTTTGAGAGGTAACCTCATCGAACAAAAAGGTGTAGGTAAAGCGGCTGGTGGGCCCTGATCACGTCTAAAAGACCACAATACTGAGCGATCCAGGTCTCCTATCGCCTCGCGGCCAGGACAGTCCAGGTCTAGGGCGCGTCATAGAAACCAGAAACGGGAGGGAATACTTCGGCTTCGCGTCGGGGAAGGAAACCCAAAACAAAAGGAGAAGAAAAGCGTCGACTCGCGAGTCTCCCGCGCGACGAGCCCTAGCTCGAGCAGGAGAGAAAGAAGGCGTCTCGGCTGCTTCTGCTCGCGAAAGCAACGAAGCGGGAAAGAGAGAATTAGTGCTGAGCTACGGGGTCTCAGAGCGAGGAAACTTCGAGGAGGAGACTGAGGAAGCGCCCGCGAAAAATCGCTGTCAGAAGAGTAGGAGTCGAAGAAAGAGGAAACAGAAAGATGGATCAATCAGTCTGGAGTCACGAGGATTCTGCCCTCACCCGACGCGACGCGCCCTAAAGGTAGGATAGGAGGCGGGGAAGGACTGGAGACGCTCCCAACGCTCGGCGGTCAGAAAGCGGAAAGGAAAAGTAGATGAGGAGAAAAAAGGGAGTAGGCGGCTTCAGGATAGCGCAAACCCTCGTGCGAAAATTTTCGCGGTCAAAAGAAAGGCGGAAAGGCTGTGGAGTTCGGAGAGGATTCTCTCGACCGAGAAGATGCGTCAGAGGAAAACGTAAGGAGGGCCTGAGGGCTCGCACCCGACCTCGACGAAGGCGTCGAAAGAAAAAAAGAGGATCTTCGGGGAAAAAAACGTCTGGAAGCAACTACCGGCGGCGTGATAGGCGCGGATCGAGAAAAGCGGGAGAAACGGAGGAGTTCAGAGCGCTCCCGGATCCTCGCTTTCAAACTAAAAAAGGAAGCTAAAAGCCTGGAAAGCAACTTTTGGGGCGGTGAATGAGGTGCCAGAGGTGGAAAAAACCGGAGCTTTGGTGTGGGGGGGGGGGTGGGGGGGGGGGGAGTGGGTTGTGTGGTTGGGTTTGGGGTTGGTTTTTGGGGGGTGTTTGGGTGGGTGGGGGTGGGGGTTGGGTGTTTTTGTTTGGGGGGTTGGGGGTGGTTGGGTTGTTTTTTGGGGGGGGGGGTTGGTGTTTTGTTTGGGTGGGTTTTTTGTTGGGGGGGGGGTGGGGGGGGTTTTGTGTTTTGTGGGGTGGTGTGCGGGGTGGGTTTGGAGTTTTTGTTTCTTTTGGGGGTTTTGGGGTTTTTTTTGTGGGGATGGGGGGTTTGGGGTGTGGTGGTGGGGGGGTGTGTGTTGTATGGGGTGGAGTTTTGCTGGTTGGGAGGGAGGTGGGGAGGGGGGGGGGGTGTGGTGGTTTTGGGCGGTTTCGGGGGGGGCGCCGGCGCGCGCGGCTGGCCCTTGTGAATCCCTCCAAGCCACAAGCCCACGCACCGCCAAAAAAAAAAACGCCACGGAACACGCAAAACCTGCAAACCGGGGTTGCCACCCCAGGACTCCTCAGGACGACGATCGGCACGCGCAAAGGAAAACCCACAAAAAAAGACCGAGCAGCCCCTCCTCACCACAGCAGGCGACCACGACGACCACGCAGCATCTCCTCCTGATCTGAGGAAAGGCATATCTGCGCCATCCTCAACGAGGAACTGGAGTCTGCCGCGGGAGGTGATCACAAGGGGAGAAAAAAGGGAAGAATGAAAATAAAGTGGAGGTGCTTAGCCTGGAGCCTTCCCGCTAGCTCGCGAGGCTAATCAAAAGAAACGCCAAGAAGAGGGGACGTCCACATCCGAAGGAGAGGAGTCCAAGCAGCTAACGTGCCGAGCAAAGGTCAGCTCGCGAAAGGTAAGAAAGGAAACTCAACGAAGCGGGGGGATGACAGTGGGGTGGTGTGGTGGTGGCATTCGGAGGTCCTTCCAGAACTCATGGTTGAGAGAAACAAAAAAAAAAAAGAAGGAGAGGAGAATGGAATGAAAACCAGGCGTAGGGTACATCAGAGCACCACCGACACCCAACAAAAAAAGCACTACAAAGAGGGTTGCTTGTACCTTGGGACCAAGATAAAGACTGAGGAGGGAAACCGGGTCGAAGAGAGGACCAAAAATCTAGGGCTGGGAGGGGGGGCCTCGGACACCGGTTGAACGCATGAGGAGCGCAAAGATAAGAGGGAAAGCCTCACACCAGGCTATACTCAATAAACAAATGATTGTGAAGTATGAATGAATTTTGAAGGAAAAAAGAAAACAAAGGGGGAATAAAAAAACGATAAGAATCAGGCCGAGTGGGTCTCCGGGCGAACTATGCCGAAGAAAGAAGGAGAGAGAGAAGCATGTTCTAGGGATAAGAGAATGGTTATTAGTTGAAGGAGGATACGGGGGTACGGGGGGTGACTTTGGTCAGAGGAATATAGGCGTCCTATGCAAGTGGTCCGAACAAATCAGTGAGGGAGGGTAAGCGGATAGCGCTTCTGGGCCGTGTGGCGTTGTATGATTGGAGAAAGGAAAAGAAAGAGAAAGAAAGGACGACAACAGAGAAAGGGGGTTTTAACAAATGAAGAGCGAAAAGAAATCGCAAGCAAAAAAAAGCTAGGGCACCGGCCGAGAGGAAAAAGTAGCGAAAGCTTTTTAAGAAGAGCGGAGAGAGAAGAAACCCACGGGAGCAAAAGCTCGAAGCTCCGAAGACGAAGTCCTAATTCAAGGGTCTCGGACTCGGGCGCGGCAGAAGCAACGGAAAAAGGAAGCTCTGGCACAGAGCCGAATCAGAGTTTACTCCGATTCTCGGCGCAGAAAGCCGAAGAATACGAAGAGATAACGCCTATTGTCTCGGGCGCGAAAGAAGAAAAAGCCAACGTATCATGGCGCCGGAAAAAAAAGCTAGGAAACCTCCTAGATTCCGAATCTCTGACCTGGAGAGTTAAAAAAAAAGCCGCAATGAAGCCAAAGATAGGACGCCGAAGCGAAACAGAGAGAAACATCAGAAGAAGAACTCACCACCAGAAGGGGGCTCGATCCTAATCTCCGAGCCGAAGCCTGAAAAAGAGGCGCGGGCGCTGGCTAGGGTGCTTTCAGAACCAGGGGAAAGCCGGAAGCTATGAACCAATAGCTACTGGAGCTATCATAAACCGAAAGGATCCGATCGAAACGCCGAGGAGCTTTCGCTAGCACAACTCAAAAAGCGTCAAGACTGTAAGCCCGTAGAACCGTGTAAGATCTCCAGAAAAAGAAAAGACTAAAGCTGACGCCGAGTCTTCTTTAGAGGAGCAAGAACCGCCGAAAAAAAGATCTGGAAACGAGCGCGAGCGGAATGTTCGCGGCAGTGCAAAGCCAAGCCGCTCTGGCTAAGATCGGGTGGACTACAGAAGCCGCAGCCGAAGCTCAATGAACCGAAGAGGAATTTGGCTAAGAAAATCCAAAGAAAGCTTAAGCTCTGTCCTCCGAGGTCAGAACGGCAAGAGAAGATCCTAAGCTGCGGCTTGGAAACGGAAGCCATGGCACAAACCGCTTCCCTTTACCACCAGTGGGGGGGGGGGGGACGGTCCACTCAAGAAAATGAATGAAGGCCTGCCTTGTCCGAAGGACGATCACATAGAGCGATACAAGGGAGCCGATTGGGCAGAATGCCGGCCTCGGAGGAAGTCCACGGCGATCAACTAAGTGCAGAAGGGGCTGAGTCAGTAAATCTCTCACCGAGAAGAAAAAAATCCCTTTAAAAAAGTCGGGGAGGGGAAGGACTTAGGAAGACTAGAGAAAGAAAAGCGGGGGCGTAAAGTCCTGGATGGGACTGGTAAGATCCGTTGGAAGGGCAAGCGATCAGTAAGGGTATAATAACCCAGTTGCATGTCGATGCACAAGTTGCAAGAAGAAGAGGAACGCACAACCTAAGGACCGACGAACTCATCAGAAAAAACTGGGGGGAGGCGGGAGGACTGGCGGCTATGGGAAATTCTCAAGGAAGAAAAAAGGATGGTCGGGTGAAGGGTAAAGGCGTGGTCGCCTACTTCGGGCCAGCTGGCTGCTCGAAACGACCAGAAAAGGGGAAGAAGTAGGAACTCAAGTCCGCTTAAACATATCCCAGAGCATTCCACCGGGCACGGGGGGCCTACTATCGCGAGAAGGGCAAGCAGACCGATTACTGATTAGGAGAGGACCTTCCGAGACTATCGCAAAAACCGCAGCCATGAAAACGGTCTCCAACTGGGGACTCATCAGGTTCGAGAACGAGGGGAGAATCAGAGACCTGGGGAAGAAAAACAACTCATCTGCAATAGGGCGACTAGCGGGGGAAAAGCGAAAAAGACCGATGATTTCGGGCTTGGCGGGTCCACGAGGGAAGTCTGACACAACGCACCGCGCAAACAGACTAAAAACCCCATAAAAAAAGCGAGTGCGGCAGCAAACCCGGCTGCGGACCTGAGGCCTGGCTCGGCGCGAAGAAAACTCCAGTAGGGGAGAAGAATCCGGCAGGAACCAAGGTAAAGGTCAATCAAGGAGGGAGGCTTCCCTAAAAGGAAAATTCAGGTACGAGGGGGAGAGACGGAGGTCACGATTCACTACATACACTTCTCAAAAATGGCACCAGATACAAGACAAAGCGGCTGTTAAGAAGGGAGTGAGTTACCCTAGGCGAGGAGAGCTGCAATAGTGCGCGACGTGGTGGAAAAACAGCATGAGCCAGCAACAACGAGGTACTTGCTCGCCGTCGAAATGGGAAAATACTCTACGAAGGATTTGCGGACATAGTCTTAGGGGGGCTGCTATCTAGAACGGACGGGGACCCGAGAAAACGAAAAAGCTCAAGTGAGAAGATTCTACCAACGGAAGCTGCGAAGTGCGGGTAAGCGTCGAAACAAAAAGGGGCAATCACCAAAACTACCAAGTACGCCGGGCAGCTAAATAACACCGACGCCGTGGTCGCCGAAGGGTGGAAAAAGAAGACCCGTAACGTGGTTACGATGAGCGGTTTCGACATCCCCCCTTCTTGGCAGGCGCAAGCAACACAAAAATCGAGGGGCTAGGCAATGTTCATTTACTGACTCCTCTCGGCGCAGTCGATTACAAAAAACAGAGGGCGACAGTTTTACGCAATCAGTGAAAAAAAATTCGGCCGATAGAAGTTTTCCGATCAATGCGGGCGCTTGCAGGGAACGGACGCCTCAAGTGGGACCAGAGGAGGATGGAAAAGCCACGTGCTTCCGACATGGTTCAGAGCGGTAGGTAAAAAGGCAGGCGGGTTGGGGATGCATAGGTGCGCAACGACGCGTGCCGATTGTGACTCGGGAGAGACACAAAAGACTCCGCCGACTGGCATAAAAGTCACTAGGAAGCAAAACCACGACGGGGGCTGTTGCGTCAGATGGAAACCTCTGAGGAGGCACAGAGCCGGAAGGTTGTTGAACAAACACCCCTCACCCTACCAACGAGGCTCTGAGGGAAAATCCAGGCCTTTGGTATGGTACCCCGGACAGCATTTCGCGGAAGGAAAAGAGAGAGGGGACAGGGTTACGAGAAAAAACGTAAATGACCAAGTCTTTGGGAGAGACGGGGTTCTGGGTGTCCGTGAAACGAAACGCCACCCCGGAATTGTCATGTAAAGAAGTTCGGGCACCTACAAGCGGAAGATGCAAGGACCGGGAAGTCCTATGGCTGCCGGATGGGAAAAAGGGGACCTGCAAGGGATGGATAAATGCCCCGCGCGTAAAGTGTCTTAAACAATTCACCGAAGAGAGAGAA
>Ga0179591_1275419_pt1 | contig 14719 bp, 13 predicted proteins | sample CZOMad2_1_08_16f_FD_182891 | JGI IMG/M metagenome (GOLD analysis project Ga0179591, IMG submission 182891) | Vadose zone soil fungal communities from Angelo Coast Range Reserve, California, USA - CZOMad2_1_08_16fungal (PacBio error correction) | ecosystem: Environmental > Terrestrial > Soil >...
TGTCAAACGTGTGTCTGAGGAAGAAAGAAGGTAGTGTCAACAAATTTCCTACTATCAAGAGGAAAAATAGAATGCCTGACTTTTATGTCAGAGCCGCTAGCCGTCCCACCAGAGGCGAGGTACAGGAACACGGTTCAAGACATCTCACGATGGGCCTGAGATCGAACGGGGGAGACCAAGACATGGCTAGTCTGAGGCTATATAGATCAGTCAATAAAAGTGGGGTAAATAAGAAACCGCACTTCAGGACAAGCGGGGACTGGACAAAAGTCACAGGGGAGCCAGACAAGAAGGAACACCTAATTGACGAAGATAATTCCCGTACATCGGGGGAAATGAACAGGGGGAGGAAGTTAGTAGGGGAGAAGCATGCAAAACACCATCGCCGACGTTGGCTCCAATGACGGCGCATACGAAACGCAGTCCCCGAAGAGATGAAGAGCAATGTTCCGCCGATCAACTGAATGAACGGGAACAGGATCTGACGGTTATCAAGGTCAAACACCTGGAGCGTGAAGGGAAGGGGGACCGAAATCCTTACGAAACTCAAAGCGAGGATTCTAACCGAGGAAAATCAGCAAGGGGTAACAATAAAAAATATGGGAAGGAGTGGTAGTGAGAGCAAGGTGACCAGAGAAAAAATAATCTACCAAACACAACACAACCAAAATTTGTTGCAGGGGGACCAAATTCTCGCAAAAGAGCGCATCAAAAAAAGCGGTTAAAAGATACACCATGGGGAAAGTACGACTTGAGGGAAAGACTACCTAAGGAAGCTGAAGGCCCCAGGGGGGTTGTGGGGTGCAACGGGCTTATCAGAAAGACTCATGCGGAAGCAAGGGAGGTTTCCACAACGTATAGAAGGGCAAAAACAAACTAAAAAGATCACTACAGAAGCCATAAGAGCAAGGGGTGTGGATCGCTGCGGAAAGATCGTCCACACGAAAACCGTTGTAGACCTCCTGCAGGGTTAAGGGACTAGATTCTCAGATGGGGGCGCCGGACAACATCAGGCCCGCCGAGCAAGGTCAAGGGGACCACACGACGAAGTTGGGGCGGTCCTCATAAAAGGGGAAGACTTTGCTTTTTCGACAACCTCGACAAAATTAGGAATAGAAAAAGGGATCCGTATCAAGGTCGATCCAGAAGTGCAAAACAACTCGGAACGGGCGTGTGGAGACGGAAGCCGTTACAGAAAGAGAGTGGGGGCCCCTGCTGGGGTGACGGTGCCGACCAATGGTACAGAAAAGCAGAAAAGGAAAGGGATTTACGGACGTGTGAAACCGAGACGCATCAGGGGGACACAGAAGGACAACCGGAAGAAGGGGAGAGGGGCGGGGATCCTGACAATTCAAGACAGGCTGCATCCGGTTTGGAAGATTACGAGGGTAGGGGGGGAGGGGAACCAAGGGTCGTTCAACTTCCGGGACAAAAAAAAAAATCGGGTGCATAAGAACTGGGGAGATGAAGTCCGCGCACGCTTAGAGGGTACTGGAGATCCAGAACAACTACTACCGTCGGCGGAAACAAGGAACCTTGGTCAAACCGTCTAAAAGCTGCGATCATCCTGTCGGGAAGGCTATAAGACCAGGTTCTCCCGTGAGGGGGAAAGGAAAAAAAGCCATGGTCGGAAAGGTTGCTTCAAGGCGCCACCCCCTGGGAGAATTGGGAAAGAAAGGTTGGAACGAAGCAACTAAACATACTATCGTTCCAAGACCCAAATGTTGAAAAAAAAACCGTCTAGCGTTCAAATAAGGGGGGGGGTGGATTAAAAAAAGCCAAGCTGTGGTTGCTGGCACAAACGCCATCCTACCTTACGGACCCAAAAAAGACAAAGCTCTTCAGTAGGTGTGAAACTGCTCATTTCGCTTGGCAACACGGAAGTTATCTATTTAGGGAATTGAGAGAAATGAACTTAGCAAGGGGCTGGTGTCCTCCATGAAGAGTAGAGGAAGAGGAAGCTTTAAATCAGGCGTTGAGGTCTTCACCTCGAAGCGGAGAAGGAGAAAAAAAAAGTCCTCTTGAAGCGTGTAAAAAAAAAAAAAAGAGGAGGAGTCCTCCTGGACGCTGGAGTTGACGGGGGGGTTCTAGTCGTTGGGGCACTCTGCCGAGTTACCAGCCCACACATTAAAAAACAGACAGGAACATCCTAAGGGGACACTAACACTGATGGATTCATCAATCAATTGAGAGGAGAAAAGCGCTCACGGGGGGGAAGGGAGGGAAGTCATCAGTCATAGAACAATGGCCAGCCTTTTTCCAGCTCGAGGGCTATAAGGGGATTCACGTCTCATACGACTTTAAGGAGAGAGGCATCCCTTTTCAGGTCAAAGGGAAAAGAAAAAAGTATCGAAGCACCTCCGGAAAAAAAGGAAGCGCCTCTACATAAAGGACCGGGACATTGGAGACGCATCTTCGAGACCGCACTCAACAGAAGAAAAAACAACACGGAGGCGGAAAAGGATCGGGGAGTTTACTTGCTGAGAGGGAGGAAAAATTCATGGGGTGGAGGGGGAGGGGACGGATCGAAATGGCTTGTGTGTCAGAAGAGGAAGAAAAGATTAGGGAAGTACCAGGGGGATTATAAGGACCTCAGGGGGAAAACGCGAAGAGGGGCAAACATGGGGAAGGTCTTCTATTGTCGCTTGCTGATTCAGAAGTCAGCCGGCGCTTTGAAACGGAGGATTGCGTGATTAGGGGCTGCGGCCGACGATGAGTATGGCCAGATGGTTGGTGAGACGAAACCGCCCTGTAAAAGGACGAAAGCGCCCTCTAAGGCGGGGAACAGGTAGAAAAAAACAGACTGTTCTTTGACAAGAGGGGAGCCGCTCCTTAATCCGCATAGAAGACCGAAGAGAAGAAGTCGTTTACGGCGAATCAAAATTCAGCATAGGGGTGCCTGAGAAAAAAAAAAGGGGCCTGTTTGCTCAGAACTCCAAAAGAGAATAAGAACAGTGGGTAAAAGCGCACTTACGCATTTTCACAAAGAAGTTCTTGGAAAGGAGGGGGGGGACCGACTAAGGTCGGGGTTGGAAAGAAACCCTCAACCCTTTCTTGGCTACTACGCACACGTTTCTTACAGGTGGGATGGTGCCGCTGGCTTAAAAAAGAGCGTCGGGAAAATGGTATTATGAGGGGGATCGGGAGACTTGTCAAGATGCTCAAGGGAACACGTGCCTCAGAAAATGTGCTAGCACGACCAGATTTGGGGCGAACGGTCGCCAAAAGGGTCGCATAGGGAAGGGTTCATGTGATTACCTAGAAGGGAAGACCTAGAAATCAGTGGCAGGTTTCATTCAGAAGAGAGGAAGTTCTTGGGGGGATCGGCATTTTCATTCGATCAGAAGAAGAGGGCGTAGGTCGGGGAAAATTAGAAAGCGCAAAGAGGTTGTCTGCACAAAAGGGCTGCAGAGAAAAAAAATCGACGAAGTTTCCCTAAGAAAAGGGCTGACAGAGTCATCAACTCGAAGGAAAGGGAGCCTTTGGGGTCAGTTAAGGGCAAAGAAAAAAACACCCATCCGGGGCCTGCGAGGAAGGGGAGTACCCCCCTGGGGGGCCGGCCTGTGTCAAAAACCTCTGAAACCCTGGATGCAAGCGTAAAAGAAAGTGGAAACTCTCCCGTCAGGGTTTGAAAAAGACCACCATGTTAAATGTTAGAGCACTCATAGAAAGAGCCAGTTGAGACTTACTGCTTCTTAAACTGTATCGCACACTAAGGGGTACAAGGGACGCTTGGTAGGAGGCAATATCCGCGTATCGGGACTTAAGGGGATAGGATCATTTAAGATAGTCATTTCAGGTTTGTCGAAGCCCTGAGTTCTATGGAGAAACATATCTCGTCGGAAGTGAAACACATAAACATTCGATCCGGAGGGTGACGCGTAACCGGAAAACCATAAGAAATCATACTCATAAATTGGATGTGATGGAATGAAAAAAAAAAAAACAAAAAAAAAAACCCCGAGCGTTATAAAAAAGGGATCACCCAACCCCCGGGGGAGCCGTTGGTGGAGTAGTGGGTTCTTCCGACGCACACCGCGCTCCGCTGCAAAAGCAGGAATCTGAGTCTTTCTGAGGCCCGGTCTGGGAGAAAACAAGCCTGACCAAAAAAAAAAAAGGGGGGGCCGCTTCCCTCGGCTACACGCCTGAGCCGTTAGAAAGTCACAGTGTTAGGGCGGTGAACAGGAGAGGCGGTTTTGGCTTAAAAGAGGTGTCACACTGCACCCTTGGACACCCGTGGACCACTCTGGGTTGGTGGGTTTTGGAAGATGACTTGGTCACGGGCCTTCACCTCACTGCCGAAGGAGGGGGCAAGAGGTGAGTCTTGGGAGGCTTCATAACGCTTGGAGAAAAAGCGGGTCCCTTTCGACTTGACTGAAAAAAAAGGTTGTTGGGGGGGTGACCTTGGGGACGGCGAGTCTCCCGGTTCAAGGCGGCATCAGTGGGGATAGGACGGGACCAGGGTGGCCGACGAAGATTGGGAGGGGGACTCAGAGTGGGAGGGGGGGAAGCCGACCGAGACTTCCGGTGGGGGAGCAAAAAGACCGTGTGTGTTGTCGTCATATTCCCCGCAAAAGGAGCCTCAGATGAAGCTGGCATCCGGGCCGCAAAGACGAGGTAAAAGATGGGCAGAGAACTAACTTGGTAGGGCTCTTGTAAAACAGCCAAAAAGAAGGGAGTCCTTTTTACTCAAAGGGCGTCGCGGTTCAAAAAGGGGAGGGAAACGAGGGCAAGAAAGAACATGAAAGCGCGGCTAATGTGGAATGGAAGGTGAGAAAAAGGGGCAACTCATTGGTCTACTTTAGCACACAAGTGTCGTATTGTCTGGGGGGGCGGTCGCGTCTGCTAGATCCAGGGGCCATCCGTATCACTAAAAGGGAAAGAGGCGAGAAGGAAACGGCCCAAAACGTTCTAAGAAGAAACACACACAGCGATCAAACACAAGAGGGAGGATGGGAGAGATTTTAACGGGTCTCTTAGAAGGGGGGAACCCGTTGCAGAGACCGGCCGCGCGTTGGGGAGCTGAGAGACCCGGGAAGGGGGGGGAGGAGAAAGAGAAACATACCGGAATCCGCAAAGACAGGGGGGAGACGGTTTAAAAAAAAAAAAGCGAAGGGTCCGCTAAGTCCAGGAAACCACAAAAACTCAACCCTAGATGCGAATGATAGGCCTATATCGGGAGGAAAAAAGAGTGAACTCAAATCCCAACGACCGTCAGAGGGGGAAAGAACGGCGAAACGTGATGAAAGAGCAGAGTACACCCAAAGCAGTGGGAAAACAGAGCGTCAGGGCGCAAACTCGGACGAATGCCGGTGAGAGTAATAGGAGGAGGGGAATCGAGCGGCGAACACACCACGGCGCCTGGGACCGTGGAAAAAAAGGGAAGGCACAGCGCGGAAAACGAAGGAGACAAGACAGGATGGGAGACCTTTCACAAAGAGGGGAATGCAGAACTCCCGAGCCGGTGATCCCAGGTCAAAAAAATTTATCAGGAAGGGGAGACAAGCGAATCCGACATACGGATGAGTAGGAACACTGAGGATTAACCGATTATTTTAGCCATGAAAAGAAGAACTCGATTATTGCAAGGCACTCAATGAGGAACAATGGAAAGGAACACACAAAGGGGGATTCCCAGTGGCAGGGTGGGGAAGAACGCAACGAGAGAAGAAAAAAAAACAGGGTGCCTGGCCATCTCCACATGACTTTAGCACAAGAGACGGACACTGAAGCGGAATGCGGCAACAGTGGGAAGAGACATGGGGCCTTATTACAACCGGGCTAGAGAACTCAGAGGAGAAATGGAAGGGGACTGCGTAAGGGGCTAAACCCTCGAGCAACAAGAGCACGGAAGAAGTCCTTGTTGATCTCGGAAAGCTGGGGAAAGAGTAAAAATCCTTTTTAAAGTCCTCAAATGCAATTTGGGGAGACTTCGAGGGGAGTCGGATGGGGTTTTCAGCCTGAAAGACAGGGCAAAAGGAAGCTCGAACCGCACTGGTTTTGAACTGCGGGAAAAATGGGTGCCGACAAAAGCCTAGGAGGGGGAAAAAAGGAAAGATCGGAATGGAACAATCGATAGGGAAAGGCAGGAGGGGACTGAAGGCTCAACGGTGACTGATAGGGAGGGTCGCAACTGGAAGAAGGGGGAAAGGAGAGTGTTTTAACACCGCTGGGCTAAAGGGGGGAAGAGGACATATGGAAAGACAAGGGAGCACCTCTTGTTAGAAGGGGACATCTCCATGAAAGAGGGGGGTTGAAACTGGCACACGGCAATACCTAAGATTTAGAGGAATTTTTAGTGGGAGGAAGAAAATTACAAGACAAACTTCAGAAAAAGCTTTTGGGGACCGAGGGCCAAATGAAGCAGGGAATAACTTGAGGAAAACCAAAAAATAGGGAGGGAACAGACGCACATCTGTGTCGACCAAGGGGGGGCTTCTAAAAAATCAGACGAAAGGTCTTGGAGAGGCGCGAAAGAACTGCATGAGAAACACAGAAGAAAGGGGATGCATGGAAAAGGCAATAAAGGGGCAGAATTTTATAGGGGTACTGAAAACGTCGATGGATTCAGTTCCCTTCACAGAGTGCTGACGGAGAACAGGGTTCTCCCAAATAGTTGGGGGAGGTGAGAAGGCCATATTCGTCCCCCCGGGGAGAGGTTGGGGGGAGCAATCACCAGCGAACGGCAGAATTGCCCAGTTTACTGAAACTGCTAAAATCGCAATTTAACAGGGGGGGGGGGTTGGTACCGGCAAAAGGAAGTGCAGGGGGCGGTCAACCTCCTAAAATAAAGGACGGAAAAAAAGATTCACTCCTGGGGAGCTAAGTTCGGCTTGAACGCAAACGGAAGGGAGATGGGAAAAAAAGTGATGTTCGGCAACTTCAAGGCCGGGTGTGTTGTAGAAGAATTAATTTCGCTCGTGAATAACGGAGTCGGTCTATGTCCTCGCAGCGGACGCAAGCGGAGCATCCCGTCAGCTGAGAAGGGAAAAAGCCTCTCGGGACCGGTCGAGGGAGGGGGGAATGGGCATTTTCCATGGGACCAGGAGTCTAGTTGGGACAGTCAGCTTCCCAAATGCATCTTGGGTAAGAAGGGAACTCGTACGCACCCGCCTCCAAAATCACGAAGGTAAAGAGGACAAAGAAAAAACGGATGATCAGCATACACCATAATTCCAAAGGGGTAGACGCACGCGAAACTCGCAGGGGGAAAAAGTTATCACGGAGAAGACGTCCTAAAAGATTTCTTACGGAAGCCGGCCAGACAACTCTTTCCCGCGACTGAAAGGAACTCCACAGGTAAAGGGCACAGTTGTAGACCCAAAAATCGTCTAGGGAAAAGACACTAAACGGCATACTCAAAACTTAGGGGAGGGAAATATAATCGGGGATTTGGAGGGAGAGAGGAGGGGAAATCGACAAGATGGGAATAGTCAATCAAGAGGGGGTTCGGCTTCGATCAAAAAATTAGGAGGTAAGAGGCATCCATCTAGGAGACGAAGATACGTCTAGTTAAAAGGGTTTCCGTCTGTCTATGGGGGAGCTTTAGGGCCCCCGGAAGCAAGTTTCAGCGCTTGGATGCGTGGATTAGGGGATAGGGGCTTTTCCAGGGGGATCGTACTGGACTGTTGTGGAAGGGGGTAACGTAACGCAGCGCACCACAAAAAGATAAACTTAAGACAACGGGGTAACTATTATGCAGTCGGGGGGTAAAAAAAGTAAGCCGAACAATTAGCCGAGAAAGCTGGACGAGGGGAACCTCACGACGACTTGACGTATTTCAACTAGAGGAAATCTGAATCAGGACTTAACTGTATAAGCCCTAAAAGGGAAGAAGGTTGCCAGCACATCCTCTCAAACATTCAGGAAAAAAGGGTTTATCTCGAAAAGAAGCGCAGTTTCACAAATACTCATTGGGGGGGGGCCTTTATGGGGGGGGGGACCCGACACCCCTCACCCCGTGCTTGGAGGGGGGAGAACAGTCCCATTCTTACCTTAGTGACGCTAGAAGGAGATAAAAACGATCTTAGGGAAAAAAGGAGGAGTAGGGTTGATCGTGGAGATGGTCCCCAGATTGCAAAAAGGCTCCAGGGGGAGGGGCGCCTACAGGAAAATATGTTGGGGGGTCCAAGGTCGCAAGAACTTTCCACGAAAAGAATTTGCGGGGGGGGGGGGTGTAATGCCTCGAAGACGCTCAGCGAAGGACGCATGAGCTGTGTTAAAACAGATGACCCCGTAAGGTACGTCACTGAATTCTGTGAGGTAAAAAATCTCCGGGACCTAGAGACCCCCATCTTTTCAATCACCTAGGGGGGAAGGAAAGGGGTGAACAACTCAAATGGTTTGCCTAGGCGTCCCAAAGTGGGGAGACGATCGGCTTCCAAACCGGTCAGGCTTGGAGGGGGTCAAGCAAGACGAAGGCACCCAGCAAATCCTACCTCTTCATGTATTGGCGGTCCAGCTGAAAAACCCAGATGATCTTCTACGAAGAAAAAAAAAAAAGTATTGTCACCGAGATTCGGGAGGGTCTGCCCTGGGATCAGAAATGAAGAAAAAAAAAGAATGGGTTAACCAATGCCTGGGATGAAGAAAGGACAGTTCCACAAAGACGAAGAAAGCACTATTGACAATCGGACAGCCAGGATCAGACGTATCGGAGTCCACAGAGTCATTGATAGGGAGGGGCGTGTTCCAAAGGGAAGGAAAGGGAGAGGAGCACCCATCTCAAAGGAAACTTCAAAGGGAGGGGGGCAAGAAGAGGGGGCCTTATGTGGACGGACCAGGAAGCACGAGGGAACCTCTCGTCCATAAAGGGAAGTGATTACAGTCCACTGGAAGGTGGACGAGTCTTGTCCAGGTCAGCCTCTATCGGCCAGGTTTGCAGTGCGTTGTCTTCGTGTATATCCTTGAGGGACGACCCAAAGGCGTGGAAAAGAAAGGACGGGGAGGGATTTCTAACTGTACTCAGGCCAGGTCACGAAGGGACGACTTCCGCTTCAGTGATCGTAAGGAAAAAGAAGGGGTCCTGTCCACATGGGGGGAAGGGGGGACATTCGTTAAACCGCTCTGAGGGGGGGATACTCAGATTTCGACACCCATCAACCTGGGACCGGCTACCAGAGGGGGGGGGGGGGTGGTGTGGGTTAGGGGTGATGGCTCCTTGGGACACACTTCCACTGCGCAAAACATCTTTGCATGGGTCTCAAAATGTCGGCTTTCACGAAAGAAAAACTAAATAAAATCGGGCGCATTTCAGGCAGGGAGGGGAGGAAACCTGTGGTTTGAAAGGACAGTACCTTAACTCGGCAGGCATTTTCTCGGGAGGGGACAGTGGGGGTTCAGGAATAAGAAGGGCTGTTGGACGAGGAGGGTTGTACGTCTCCTCTATTTGGACCTGCCCGGGGGGGGGGGAAGAGGCTCCCAGTGGGGGGGGGGGGGTTCGCATTCTATTCCAAAAAAGACTCCTGATATACGAAAACTGTGAAATTTCGCGAGCAATACTCGATGGGGGATCGACTCCCTTGTTTTTTTTTTTTTTTCTTGGGTGGACTTAATAAAGAGATGCGTTATACGCTCGCGCCAGACCCTGCCGTTCAGCGGTTCGGGTGGAACTATTTGGGGGGGGGGGGACAAAAACTGAGGATACCTTCAGAGGGGGGGAGTGGGAGTGCCTGAGCGCCGAACGATATTTGTCTAAAAAAAAGGATCTATCACACTTGAACGCGAAACTTGCTGGAAAGAGGTCGTGGAAAAAAGACCAAAAGGAACGGATCTAGCACCCACGGTCGCGGAAGAGGGGGGGACAACGGGAGGAAAGACAAAAGTTAACTCTCAAAAAAAAGGGGGGGAAGGAAGAAAAACAATTGTACACGTGTGTTCAACGTCACTGGATGGAGACCAGTTGATACTCAAGATGCAGTGGAGCATACGCCTACTTGGTAGGCTCCTAGCAGAGAGACAAAATCTTCGCTTACAATGGGGTCGACGCCTTTTCAGCACTCAGAGGGAAAAGAAATAAGTCATTCCAAAATTGAAAGGAGAAGGGTCGAGGCTATAGCAAGGTTCTGCAAAATATTGTAGCCTAAAAAGAACCAGGGACAAGGACGCAGAGGCCACAGCAGCGTTTATGAGGAGAACCATGAAACAAGAAGTGACCTACGAGTCAGGACAGGAAGATGATAGGGAAGCGTAAAATAGTATCAAGCTGTCGGGAGATGTCGAAACAAAAGCTGCAGCCTTTCCCCCCGGAAAAGGAACGAGGATACTAAACTAAGAGTCACAAAGACAAAGGAGGGTCAACTGAACTACGGGGGGGATATTAACTAGACCAGGTACTGAGTAACTTATCAAGGTAAAACAAAAAAGGGGGGTCAGGGAAAAAATCTAAGAAACCTTAAGAAGGGACAGAGATGACCTCTTTAGGATGCATCAAAAGATCCAGCAAATATGCCCCTTAGAAGGATTTTGAAAAGGGGGACTCATGAACGAACCAAAACACCATTGGATCCAAGGGTTGATGGTGTGCGCCAACGACGGCAAAAAAACAGTAGCGGGGAAATCCTTAGAAAAAGGACTTCGAACGTCCTCCATCCGGCGGGATTCCCCCTGTGGGGTGCGGCGTGACTGGCAGGAGTACGACTAGCACAGAACCGACTCAGAGATTCAATGGAGGGGGAAACAGAGGTCGTACAAAAAGTGAATCTAGACCTAAAGAACAACTTGGGAAAGGCAGGGGTGGCGCGTCGTCTGAAGAAAGAGATACAAAAAAAAGGGGTAACGTTAGAAATTTATGAGAAACGTCGCGAGGCCTATTGGGAAGCCGTTACGTCGACCGTCTCTCGAGTGGCAACCCGAAGGGTGGGCTTTGTGAGAAAGAGTCTTTTTCGACAAATCTACACAGGAGAGTCTGGGGAATAAGTCAATAAGTCTGCAGGGGCAGATACTGAGTTGAAAAAAGGGGGATATCTCATTGAAAAGCGGGTGTGGACGGAAAAAGGCAGGTAAAATAGAAGGTTTCAAAAACCAAAAAGAGGGCAATAAATCTGCGTAAGTGCATCGAACCAAGCAAGGAAACCGCAGGGCGAGGTGTCTTAATTAGTGGAAGAAAAATCGGGTTTCATACGGCACATTCAGCCCATACCTGAAAGGGATTATATCGGGGGGACTCGGAGGGACTGGAAAAGAGAAAAGAAACGGCTGGTTGGGGAAAGCAGCGCGGATAATCTGGGAAATTGGAGATGGGGAAAACCATATCAAACCTTTTTCATGCAAGGTGACAGAAAACAATTCTCGTGATACTTGCAGAACGTACGTAGAGGGGGGAGGGAGGGCGCTAAAATGAGATCCAGAAGGACTACTAAGGGAGGGAGAGGGCCATGTGAATACGGAACGGAAATGCTTAGAGGCGGGGGAAATATTACAATACCGGCGATTACCTGACACAGAGGGAGGGCTTAAATTTCCGGCAACAGGGTCCAAAGAACTGGGTTTAAAGGGGCGCACCAGAGAGTCAAACTGGGAAGGAGGGGAGTCGCTTTGAAAACATGGGGGGAGATCCCTCACACTACTGCATCCGTGTCCCGAAAGAGAGGGGTTGTCCAAATCCAGGAGAAACGGTCAAAGGTAAGAACGGGACTGTAGTCCCGCAAGAATTGCTGTGCACGGGGAGAAGACCTCGACGGAAAGAAACATGAAAATCCCTGAGTGGGGGGGGAAAAGCTCTAAGGTTCGTCTGGTCAGCACAGAGAAAAACAACGGCCGGTAAATGGAGGAAGTGTGCTTATACCAGTTCGGGAAAGAATGCTTTGTCAAAGAAAGAAGGGGAGTGAAGGGGCGTAGAACCAAAGTGTACGGACTGAGGGATTCCTACTGAAACGGAGAGGCCTGTTTTAAGAAAAAGAGGGGGAAGGGCCCTCCGCAGCGGAGAAGTTTTCTCGTGGGGTAAAGTAGCATTTTCGAAGGGTGGGTGCGCGGGCTAGAACTCAGAAATCATGAAGTAAGAGAAGGCTGTCCCCCGGCTAGAAGATCAAATACTCATCGAGGTCGAAAACGAAGGAGGGCCGGCTGTATTCATCAAAGAGGAAATACGGTAAACCGTTGAAAAGCGGCCTAACTCGCGGGATTTCGGGCTCATATCAAGGGGCATGTAGTCCCTCCTATGGGGGTCAGAATTTGAACGCTAAAGTACACAGGAAAACCTCAAAGCCCGGGGAATCCGGACGACATTCATATGTCCTATGTCACATTGGGAGGGGACCATCCTCTACGGAAAGAAAGCCCATCCCCAAACGGAAGGAAAAGGGAAAACTAATGGGGAGTGTATTTCTCGAGAGGGGGGAGGGACATTCAACTTATTATTTGTTTGCTATTTCCAAGGAGTCGTCCAGGCTGGCGGGAGTGAGTCTGCAAGAGTATCGGAAGAAGTAGAATGCCATGTATTAAGAAGAAAAGAAGAGTAGCTGAGAGGGAAACGGGGGGGATCGGTCTGTGGGTGTCGCCTCCGCCGGCTCGGTTTTCGAAACGGGAAGGGGAGGTAGACAAAAGTTGGGTCGTCTGATGTAAAGGGCAAAACTTTATGGGAAGTCCGTCGGCCGCGCACAACCATCTATAAAGAAGCGTGAACCCACATCTAACTTCTTTAAAAAATGGGGAGTTAATAACTGGGGGAAGAAGAAACTTTTGCTTCTAAGGAATATCAGAAGAAGGATGAATATGAAAGAGGAGCTAGCATTAATTTGCTAGTAAAAAAAAGGCCCACTCCTTCATGGCTCCAAAGTCCTCTCATCCTCAAGGAAAGGTTTCGCTTTCTACACCGATAGAGCAAGGGTCAAAATCGGGGTAGGGGGGGGGCCGTGCGCGTAGGTGGCGGGGGGGGCACTGAAAAAGAAGTGGGTACGAAACTCACACGGTTCTTAACTTTTCGGGGGAAGATGGAAGAAGGTCTTTATCGGCTAAAACATATCTGTGAGTGGATCTGGAAAAACCTTGGACCATGCGCAAAAAAAATCAAAGGGGGCGCTAGGGATTAATAGCACGAAAACCTATTTTGTTGGCGCGCGGGCAAAGGAAAAATTTCAAATCAGCGGTTTACCTGGAAAGGGGTATTTGTCCGAGCGAAGTCCTCTACAGACAAGACAAGTCTCGGGGGCACGGTTCATCCCGAGAGTCTATCGGCTGGATATCCGTGCATCGCCAAGCACGAGGGGAATATTGAAGAAAATGTAGAATCACCGTCTTTGTACTGCAAATGTGTGCATTCGGATGGAACACTCAAGTTTTCAAGAGACCAAGGGACTATCAGCCGAATAAAAAACTTCCAACGGATAAAGAGGGGAGTTTGATTAATGTCCAAAAAGTCCATCCGATATCTTTCAGGGCAGGGGTCTGCCAGAGGGGGTAGTTGAAATGAGGTCGTCATAAGTACAGTTCAAGAGGTTCTAAAGAAAGGGAGGTCAGTTCAGGGGGAATGCAGACACGTTAACAGGCGGGAAAAAAAAAAAAAACGGCTACGCACGGCCGTTAAAACACTACTAAAAATTATCCCCGCGGGTGTAGGCCCATTTCGGCGCAGAGAGGCCGTGGGGTGCTCGAGCATTTCCATCAGATATTTTTTTCAAAGGGGGTTGGAGAAAGCCCTTGGATAAAAACTTGAGCGGGGGGGGGGCAAAACATAGTCGTGAGCGCCAGGGGTTACGGGACGCCTGAACATAGAACGAAAGTCTTCCTCAGAAGGGAAAGAGGGAACGCCGAAGTTGGGGGAAGGCTGGGTGCCGCCCCCAACCGGTGAGGGGAAAAAGGTTTGGGATTTAGATTTGATTCGCCTGGAGGGGGGACCCGGTACGCATAAACGGTGTACCCCGAGAGTCGATTAGTCGCTTCGGAAAGGGGTCAAGACTCAAAAAAGGAAGGTCAAGCAAACCGCACGCCCTTCCTTCATTCGGCGTAGTGGACCTTTCGGGAAAACTCGTACATTGTTTAAGAAAGTTCTGGGAAAAGAGATCTGGTTTTGCAGGGCGTAGTTTAACAACCGCAAAAACCCGTGGAACCGGGGGAGACCAAGCGGTGGTGGGGTTGATTTCTGGTGAGAAGGGGGGCAATTCCCTCAGTGGACTCGGGACCTCTTGGCTGCTCGGGGAGGACAACGTGAATCAGAAAGGGGGAGAAAATCCGTCATGTCCTATTTAGAGGGGGGGAGAGGAAACGACCTGATCCCCTGTTGGGTGGGTGGTATCTAAAGGGGTTTGGGGAACGTCATCAGTCTCGAATGCCGGGCTCCTCAGGGGAAGCGAAGGAGAGGGTTTTTCGGGCGACCATCATGTTGCTTAATTTGAAGAACGGGCCGACGCGTGGTGGGGTCGAAGAGAGAAGGACCGCCCTCAGTACAGAGCTACACTCCCTGGCATGTCTCGAGCTGGTTCAGGGTCAATGTTCCGCTACTCCCTGGGTGTTATATGGCTCCCAGCTGAGTGCGTTTTCCTCGGGGCGAGGGGGCCATGACGGTCGCGTTAGGGGATTTGATGCTACACTTAAAAAACACTACGACTCAAAGGCGCATTCTGGGGAAAAGGGGTAAGTATAGCTGATTGGGCCTGAAACTTACTGTATCAAAAGGAAAAAAAAAGATGGGCTTTTCTGCTAATATCAGATAAAGGGAAGGAAGTATCAGCTCAAAAAAACAAGGGGGTAGGACGTAACGTCTAAGAAGACACCGTTACACAAG
>Ga0179591_1283034_pt1 | contig 14718 bp, 29 predicted proteins | sample CZOMad2_1_08_16f_FD_182891 | JGI IMG/M metagenome (GOLD analysis project Ga0179591, IMG submission 182891) | Vadose zone soil fungal communities from Angelo Coast Range Reserve, California, USA - CZOMad2_1_08_16fungal (PacBio error correction) | ecosystem: Environmental > Terrestrial > Soil >...
TTACTCAATTAATGCACTTTTACCGATTACGCGTTCTTATCGATTTATCTGACTAAGCCAAATTGCTACGCCTTGGACCCGTGACCCTTTACCCTTGAACCTTGACCCTTGACATACTTCAGTAAGTCAGACTCCGAATTTACTATTCAGGTTTCACCTTATTTTTAAACTTATTACTTATTTAAAAAAAAAAGCTATGAGCACTCGACGGGGTTGCAATAAGTCATCCCTTTTTCTTCGCGCTTTTCTTAGTTTTAATTATATTTAAAAAAAACAATCAAAATTGGAGGGGAACCAATTTTTATTCTGGCCATCCCAGCGTGTCAGTTATCACCGCAAGGGCCGCGCCATTCCCACTTAACAAATTAAAAAATAATTGCAACTTCCCTAAGGTATCCTAAGTTCCTAAGGTTCCCCTAAGGTTCCAACCTAAGGTTTCACTAAGCTGTTAAAAAAAATAAAATAAAAATAAATAAAAATAAGAATAAATGTCGTGTTGTGTCTGTTTGGTCTGTTTGGTCCTTTTTGTCTGTTTTGGGTCGGTTTGTGGTGTACGGTGGGTTTACGGATTATTTGATTGCCGCCTATTTTATAATTTATAATTTACTATTTATCCTTTATCATTTTTAAATTTTTAATTTTTATTTATATTTATAATTTATAAAATAAAAAGTATAAGCGTAATAATCCCGCCTGTGTTGCTTCTTGTGATTTAGTCTTTAGATAGTATTTTTGATAAGTCTTGTGATTAGCTCTTTTTTCTTAGTACTTTTTTCTTAGTCTTTTATTAGTCCTTTTTAAATTTAGTAAATGGAGCGCTATCATAAAGGACATAAAGGACATAAAGGACATAAGTAAAGGATTATTTCGTAGACCCAAAGAGTTGTTGTAATTCCTTCTTTACTTCTTTGTTTTGGCCCCTCTTCTTAAATTAAGGAGAAGCGGTCGTGATGTAATTATTATTTACTTATTTTTTTGGCCAGCGGCTCCAGCGGCTCCAGCGGCTCCAGCGGCTCAACGGCCGTGGATGTATTATTTTTTTATTAAAAAAAAAAAAAAACACCACAACAAAAGATAAGCGAACGGTAGAGAGAGAAAAGATACACATTGAAACCCAATTTTTCAATAATCGCATAATTAATATAAAAGAGATATCAATTATTTCTTAACGCACGTACAATACCAACATAAATAAAACTACAAAATAAAAATTGTTTAATACCTTACGAATTTAATTTGGTTCTAATTAACGTTGTTCGTATTTTTAGACATGCAATCGTTGTTTTCGAAATGGATGGTATGTTTCCTATAAAATGGCTGACCTTTGTATCCGAGACATGGTGTGATGTGAGGATATTCCATTGTAATACCCTAAGTCTTCTAGTTTAGGGGATAATTCTGCATTTCCATTGTAAATCTTAGTAGGGATTTCGTAAAAAAAACACTGAGGGGGGTAAAAAATTATATTGGATTTCCTCTGGTTACAATAAGGCTATGACTAATATTTTAATCGGTCCGTGTAATAGTTCTGTATTAGAAATATAACGAGTATTGATTTAGCGATCAAATAAGAGAAATTAAGGTGTAGTTGTGTATAATGTTAGAATTCTCTTAACTACATAACACACCTTAATTATATAAATTTATTAAAAGTATTAGCGTAACGAAGTATATTCATATTATTTTTTATATAGGCATGGGGATTTGTTGGCAAACTGTTTTTGGTTAATTAAAGGAAATTTCCGCTTGTAGGTTTTATCTTTGTTTATTAGGTAATTGGTGGAATAGAGCTATACCAGCCGAAGATGAATAGCCTGTTTGACAGAACCTCAAATGGCCACACTGGGAATGAAATACTCATGCTAAGCTTTTCTCAGCAGTCAGAATCTTAGGTCATGCTCGCCAGATGAAGCTAGCGAACAACTGAAATCGAAAGAGGTGTCTTCTTCGATAAAATAAAGAAAAATAATGATTTTCCTTATCAAGTGTTGTCCCAAACTGGTGGCCAGAAGACGTCTGTATACCAGACAACCTACGTTACTCAGCAGTCAACCAGCGTAAAGGCTTCGCACAGGAGGCTGCTTTCAAAGTTTAAAGTTTAAAATAGTGTATAGATATCTGAAAAACCATCTAAAGAATGGTTTATACTAAAAGTTAAGTGATTGAAGCTAGAAACTAATCGAAGATGAAACAACGCTAAGAGTAAGGTTCAATCTGCACAACTTAGAGGAGTTCCTATGGCGGAAGGCTATTCATCTAGGTAAATATTGACGCTGAGGATGAGGTGTGGACACCGGAAAGAGATTAGAGCCCTCATAGCCCACACATTAAACGATGTATGGTAGTTATTTAGTAAGAAAGTTCATTAGGCGAAGCTAGCGTTACCATAAACCGCCTTGCTATTACGACTTATGTTGAAATCTAAAAAATTAGTCGGTCCTCCGTAGAAACGAGTGGAAGCATGTTATTTTATACGTTTACCAACTTACGCCCGCTACAACTTCCAATTCTTTGTATTATAGATATCATAGTTATTTCAACAATAAAGATCTTTAAAATAGAAAATTATTATTTTTAACCGGTGTTCCCGGGATATCCTTAAATCCTTAACAAAAAACAAAAAAATTAAATAAAAAAAAACAAAGAAAACAAAAAAAAAAACCAAAAAAAACAGAACCAAACAAAAAGAAAAAAAAAAATCACAATAAGGAGAAAAAAAAATAACAACAAGTAAAAAAAAAAAAAAACCAACGAAAAAATAAGCAACAGAAGAAGATAACAAACCGAAGCACAAAACAAAAAAAAAAGGCAAAGTAAATTACATAGTCAAAAATAGCGAACAAGGAAACAAAAAATACTTCAAAAATAAAATAAAGCAAAGAAAACCCAACCCCACCCCCTCCCTCCCTCCCCTTCAACCACCCCCTACCCTTAACGTCACCCTCCGCCCATCATCCCACCACTATCCCTCCCAACCACCCCCCACCCTTTACCACCCCCCCAAGACCAACCCTCTCCTCCATCCTTACACTCATCCCTCCCCTCCCACCTACAGCAATGCACACATAACACTCATAGACTCTTAAAAAATCAACTCAACCCCCACTCAGTCATCATCCCACCCCTAACACTAACAACCACGCCCGATAACATTGATCATAAAAAGATAACCTAAAATAAAAAAAACCTAAACACATAATAAATACTTAAGCAAAACTAACCTAGCTCATAGACAACACTAATAAAAAAGATATGCAATCAAAGTTAGTAATAATTCAAGTTAGATGCTCAATAACTAACTACAAAAAAAAGTAGGAGGTAAAGTCAACAAATATAAAAAAAAAAAAAAATAATCAGAAATAGAATAAAAGAAAATACAAAGAAAATACAAAAAGTAAAATAAAGTAAATAATCAAAAATAAAAGTGAGGCCCAATCCACCCCCGACCCCACCCCCCCCCCTTCCTCCCCGCCGGTCAAGCCCCCCCCACCCTCTCCCCACTCCTCGTTCAACCCCCCCTTCCCCCCCCATCCATCCCCCCGCCACCCCCCCCCCTCCAACCCGCACGCCCCCCCCCCCCCCCCCCAGCCCCCCCCCCCCCCCCCCACCTCATCCCCTCCCCCTACCCCCCTCCACCCCCCCCTACCTCACTCCCTCCACACCCCCCCCCCCCACCACAAACTCCCCTTCGCCCCTCCTACCCCGCGCCCCCGCCCCCCCCACCCTCCTCCCCTCCTTCCCCCCCATTCCCAGCTCCCCTCCCTCTCGCCCTCCCGCCCCCTCCCCCCCCGCCCCCCCACCTACCCCCGCGCCTTCACCCCCGCTCTCCCCCCGCCCTAACCCGCTCCCTTCCCGACCCCCCGACACAACGAGACTCCACCCCCCAACACTCCCCCCGCACCCCCACCCCCGCACCCTCCCCCCGACCCTTCGCAAACACCCCTCCAAACAAAAACCAAAATACCCTTACAGCCGAACTACGAACCCCAGCCGCCACCCAAAAAAACCACAGCTCGAAAGACAGACATACACCACCCACACTTCCCTCCCCGACCCTCGGGCAGACACCCCCCAGCCCCTCCCCAACGACACGCCCCGTCCTCCCCACTGCAGAGACGCCCCCCGGCCCACACCCCACCTCCCCAACCACCCTCCATACATACCTCCCCAGCCAAACCCCCCCCCAAGGACACACCCCCGCCCCCCCCAAAACTCCCCCCCTTACCCCAACACGACACACACGCCCTAAATAAACCCAAAATCCGGTAAAGAAAACCAATAAAACCACACCGGCCCACCCCGCAAGACCACAACAATAAACTACCACACTCGAACCAATATGCAAAACAAAAAAAAAAAATCAACCGACACAAAACCGAGACCACTAAATCCTTAGAAGACGCGAAAAAACATCACTAAATCTATGCCTCCTACCAAGACCCCCCCCCGCCCACCCACACCCGTTCCCCAACCCCGCGCCCGCCGCTCAGATCCGCCCCCTCCGACCGCGCCTCACCCCCCCCCCGACCCTTCACCGCCCAGCCCGCCCCCCGCATCCCCACACAACGGCCCAGACCCCGCAACAATACCCAACCCACCATCCACCATCCTTACCAGCCCTCAACCATCAGATAAACCAAACAGCCATCCCACTCACAAATTACAATCCTAACAAACCTCCTCACCTAAAAAAAAAAGAAAAAAAGAAAACAACCTTAAAGATCAGTAAAAGAAGGAAAGATCCTTATAACAAATAAGGAAACAAAAAAACGTAACGAATAGCCACAAAAATAAACACCATGCAAACAAACAATTAAATAAAACAAATAAGCCAAAAAAAGAACAACAAAGCAAAAAAAAACATGAAATACAACCAGCCACATAAAAAAATAAAAAAAAAAAAGGAAGGCCCTTACAAAGAAAAAATAAAAGAAAAAAAAAAAAAAAAGAAACGAAAAAGGAAAATAACAACACAAGACCTTACACAACTAACAACAATAAAAACACAAGGTACATACACAAAATACGAAAAAACAGAAAAAACACCAAAAGGTAAGAAAAAAAATAACAAACAAGCCCCCAAAAAAACCAACATAAAAAGTCCAATCAAAAAAAAAACCTAACTAACAAAAGAGAGAAAAAAAGTAAACTAATAAAAAAAAAAAAAAAAAGGTCACGCCATTACGATATCAACACCCCAAACTCCTTAATAATAAACCTTAAAAAAAAAAAAAACAAACAAAAAGAAAAGAAAAAGAAAAAAAAAACAAAAAAAAAAATATCACAAGCTACAATAAGAAAAGCAAAAAAAACAACCCACAGCAGAAAACGATAGAAACACCTTAAAAAAGACCTAGAAAAGACAATAAAGAAAAAGGAATAAAAAAAAAATCCAAAATGAGATAAGAACAAAAAAAAAGCATAAGTACCCAATCAAGGTAAAAAATAAACCACAGCCGAAACATGCAGAATAATCAAAAAAAAGAAAAAGAGACAAAGTACAAATACAAAGAACATAAAAGTAAAATATTAAGATAAAAATCAAAAAGATGAGAATAGAAGTAAACTATAAGTAAGGAAGAAGTAAAAAAAGTAAAAAAAAAATAAAGCTTCTAACAGACAAAGAAACCATTATAACACTCTCATATAGAGACAGTCCCCCACCAACAGCCACCCAGTCCCACCACAAAAGTCCACAACTCACCCCCACAACAACCCAACCTTCCCCCCTCAACGCTAAACCCAAAACCGACCCAGGCGTAACAGCAACCAACCAAACTAGCGACATCTCCCCCAAACCCAACCCGTCAGCGCCTTACCCACCCCCAAAAGACCCAAAAAGAGACGACTAAAAAAATAACAAAATCCCACAAAAGCCCCCCTAAAATCGAGAAAAGCAACGATCCAACAAATACAAAGGCCAGACTCCTACAAGACAAAAGAGAACAACAACTAATTAGTACAAAATCCAACCTAAAAAACAAACACCCATACACGAAATAATAACAAAGACACCCCACCCCCCGCACTCCCCGCACACGCCCCGCGAACCCGCTCCAGCACCCCCGCCCCAAAGCAAGTCCCTTTCCGTACCCCGCCCAGCGCACCCTCCACCCCCGACCACCCCTCCCCCCTCCACTCCCCACGGGGCTCGGCCCAGTACCCTCCTCAAGGACCCCTACAACAACCGCACATCCCCATGAAACTAACTACAGACGGAAGCCCCCCCCAAACCACTCCCTCAAAATAACACAAAGACCCAACTCACCCAACACTCGGAATCCAGCACAGAACCCGCAGGAAGCAAACATCAAACCCACAACCACCTACCGGGATAGTTAATGCCATCCTTACAAAAATCACATCCTACCCGTTCAAAAACAAACAATAAGAAATAATAAACTAAGGCACCGTGCCCAATAGAAATAAAGACACGATAACATAATAGGTACTTAAAGAAACTTCAGATAACCTCAAGAACCCTTACAAAACTAAAATAAAAAAATAAAACAAAAAAACAAAAAAAAAGAAAGTAATAATACACAAACATAAGAAGGCCAAATAAACAAACCCACCTTAAAATACATAACAACAAAGAAACAATAAAAAACAAAAGCAAAACAAGAAAATACCTTCAAAAAAACATACAAAAAAAAGCCAAACTAAAAAAAAAGAAAACACATATCATACGAACGAACAAACAATCAGTAAAACCCAGAAAACATAAAAAAAAAAACATACAAAAATCAACAACAAAAAAATAAAAAACTACTAACAAGAAAAAAAAGAAAAACAAAGAAAAAAATAAAAACAAAACATTAAAAAAAAAGAAATAAAAAAAAACAAAAGAAGACGTAACCAAATACCTTAAAAAAAGAAAGAAAAATAAGATAAAAAGAAGGCGAGTAAAAAAAAAAGTAAAGAAAAAAATAAGAAAAAACAAGAAAGAAAGTAAAAAAGTAAAAAAATAATAAAAAAAAATATCAAAAGAAAAAAAAAAGAAAAAAAAAAAAAAAAAAAAATACCTTTAAGAAGGTAAAAAAGAGAAGAAGCAGTTAAAACACCGACCTAAAACTCCTATACAAGATAAAAAAAAAAAAAGCCATTCAAGAACGCAAAGAAACAAAAAAAAAGAAGAAAAGCAGTACAGAGAAAAAAAAAAGGCAGAAAGAGAGAAAATAAAGAAAAGAAAATAAAATGAAGGTAACAACGACACGCAAAGCAAAAAAAAAAAAAACTCAAAAATCACTAAGAAAATAAAAAAACCACAAAAAAACCAAAACGAGACTACGAAAACGAAAGATAAACCATCACTGAAAGTACAAAAAGAAAGATAAGAAAATACAAAATAAATAAAAACACAAAGAAGAAAATAAGACCCCCCCCCCCCGGCCCCACCCCCCACCCCCGAGTCCCGCCGTCCCAGCCATCCTCCCCACCCAACCCCCGCCCCGAACAGACAAGCAGCCGCCCTCCCCAGACCCCCCCCCCGTTCCCACCGCCCCCAAGCACCGCCCCCCTACCACCCCCCCTCCAATAAAGGCCGCACCAACCAAAGACCACGACTACCCCCCCCCCGACCCGTACCCCAACCCGCCGTTCCCCAACCCCCCCCCACCCCCCCCCGACCCCCCTCCCACCAGTCCGCCCACACCCCCCTTCACCCCAACCGCCAGTACCCCACGCCCACTCCCCTAACCAACCCCCCCACCAAACGACCTCCCCCCCACACAAAAAGAAACAGACCATAAAAGAACCCTGACGAGACGCCGAAAATAAAAAAGAAAACACGCCAAAAAAACCACTCGAAACCAAACCCCAACCCCAACAGAAGACTCCAAGATAAAAAGCATAAACGCAAAAAAAAAAAAAAAAGCAACAAAAGCAATAAAAAAAAGCCTTAAAAATAAAAAACAAGAAAAAACAGAAAAAAAAGCATAACTCAGTAAAGAAAGATACAATAAACCGCAAAAAAACCCTAAGAACAAAAAAGAACCACAAAAAGAAAAAAACACCCAAATCCTTAACAGAACACAAGCACAAAAAGTAACGAAAAGCCAAGAAAAAATATACATAGAAAAAGAAGCAGTAAGCCAATAACCAACCAAAAAAAAAAAAAACAACAAGAAAATAAAAAAAAAAACGTCAAAAAGAAACCATACAAACAGAGAGCAAATAGAACAAGACAGACGAAAAGACAGCCACAGAACAAACCCAAATAACAAAACAAAACTAGAGAGAAGACAAAATAATAAACAAAATAAAACTCCAAACAAAGAAAGAATAGAATAACAAGGGTGTAACAAACATCCTTCACATCACCTAACGCCCACGCACGGCAACAACCACACACACCCACACACCAATCCAAAGAAAGACAGTCCCCTTAACACCACCCCACCCTATCCCAACCCAGCCCACCACTCCCACACCACCCGCCCCCCCTAACCAACACCGCTACGCACAACGACCCCACCACAGCGCTTCCGCCATACCGCACACCCCACAACCGCCCCCCCCCCGACTCCCCCCCGTACCACCCAATCCTCCCCCCGCCAGCACCCCCTCAGACCACCCCCCCCCCCAGCGTCAAGACAAAAGACCCCCCCACCACCGCACTCCGCCTACCCCCAACCGTGGTCCCGCTCAACGCCCAATAACAGCCGCACCCCAAAGAAGGCCCCCACCTACCACACCGCACCCCAGCACGAAAACTACTCGACACACCCAAGAAACAACATCAAGTCGAAATCCCAACATCGAACAAACGCACAAGCAAACTCAATCCCGTCACCGTCCCCTACCCCACCTCTCACCCGACCTCCCCAGCCCCACCCAAGCACCCCCCCCGAGCATCCCAGCACCCCGCCCCGGATCCCAGCCCCCCCGCCGCCCCACACGCCGCCGACCCCCCAACGCCCCCCACCAGAAACTCCAAGCATCAACACACCCTACCAACCCATCAACCCCCCAACAAAGACGCCCCGCGCCACCCCTACCCCCCCCCCACGGCCCCCGCCGCACACCTCCACCCCCGCAGCGCGAAACCCACACCTTCACCCCCCGCACCCAGACCCCCGCAAGCCCTCCGCCCCCCCTCACCACCACCTACCACCTCCCCGCCCAAATCCCCGTAATACCACGAAACCACACCACCAAGTCAACAATCCACGAACACACCAGGCCCCCCACTCCTACACAACTTACCCCTCTCCAACACATAACACCTCCTCATCAGAACCCCACACGCAAACGACACAGACAAGAGACCAACACATTCCACATACAGCATCATACCAAACCCCACATCCCCCCAATCCACACCCAACCAAAGAGACATACCAGTAACGAAAACAACAAAAAGCCCAAACCCCGCAGAAAAAAGAAACAAACGGGCTCAACAAAAAACCAACCTTCATAATCCTCCAAAAAACGCAGAAAAAAGTTTACACAGAAATAACCAAAGGCAGAAAAAAAAATCCCCCTTGACCCTTAAACCCGACAAAACAAAACAAAAACGCTAAAAAACTCCTCTTCACAACAAATCACGCAAAAAAAACAAAAACAGAAAATAAAAGAAAAAAGAGTAAAGACCTGAAAAAAAAAAAATTACCAGAAATAGCACAGACAAACCTACCTCCCCACCCACCCCACACCTCCACTACACCATCAACCTCCCTCCAAAAATCCCCTCTCCTCCCCTTAAAGCCCACCTTTAATTCATAACTCTTATTGATACCCCTCGCTAACTATCAGATACTGTTTCTTATACCCAACCTCCTGGACCCCCCTAAAATGTTTAACTACTAAACATAACTTTCAAAGGAGTCATCTGGCGCCAATCTACTTATTGGGAGCAGTAAGAGGTAACCATGTCGAAAGATAATGGGCTAATTCGCGGACTAATCACCTCTGTAATAAAGCGAAGGCTAAGATCATAATAAAATTCATTTTATTTAGTTATATTATTGTAAAAAAGCGCATCGCCTATATGGTCTAGTTTTGTTTACTTTTACTCTAGTAGATATTATGATAATCCAATTAGGTATAGTCCAGGATCTTCTAAGAAGATTATATATCATTCCGCTTAGCCTAATTTAAAATTTATTTTTATTAAGGTAAAGATACTAACCCCTGTGGCTGTCGTCCGTTCTGTTTTGAGAAGTGAGATTAATTTTCGCTAACTGACAAAATCTTTGCGCTAGTTTAAAAAGTTTGAAACTTAGCTATTAATGGCTTTGATGAACGTTATTTAAGGGCAAAGACATAAGTCCGTTATTGCCCTTCTGAATTTGGGCTATAGACGTGCTACGGAATTTTTACAAAGGAAGCAATACCTGTCCGCTTTTTTTTCATCTTTGATCTTAGATGGAAAACAATCAATTCAATTCTCATTTAACAAATTTGCAATTTTCATTTTTAAATCACCTAATTAAAAATATAAAATACCATTTATTTGGATATTGAAATGTAGACATTAAGGATGACTAATCATTAAGAAACTTAATTATTAACTTGCGAATTGTTCTCTGAAACCCGGTACCACAGAGAAGGATTCGAGAATCGTTGATTAGCACGCAACGTAAGCAAGCATTCGTGATGAACTAACTGTCTGTCACTGGGAAGGAGTTTGGATTGTGGAAACTTATTGTACTTAAACACGGGTATGGTATATTGTCATATTAGTTTTCCTAGCCTTCAAAGTCCTGATGGTATGTTGTATTTAAGAATAAATTATCCTGTTAATCGTTTAGGCGCAACATCGTCAAAAGTCATAGCGGTAGCTGTACTGAAAGTGCAGCTGGAATTAAACCTATTATATTTAAATTAAAATGAAGGTTAACCCACACCCCATCCTTTATCTGAATCTTATAAAAAAAAATTTAAAAGAAGGTTTAAGGGCCGGCGCGTTGCAAAAAAAAAAGACAAAAAGCGAGCTAGTGTAATGTTTCACAATATTCTCATGACCTGTTCGATGGGGTTCGCTTCCTCACACTCGCTAAACTTTATAAAGATATAATTTATGTATACTTTGCAACTCATTCTCAATTATCATTCTCAATTCTCACTTCTCAATTCTCAAACTAAAAGAAATTGAGGAAAAATTTTTAGGAGGGCAGCGCAGGCGGCATCCAATTGGAGGGTGGTTAAGAAGGCAACTTGCGAGGGTAAGCCTTTTTTTCTATGTTTTTCTTATGTCATTTCTTTAGTTTTTTTTTACGTTTTTTCTTAGTATATTAGGTATGCTATATGATTATATGTGGACTATTGTAAAATATTTACATAGAAATATTGAGATATTTTATTTTAGTAATTTTATATTATGAATTATAATCAAAAAATAAACTCATCATCCTAAAATAACTATAAATACTATAATAACTATAATTCAAGTGTTAATTTATAAATTTTTTAAACTAATTATTTTCGTGGCGGCGGTTTTACGTTCGTAAGGGGAACTAAAAATTCAGATTCAGGACTTTAATAGATTAGATCCTTAACCAAAGATAAATAAATTTAAATTACATATTTCTTAAAACAAAAACAAAAATAAATTATTCAAACGCTCGGCGCGGGCACTTCCGCGCGTCTTGGGCCGCACATCCCGACGTCCACGCCTTCGCGATCGGACCTCGATCTCGGCGCCGACGTCGCGGGCGGGCGATGATTTTCCGCGATCCCGTCGTCCGCTTCGCCGAGCGCGTTCACTGCTTTGGCGATTTGCCGCGCGCATCGGGCGCTCGCCGTATGGCAACGGCGACGTGTTCGTACTTCCGTCGTTGTGGGAGACTTCGGCTATGTCTGCATCTGGCGATGGCAATCGGCGGCCGGTAGTAGCTGAGCCGAACCGGGGGTTCGCGGAGATGGTCGACGATGGCCGACGGGCTGCTCGTTCCTCTGGCGAACGCCGGATGAAGAGTTGACGAGGCGCTTGCGTCGAGCTTCGCAGATCGCTCCCGGCTCGAGGCATCTGGCGGCATGCCGACTCCGCGCATGACTGGGACCGACCGGGTCGTCGGTCCAATCGTTGAGCTCTACGAGGCGGCGAGGTGGGCACGATGCGACGTTTGTCGACGAGCGCATTCTACGAGCGAGGCTACAGGCGCTACGTCCTCGCCGACGATCCCCCGCGACGCCTTCCACGCGCTGTCTGGCAAAGCGCAACGCGGTTCTGTGATGTGCGATTCCGACAACCCGCGCCTTCGGGGTCCCTGGACGCGGCGGAGGGTACGGCCGCTTCGCAGTCCGCTCTCGAAATATACGACTTGGTCCTTTGCGACATCTCGCCTGCCATTATCGAAGAGGCGCTCCGGCGCTGGCCGTTCGCTCGAGGTCGTTCCGCGCCCGCGCGCAGGCCTTCCTTTTCGAGGACGAATCGTTCGACCTGGTCCCTTGCGATCGACCTCGTGACGCACTTGCGAGCCTGCAGGGGGATCACCCGCGCTCCGCCGCGTCGTTTCCCCGGCCGGGTGGAACGCGTTCTGCTGGACACGACCATCGCTCTCCTTGGTGCGCGCTCGCGTCCCGCCTACGGCGGCTTACCCGTGCGGCTGCTCAGGCGGTGCTGGGCGGGTGGCGTGGCTTCCCGAGTTGGCGGACTCGCATCCGCCACGACCGACCCGACGAGGCCCCGTACCTCCATTCGCGAAGAACGGCCGGCATCGCGCGCGAGGACGTCCGCCCTTCGGCCCTGCGTCTGGTCGGAGTGGCATCTATCTCTGGTTCGCTGCCCAACCTGACGGCGCGGCGCCAGCGTCTGCTTCTCTACCTTGCGGACGCGGTCGAGTCCCCGCCCCGCCTAGCCGTCGCACCCGCATCGCGGCGCAGCTGCCTCGTGCGGATGGTGTTCGACTGCTCTACGACGCGCTCCCGCGCCGGACGTCATTTTTCGGCGGCCCTACTCCTGAGTGTTGCGGCCGGGCGGGCATCCGGATCGCCGTTCGCAGGCGGGGCCATCAGGCCACGCTGCTCCTGCTCGCGTCTCGCTTCCCGTGACGGCTGGTCTGGCGACGCGGAATCGTCCCCCCCCCCGCTACTGCCCGTCCTCGAGTCGCGTTGTGGGGCATCCTTTCTTGCCTGTCTCGCTGAGGCAGCGCAGGTCTTTTGAGGCCGCGTTCAACGCCCTGGGGCGCCGATAAATCCCTTCGCGGCGGATCGTCGTCGACGGTAAGGCCGCAGGGCTGCTAGGGGCTGATGTCGCCCCCATATCTGTACCCCCCGCGTTCTCGCCGATGACCCGTCCCCTGGGCGTGGACGTCTCTTCATACGAGCAGCAGGTCGCGCCGTCGAGGCGCTCGGCGCGAAGAGCATCGCGGCCCTCTTCGTCGACGAGGCGCGATCGGCCAGTTCCCCTCGTCAACCTTCGACGAGAAGTGCGATCACAGAACGCAACGGACGAGTCCGTTGACCGGCCGGCTTCGCAGAGGTGGCGAGTTGGGTGCCGGCGTCCTTGCTCGGACCCCGATCTCGTGCGGCTCAACTGCGAGGCGGCCGGCTGCACCTTCTTCCGTGTCTGACGGCCGCATTGTGCTCGCTCCTGGGCGCCGATCGGACGATCCGCCGTGGGCGGGAGCCCGTGTACGGACCGTTCCGTAAGACGACCGCGCGACTATTTCTTCGAGCTCGCGCGCCTCGGCCACGGCCTTCAGGTGCTCGATCCCCCTCCTCCGTTCGACGCCGGCGGCGGTGTCGCCGCGCCGCCGGTCGCAGTACCCAACGAGACTTCGAGCCGAACGACGCCCAGCTCGACGCTGGGCGACGAGGGACGCGTACTGATGACGCTCCTCTTCTGGGGATGCATGGTACGGGAGCTCGACTGCTATTGGCCCGCTTTTCGATCTCGTAGCGGAGACAGGCTGCTCGCGGGGCTGGTACTCCCCGCCGAGTCGCTGGAGCATGCGGGCGGGACCCCGCTCCTCAGCTCTTTCTGACCGCGGCGCCCGCTGCAGGCGTGCTCGGTTCGTCCGCGCCGCTGCTGGGCAGCCCAGGCCGTGTCGTTGCAGCACGAGTCGCTTCGTTCTTCCCGACGGCGTTCATCGCGGCTATGCTGACGGAAGCTCGAGGCGGCGAGCGCGCAGCTTGGCTTCCGTCATAGCTCGTACCCACCCCGCGCTGGTGGCCGCTGCTTCGACGCGCACGGGTGCCGCGGCGCCGCCGCCGCCCGGTCGCGTTCACGACGGAGGCCAGTCCCTGCTCCTCTCACCGCGACCCTGACACGGCAGCGCCCTGTGTCGGGTGTCGCCTCACGCGAGCACCGCGATTTGGGGACATAAAATACGCGGGGCCCCGTGCCCGGCGGCTGCACCTCCTACAGCTTGTTTCGCCAGCGGCGCCTTACGAGCTCGCGCGCCCCCGGCCCTCGGACGGTCGCGTTGCCGCGGATGTGCTTCGCCGGATTCACGTACTTTTGGACGGACGGTCGTTTCGGACCTGCACACCGCGGCTTGCTCGGCGATGACTTCTTCTCTTCGTCTCTCTTCCCTTCACGGCCGGAAGCTGGCGGCTGGCTCCGTTCCTAACACCTCCCGCGAGCCTCGCAGCTCAGGCCGTGCTTCAGCAGGCGCCTACGCCGCGTCCGTCGCCCCGGATGGCTCGCGACGCCGGCCGATTCGCCTGTGTTGCTCTTGCCGGGAGAGCTCCGCGAGCACGGCCAATCGGGTACACGAGCTCGCTTTCGCCACGAATGGCGGGTCCGAGCGGGGATCGCGTGAACGTGAC
>Ga0179591_1309532_pt1 | contig 14718 bp, 19 predicted proteins | sample CZOMad2_1_08_16f_FD_182891 | JGI IMG/M metagenome (GOLD analysis project Ga0179591, IMG submission 182891) | Vadose zone soil fungal communities from Angelo Coast Range Reserve, California, USA - CZOMad2_1_08_16fungal (PacBio error correction) | ecosystem: Environmental > Terrestrial > Soil >...
GTGATGCAAGACGGACTGGCAAGTGGCGAAAGGGGCAATCTAATGCTGTACATCAAAAAACGTTGATACGGGCTCCTACAGTGGAGAACTCGTAGGGTCACATATTACTCAGGGGGCCCTCGAAAAAGATGGGACATGGTACATAGGGCAAAGTTTAATTTAGTGGTCACTGGATGTGGGGGGGGGGGGAATAAGACTAGATAGAAAAACAATGGGCTATTTTGGAACGTTCAATGGATAAGATTGGAGAAAAAATGTGTCCGGTAAGCAGACTGGTGAAAAGCAGTGGAAAGTCGGAAAAGGAACACTGCAGACGCAGGACAGGGGGGAAATTGTGGTATTTGCGAGGGTTATGGGCAAGTTCAGGGCAGGAAGGCTGATGCGACCACAAAGCTAGTTGCACTAGCCGTGTGGGGGGTGGGGGAGGATATATCGGTCGTTCTATGAATTTGTCACAGGAAAGGGCCTGGGGTCGAGATTAATCGCGTGCGTGGGCAGGTACGACTGGCCACATGGGGTGGGCTACCTACCCTGAACCTCTTCGGGTGCGGTGACCGGTTGGGAACCCCATCTACTAGAATCTCGGTGCAGGGGGGACGGTAAAAACAAAAAGGAATGCCAGCGTGGCAGTGGGGGGGGGCGGGGGTTATAAATGACCCTCCGGAAGCTGCAAAGGAGCCGAGCCCATCTAAACCAAGTGCACAGAATAGCTAAGATGCAGGACCCCAAGACGGTAAGGCCAACCACGTACTAGTCCAGTAACTAGCAGAGGGAAATCATGTGAAAGGGTATATCCTGTGGCCTAGAACTCTAAAAAGAGAGGAAATAAAGTACGGTGGGGGGTACACGAAAAAAGCATTCCGGAACGGGAGGGGAAGCGGGGGGGGGGATCAAAAAAAAATTTGCAGCGGGGAGGCCAACATGAAGACTATCGGGGGCACGGTATGCCAAAAAGACACACACACCACACACCACAAGGCCTAGGGTCAAAGAAAACCAATTTTCGCACGTCCGCCGAAAGAGAAAAAAGAAAATTCCGACAGGAAGGAAGGTGGAGACAACGAGGGACTCGACACTAACGAGCTCAGCTTGCTGGGCAACTATAAAAAAATCAACACGGAACTAAATAACGAAAAAAAAGCCTATCTTCGCACGAGTAATGCTACTCACCTTCGAGATCTGAGGGTGAAAAAAACCGCCGGCTTGCCCATAAACCAAACCCAAGTCCTACATCCGGCTATCACGTATCCAGCGCGCTTAGACCCGTTTCTCTCAACGTTGGCAACCAAAAGGCTTGTGAATCTTGGGGAGTCGTGACGCGGGAGTGCTAGCCACACAACAAGCACACGCGTGGAAAATAAAGCCCCAAAGAAGGGACGCAGCTGCAAAGGGGGCGGCAGGGAAAGGGGGGATGAATTAGCTACAGGGGCTAAGGGGGACGCTGTCAATCTGGGCTACGAAGGGACAGGAAAGAAACCTCAAGAAAAGCATCGAGACTGAGAAAAATCGCGGAGGGTTTGTAAAGAGGTAACGAGTGACGTGGGGGAGAACTTGTTGGTAGCCAGGGACTGTCTAAGAAGGAGTACGTCTCCGAGGAAAAAACCTTGTCAGCGTAGCGTGTCGGTTTTTGGAGAGGGGAAAAGTAAAAACGACGGGACGGGGGGGAAGTCGGCGTTCCGTAAAATCGCAAAGGTATGAGGACGGGGGGAGTAGAAAGCAGCGGAACGACCTTAGGGAATCACGCACGGGCAAGGAAGGGAACGTCCACACTTGGGGGGAAGGAGGAGCGACAAAGCGGGAGATTCAGGGGGGGTGCTATGGGGATGGGGATGGGGGGTCTATTTCTTCATCAACGGACCGGAGTGGATACAGGAAAAATCAGGGAATGGCGGGGTGCAAGAGAAACGAGGATGGCGACACGAAAGGAAAAAACAATCATTTCTAACAGCAGAGCGGAAAAGGGGGAAAGGTTCTGCAAATCATAGGAGGTAAACGCAAATGAAACGATTAGGCCACGGTGCGTAAGGGGCAGCTTGTACGGTAATGTTTGAGAACTTTAAGGGAAACTAATTGATAAAATGCTGATCGGTACTGGGAGTCAGAAGAGAAGGGGGAGTGGCGGACGAAAAAAGGTCTGAAAGGTGATGGAAACATAGGAAGATTGGGGTTAATCCGGTAAACCACGCACAACACACAAGAGGAAAAAGAAAGGCACGAACTGTGGGGGAAATGCAGGGGTGTTGACAGTGGGACGAAGATCACCGGAATACGGGAAATGGCAGCGTGCAGTAATCAAGGTAAGCACTGAAAACGCTGCATAGCAGCGGATGAAAGAATCATACAAGACACTGCAAGTGATTAATAACCATGGATTGGGATCAGGCAGGGGTGGACAGATTGCAATAAGTCAACAATCCATTGTTGGGTCCAGAAAAACGGTGCGCGGGGGGGTAAGGTGTTTCGGTTTGGAATTATCCAAATGGAGGAAAGCTCTGAGAGGACTCTCACGAACTGGGGGCGCGGGGCACCGTTTGGGGAGGGTTTCTGCATGAAAGAAAAAAACCCCCGTCCGCACTAATGAAAATCATGAAACGCTACTTGGATGGGGCCGAGTCGGGGGGAAAAGGAAAAAGCAAGTTACCATAGGAGGGATAAGATTCGCATTCAAAGCACTGACATGCTCGAGGCGTAAAAAGAAGCTTACAGGGGAAAGCAATTCTGCAAAGAGGAGTCATCAAGTGGGGATTTGACCAGCTTAATAAAAAAGCCACAAAAAGAACGTGCGACATGCGCTGGGGGATAAGCAGAAGACAGTCAAAGAGAAAAAGCGGAACAATTCTACAGAGGGGCAAGAATTTCACTGCAACTATTCATAGCTGGACAAGGTGAACGCAGGCGTTCGACCCGACGCGGCGTGAGGACTAGAAGAAGCAAAATAAAACTTGGGGGGAGACCATGTCGGTTTGTGGGTGGACAAAAACAGTGGGTAGGGGACTGACTGGGGGCTTTTAATGACAAAAGCTCGATCAACAAAGACTAGGAGGGGAGAGATCTGGTTGGGGAAGGCATTACCAAGGCAAGAAGCAGATCAGGGGGGGAGTGTTCAATGGGTCAATGGTGAGCATGGATCCGAAAGAAATCAGGGAAAAAAAAAACAAAACAATTCAGGAAAGTTAAACCGTGGACCAAGCGCACTCACCTCATCGGGAGGTTAAAAACTACGTGGGGTTTAGTGGGGGGGGGGGGGGGGAGTTTTCTGGATGTTAGTGCGGTGAAACAGGATTATCAAGATAAGGGGTAGTTCCGGTGTTTCTGGAAAGGGGGGGTGCAGGCTGTAAAAAGGTTGGGGCTGTGTCAACAAAAGTTGTGTTACTCTGGGTGGAGGGGGGCCGTCGGGGGGGGTAACCAGCTGACCACAAAGAATGAAGAAGGAGGTGGCCATAAAAAAAACGGGGGTAAAGGTATCAAGTACTTTAGTGATCGAAGAAGGTGGTAAAAAGTTCAGGGGAAAAGGAGTAAGGCGATCTCTCAAAAACGAAAAAAGGAGTAGGAAGGGGAAGAGCGTCCAAATGTCAAGAAGGCAACCAAACACTTGACGGGGATCCGAGCGTGGATGTGCATCGTAAAAAAAAACAAAAAAACCTCAACCATCACCTCTCACTAGGAAGTTTGACTAAAGGAGACATATGGACTCTGGGAGAACTCACAATAACGCTTCAACGGGAGGACTCATTTCCTAAAAAGGTCGTAGGAGGGAAAGAGAAGGAGAGAACAAACAAAACACATGACTCAACACTGGGGAGTGGAAGTGGCTGGGGACAAATGGCTCAAAAAGCGATGGTTAGAAGATCCAAGGGGTGGAAAGGGGACTCATTCTTGCCAAGTGAAGCCCGAAACAAGCGTGGCTTTCGAAATGGAGGGGGGAAGCTTAACTGTGGATGTGAAAGGAATCGTCAAGTGCAAACCATTAAAAAATGAACAATCAAACTGCAAGTGGGGGAAGCGATTGGAGGGGGAGAAAAAGTCTCACTGAGAAAATTGGGCTTGACGGGATGCGCCGCATGAGCGAGATCTAACGAAAAGTAGGGATCAGGAAAAAAAGAAAAGTGCACCACAAAAAAGGCATGGGCAAAAGTTGAGAAGATAACTAAATTCCTGCAAATCTTGCTCAGGTGTGTAGGGGGAAAAAAAAGAAAGAGAAATATAACGGCGAAGTGACACCTGAATTGGTCACCGTGGAGAATTGGGAATACTATACAGGGGGCGGGGAAAAAAGTCAGTAGTAGTGCAAAGTGGTAAACTGAGGGTCCGCAGGGAAATCGCGGGTCCTGGGGGTATAATGGAATTAATGTAGTATATCCTCACGATCAAAGAATGGGGTGCAAGCTATCAAAGGAATAAGTAATACGGGAGCAGCGGACACTCGGTCAAAAAACTACGTTCTCGGGGGGAAATTTTCAAGGATATGAAGGAGGAAAAGCAAGAGGAAAAGCTTGGCGGAAAGGCTGGGGAAGGGCAAGAATATACAAAAAAGCATAGGTGGGGGGGGGATAGGCACTTAATTAAAAAAGACAAATAGCCGGGACGGGTAATGACTGCTTGTCGAAAAAAGGACTCATATGGAATCACCGGCAGGTAATTCGGGGATGATACGCAGGGGCGAGCAAATGGGTACGAAAAATTACCTATGAGGCTTCAGACGTCAAAGAGTCCATGGGTGAGCACACCAAAAAGACATAAAAGAAGGGGTTCATTTCTGAGGAAATGTGAGCATAGGCAAACTCGTCGTGGTTGAGGGAGTGAATGAAAACTAAAATCCAGGGCGGGTAAAGAGGAACAGACACCGCTCATGTCGGGAAAATCAAAGGAGTAATGTTGACCACTCTGGGGAGGCGGGGGACAAGCTGCAAGTTGCCGAAAAAACAGCTGGGGGAGTTGCTATGGGGGGAAAATTGGCGCACACGCCGACCATAAGGGAAACTTTAGAAGAACTCAATAGAAGGGAGATGTAAAAATGCTTGACCACCAATGGGGACGGCTGAACAGTGTAAACACCAAACACACAACTTCTAAAAGGGGAAAAAAAAATTAGAAGGAGAGAGAAAAATGACAGGTTGGTCAATTGAGTCTAGGTACTCTCGGGTGATGGTGGGGGTGGTACCTTCTGAGGCGCGAAGAGCCAACTGATAACGAAGGGGAGAAATGACGAGGTAGTTAGAGGCAAAAGTAACTGGAAGAAATATTTGCCAACGTACCGCCCATCGGACGAATCTGTTATGAAAGAAAAAAGCCAGAATAAAACGGAAGAGCTAGGGGGTCTTCTTGGTACACCAGGGACACTTCACGGACTCCGGAACATCGTGCAGCTTCCGGGCGAGGACTGGGAAATAAAAGAATTGGTAAAAAAAAGCCTTCTTAACGAAGAGATTGGTTGCTGCGAAAAATAATCTAGAGGGGTCCAATTGCTCTGATAAGGTGAGACCTGTATAATTATACAATCAGACAGCAAAGTGTCTAGAAGAAAAGAAATCTCGCAGGGGATGAGGAGAAGGTGACCTCACGTTCGAATGAATTATTGCGACCTGACGGAAATCCAACATGACAGTCAGATAATACAGAGTCAATGATCAATCATAGGTAGCGTTGAGGTTACCTTTGTTGACGCGGGGGGGGGGAGGAGTCGCTACACAACGTATAGATTAAAGAGAAGAATACAAACAGAATGGAAACAAATGTAAATACACAGGAGGATTGGGAAGTATCGCGTTTCGAGGGAGCAGGGAGGGCAACAACGAGAGGAAAGACGGAGAATCGAATTCAGAAAGGAATAAAGCACGTTTTGTTTCCGTAGAGGTAGGAAAAGGGGTGTACTGCGCGGGAATGGATCAGCCGGAACAAAAAAAATCCGGAATAAACCCTGGTGGTTGGGAACGGTGGGTTGAAAGATCGGGGTCCACTAAGGGGGGGGGGGAGTTTGAAGCGGCGGGAGGTGTTGGACCAGCTAGCATTAGGCGTTGGAGCAAAATTCCATACTAGGACCCGGAAAAAGTCGGTCTGATTCTGGGAGGACAAGGGGCAATGGGGAATGGGGAGCCTGAACAGGTTAGAGGAGTTTCGTGGGATCATTTTGTACCAGTCTTGTAGAAAGGGGTCGAGGACAGAAGAAAAAAGAGAAGGTCGTGGCAGGTGGGGGGAGTCGCTGGGGTAAGAAAAAGGGGCTAAGGGGCGTTGGTATTCGAGAAAAGCACTGGGCGGATCAGGATGTGTGGAGATCCTGACGCACAAAATGAACAAGAAAGGGGTATAACGCCTCGTGGCGAAAAAGGGAAGATCACATGAACAAAGAACAAAGTGGGACTTGTGAGGAACGTAACCTTAACAAGGACACCGTAAATTTTCTGAATGCAAAAAATGTACAGGGATTGGGGGGCAGTCGCAAAAGGAAGGAGTTTGGCGGGTGAATCTTATAACTGAATAAAGCAGCGTGTGTTGAACGCCACGGGCAGGGCAGCGAGCGTGCCTAGGAAGATAAAGGAAAAGAAATCTCAATGGAGGAGGGCACGGGAAGGGTCTAAATCTGTGTATCAAACCTCCAAACTAAAACTAGGGGAGCAGAGAGAAAAACTGAATGAAACGGGAAAGGGAGGGAAACATACTTTGGGAGGCAGGGGGGGGAAGGACGGGAAGCGGGGCGAGCCAGGGGTTTAGAAACAAAAGAAAGATATTACAGGAGGGGCTAAGGCCATTGAGTAAGAGGGAGAAGAAGAGGAGAGCAGGGGGTTCCTAAAGTTGGCGTTTATGCTTAGGGGGAAAACCAATGAAGACAAAGCGAGGGAAAAGGCTTTGGAAAGGTGGAACTAGCAATAAGAGGAACACAAACACTTGAAGAAAGGACACCGGGGGTCAACGGTATCTCTCAAGTCAGGTATGCAAGGGGGGAAATTATGGTTGACAAATCTGGTGATTAAATTAAGGGATAGAAGAAGGAATGAACTTCTGACGAGGGGGAGGGAAGACAGGTAAGCGATCTTGGGGGGTCTCTGACTTATACAAAAGCGAACGCACGAATGTACGTAATAGAAAATTGAGAGGGATTTGGTTTCCCGTGACAATACTTGTCGGTACTTTAGTTAGAGTGTCAAGAAATGCAAAGAGAGGAGTAAAACAAGAGAAATAAATCGGTCTAGCAATAAGATCACCGGTGGTGGAAAAACTCCATGGCAGGGGGTCTCAGTTACAGGGAAAGACCAATAAAATAATACGGAAACTCAAAGAAAAACTTACACTGGAGCAGCGGGGAGGGAGTTCTTTCAATGGAAGCACGGGTCACGGAAATTCATGCGAAAAAGGGGCGTGGGGCAGGGAAAAATGTGCATACCATTGGATTTTAGCATAAATAAAAGTCATCGGTCACCAGTATAGGATGGGACGGCCATCCAGTCGAACTTAGGGGAGCTTTGGAACACAACAACTTATTCATAGAAGGATAGGGATAACGAGGAGAAACTTTTCAAAGAAAAACAAGGGAATCTCTGATGCTCAGCAGCAGAATGTATCGGAAAAATAGGCTCTAGTGGGGGAACTAATGCTGCTTCGGAGCAAGCAAAAAGAAATAATTCAAGCTCTCAAGTCAAGTCTGTGAGGAGTGAAAAAAAACCTGGTGGTAAAAGCCCGGGCGGCCGTCAGGTACGAACCAGCCTGAAAAACCGCACGGTCCGGAAATCGTTCCGTCAGGGGCAGCAGCGGAGGGAGGACTGGGCATCTGGGTCGGGAAAAAGGCCAATGGAAAAAAAAGAGAAAAATTGATTGGGCGAGTGTGTGACTGGGTGAAAGGCGCGGGAACGATGGGGGGTGGCTCGAGAAAAGGGGTAGGTCGCGTCTGAAGAAAAGAGGGGGAGAAGAAGGACGATGGGGGGGGAAAGGGATCTCCGCAGAGCAAAAATTGTGGGGGGGGAGGCGGGATGGTGGAGTGAAATTTCTTCTGGTCGAAGGAAAAAAAGAAAGGGTGCGACGTGAAAGATGTGAAGAGAGAATTTGGAGAGCGTCTCAAGGAAGGGGCTGGGAGTAAAGGGGGCAGGACGTCACGAGGGAATGTGGGGGGGGATGGGGTGGTGGGGGGGGGGGGGGGGGGGGGGGGGGGGGGGGGGGGGGGGGGGGGGGGGAACAACAGAGGGGCGTTCCCGGCCAAGCACTCATGAACGAATGAAACACGTCGCGGGCCGGTCCGAAGTAAAAGCAGAGAACCACTCCAAAGGGCTAAAAGCGGCCGCAAAGAAAGGAGGAAGGAAACGTACGACGGGGAACGGGCCAAGCCCAGCGGGGCAAGGCTCCAAAAAAAAACGGACGGCTCAACGCTTGGGGGGGGAGAGGGGGGAGGGGGGGGGGTGGGGGGGGTGTTTTGTTTTGGTGGGGGGGCAACATACTCAATTGGGGAAAAGACACGCTACCACCGCGATTGGTGGGGGTGGGGGAGAACATCAAACGGGAGGGAACGATAGTGGGCGGGTGGGGGTTGAAAGTGTGGGGGGCGCAGGGAGAGGGGGGGTGGTGCGGGGGGGGGAGACCTGTGGGGGGGGGGGGGGAAAGGTCTCAGGTTTGGGGGGGGTGTCGGTGGTTGGGGGTGGGGTTGGGGGAGGGGGGGGGGGGGGGAACCCCGGGGGGGATGAGCGGGAGGGTGGGGGTGTGTGGGGGGGGGGGGGGGGGTTGGGGGGGGGGGGGGGAAAACGGATTTGAAGAAGGGGGCAGTGAGCTGCTACTATCTCGAGGGAGACTCACTAAACACTATGAAAGTCTTCGGAAAAGCTAGCGAAAGTCTCAGATGGAATCACCCATCAGGACGGGGACTGCATTCCGAAAAAAAATCCGGTACGTAAAGAATGGAAGGAAAAAAAAAGGAAAAAAAAAAACTCAAAAACTACTTCGCCAACGTCTTTCGTGGGGTAAGTGAGTTACCAGTTGTCAGTAATACTTTGTCTGCATCGTGCAAAAAAGAGAAGGACACACAAAATCAAGACTGACATGCGACTGTACTACATATAGATAGGCACCTGGCTCGCTTGAATGTCGGGGTGGCCATGGGGTGTGGCGGGAGGAGCTATTCATAGATGAAAAGGAAAGAGGGAGCCTTGAGGACGGATGGGGAAACATTCCTGCGTTTGCTCTAAAATCGTGGACAAGGGGGGAATGGTTTCACACAAGTGTACGGAAAGGGGGGGGGCCTAGCACAAAGCCTAGGAATGGAAAAACAATTACTTCGGTCAAAAAGCCGAAACAGGGAAGGACTAGGATACAAAATAAAACTCTGCAAAAAGCAGAATTTCTGGAAAAGGAAGGGAAAGCAATTGTTGGCTCGCAGGTTAAAGGCTCGTTCGCCGGTACCGGGGGCCCGAGAGAGAAAAGGGCTGGTTTCGAAAAGTAGAGAGGGCGCACCCCCCTCGCGGGACTCGCAACGTAACAAAAAGGAATGGTAGGCACAACCTATCGAGGAAAGACGGTCACAGTAGGGGACGGCGGAAGGGAGAGAAGGAACACAAATATAGGAGAAGGGGAAAGGAAACATCGAGGCAACGAAGGTAACTGCAAGACACGGAATGGAATATTTAAACATCTAAGGGAAAGGTCAGGGGGGGAACTGAGGCTACCCGCAATCAATAGCACATTGGTGAGGGGGGGGCGACCAAACAAAACACAAAGGGGGAAAAAAGGTTGGGGGGCTAACGAGAAAGGCCAGAACTGTTGTACCGAGGAGTACTCAGGGATATGAGGCGATCAGATGAGAAAGAAGGGGAGAAAGCAAAGGTGTAAGAATACCCTACAGTATAAAGAGAAAAAAACAACTATTTTCGGGGAGGAGACTTCAGATTCGTCATATACAAACAACGGTGAAAGGGGAGAAGCGACGGGGGGGGGGGGGGAGGGGAGGGGGTGGGGGGGGGGTGGTGGGGGGGGGGGGGGGGGGGGTGTGGGTGGGGGGGGGGGGGGGGGGGCTGACAAGGGTGGGGTAGGTAGAGGACACTATCACTAAAAAAAAGAGGTACCAGAGGCTGACGCATGAATCGAAGAAGTCATCGGGTATCTGCAAGTGAAATTGCTGGGAAAGGAGGGGGAGGTAGTTAAGAAGAAATACACTAAAAGAGGAAAGTAAAAAGAACCCAATAACCGCGGGAAAAGAAAGACTCTAAAAGCGCAGAGGCGACGGAGGGGTCACTGGGAGGGTGCGCTTGTCTGAGGATGGGAGGGGGGGGGGATTACGATTAAAATAAAAGGGAGGAGATACGGGTGTGCACATCGAAGAACTCGAGAAGGAAAGAAACTTGGTGGAGGGGAAGATGATAGAGATTGGTGTAGAACATGTGTAAGAGGTCCTGGTGCGGAGGGGGAGAAAAAAAAAAAAAACAGCCAGGCCAGTGTACAGTATGAACCATAAGAAGGAAAGAGAAATAAAATTTTGGAAAAGGGTCATGGCAGCAGGAAAGCCATCAAGAAAGACTTGCAAAAAAAAAGACCAGGCCTCTTGTGGGGGTCGGAAAGAGGGGGGAGGGTGGAGGGCAGGCGTAAAAGGGGCCGAGGGTACAAGACTAGAACGGAAAAAGAAAAAACTGGACAAGATGGAAAAAAGAGAGTCTGAAAAAGTAAAGCGCTGAGAGGGGAGGGAAGGAGTAAGGCGTGGGTCAGATTCAGTGCAAGACTTAATCAAGTGAATAAAAATCGCAGGACGGCAAAGAGAGATGAAAGAGGGATTCTAAAACAAGAGTACAAGAAGGTTGAAAGCTAAGGAAGCAAAACGGCAAAAACAAGGACAAAAAGTAGTAGCTAACTCAGAGTAGACTTAACCGCGAAAGACGCGGCGAGGGAAAAAGGCCTTGCGGCATGGGGATGCCTGTCAGGGGGAGGAAAGGACACAGCCTTGAGGGAGAGGAAGAAAAAATATGTCAAAAAATGGGGAACTAACGGGGGGGCATTGGGCGCACTTGAGGATTTCGGGGGGGAGGAAAATCATCGAAAAGTAAGAAAGGACGCAAGCGAATCAGGAAACTTCGGGTGGGGGTGGAAAGGGATGCACACGTAAATCCGTTTCTAAAAAGGGAAACATGGGGTTTAAAAGGAGGCTTAAAAAAATGGAGGGGGAATTTGGGGGGGGGAAATAGGCCGGGACGGAGTTTTTCTATATGGGTCATGCGGCAGCACAAGCCCCATCACGAAGGGAGGGGCTCAGTGGCAGAATCAAATTAAGTGACACCGGAGGAATATCAGGGGGGGAAGAGGGAGATTCAAGCCTTTGGTACACTTTTGGCGGCGCACATCCAGTAGACTAAAAATGCGAAAAAAAGCAGACATGTCTCTTAAAGTGTAGGCAGGAGTTGGAGCCGGAGGCAAGGCTAAAAAGGGTCACCAGGGAAAACTGGGAGGAAGGAGAAAAAAAAAAAAATACGTCGTCAAGGCCGCGCCTTTGCAGTGGGTTAACAGAAACTTTACGGAGCAGGGGGAGGGGTCAGAGAAACAAGAACGGAAAGGGGGGGCGGATAATTCTTTCCCAGAAAGGCGCCGGAAAAGAAACAAGTCCAAGGAGGAAAGAGGGAGGCCACCTCAGTTCCAGGACTGGTCAAAAGAAGAAGTCAAGGAAAGAGAAAGGTCAAATGTTGATGTTCAAAGAAGGAGGTATAGCGTAGGGTTAAGGCAAGGGACGAAACGGAGTCCGAAGGAAATAGAACGTGAGAACGTCGGGGGGGGGCATCTCTCTCAGCAGGATGCCTGGAAAGGGAGGCGGGAGGATAGGGGGGGGATAAATGAGCTTCGGTACACGTAGGGACCAAACCCGAAAACGACACGGGAAGGGACAATGTGGAAAAAGGTGGACTGGGGTGGAAAAAAACACGCAATAGTACCGATACGTGATCAGGGGACTGCGACTCATTTGGGTGGGACGAAAATCGGCGTTCCAGCCGTAGAGTCAAGAAAACTTCCATATAAATGCGGGAGCTGGAGAAGAGACTCATAAACCAGAGCGGGTTCACGTCAAGGGTCAGGAATGGTGGGAAGTCTTTGAACTTTGACGTAACAAACAAAGGGGTGAGTGAAAAAAAGGTAAAGTTGTAAGCGACTTAGGGGTCTACAATACTAGGAAAAGAGGAGCTTGGGGCATATGGAGTTGGGTGTAGGAGACATATTGGCCAGTTGTTTCCTAACGGTTACTCTGAAGGGGGGAAAAAGAAATTCTTATTCTCAAAATATAGCAAAAAGACAGTGGTTGAATCATAAATGAAAAGAAGGGACTCAGCGGGCATTGTTGGGGGGGAGAACCGACAACGTAAAGAAAATCGCTAAATGGGCTATGGTCATTATGAAGAGGATAGATTTTGGAGGAACATACTCTAAAAAAAAAAGGTAAAACGGATGAAAAAGACTGGGAATAGATCTAGGAGGGACCAAACGACATCTCTTTTCTTGGAAGGAGTTACTCCTGGGGCATTGGGTTCTGAACTGGACAAGGAAAAAAGCACGAGGTAAAAACGTAGAAAGGTCGTAATGGTTGGATGGGACTATTACGTCAAATAACAGATAGAAAATTAGAGAAAGGTATTCAGGATAGGGGCACACGGCATGCCTAGATGGCGAAGCTACGGCTGTAACCTTACGACTCCGCCGTGGCTGGAAGGGCGACGGGCGTGACGATGAGTGTCGGGGCATGAGGAAGGTCTTGCCGGGATGGCCCAGTAGAAAAAAAGGGGGAAATGGGTGGTGAAAGGATTATACGATGCCTCAGAGTCAGCGAATTTGAGAAGGTCGCACGTGCAGGAATGGAGAAAGCATAAATCAGCTGCGGCTCAAGAGGGACAAGTGTCCGAAAAAAAAGGAAATCAGTCCGCAAATTCGGGTGGGCTGGGGCTTCTCAATACGACGACTTAGGAATAGGCGTCCAGCGCAAACGCGAGGTCTTCAAGTCGACCAAAGGGAAGGGGGATATACCCAACAAAAACAGGGAGAGCAAAATACTAGGTCTGCGCAAAAGTGGAAGCGATTCTCACCGGGCGGGGATGAAAGAATCAGTACGTTGGGAAGCCTAGTATAAAAGAGACTGAGGAGAAGTCAGATCTGGAGCATGTGTTGGAGAGTAATGGAAGATTCTTAAAAAAGGTTGGGAAAAGCACTCACTGATGGGGATAAATTCGGCGCCGAAGGAGGGAAAAAAAACGACGGGGAAAAGTGGGGGGGGGGGTCTGTGGGAAAGGGGTCCGCAGGCTCGCCAGGGAAAGATGGAACAGGGGCGCCAGAAAGGGAGCAGGACAGATAGGTTTAAAAGGCAAAAATTTCAAGCAAAGTTTCAAATTCAAAAAAAGAGTGTCTAGGGCAGGAATTCAATAATTCTAGCAGGGGACGGGGGGCTTTAAGGGGAGCTTGATCTCACAAGGGGTACATCGATACCATATGAGGATGGAAGGGGAGCAAAAAAAAAATTGGGACCTAGTCAGAGCCAAAAGCTCAACTAGAAAGGTCAGGAGAAACAAGAAATATTCTAAGGGAGTCATTGGCGTCCTTTTCAATATCCTGCGGCACCGTGCTACTCTCTCTTTTGCTAGCACACTGTGATGACAAACCGCTGTGCGAGTGGAACTCTGGACAACAACTAGCGGAGTCCACCTTCGAGGGGGGAAAAGTGTGTTTGGAACACAAAACAGTAAAGGCTTACGGCAGAGAACGAGCCAGATGTAACAACACAAGGGGGGGATCGGAGGTATAAAGAGGAGGGCCTTAAACGAGCACGAAGAGACACTCAAGATGAGGTGGTAAACCCGCCAAAAGCAACAGAAAGTACTGATCAAAAACGTAAGATTGAAAAAAAAGAAATGGGCGAAACATTAACATGAGAAAAATTAACGGACATGAGGGAGTAGGGACAATTGAAAGGAGAAATCAAGATTCTTGTGTGACAACGTGCATATAAAATGAGCGGGACCGGTGGAAGGTAAAAATATACTGGAAAAAAAAAAAAAGAAAGACGTCTGCACACCGGAAAACTTTAAATTTCGTGGACAAGTGAGGCGGTAGATGGCTATAAGAGGGGGAAAGGGATAAAAAGGTCTCCCTGTTCAATAGGGAAGAAGAGTGGAACAAGGACGCGGACGGTGTGGCAAGAAGTACCGGTTAGAATGAGAAAAAGGTCATAGACAAAGAAAAAAAAGGGGATCTTCACATCCGACGAGGATAACAGGGGCGGGTACCAGGCGGGGACCCCAGGAAGCAAAATTACTAAAAACGAGGAGACGGGAACTTTGTTTTGAACCACGCCGGGGGAGACCTCCTGCGGAAACTCGAAGGGAGGACAAATTTTTATTGTTCCCCCAAGCCGGCTCGAAACCAGGAAACAGCTTGAACAGATGGCCCTAACAGTAGGAGGCTTATGAAACAAGGGGGGCTACGCCTAGGATAAGAAGGCAGTGCATCTGAAAGAAAGAGAGGGGGTCAGATGGCAACTACTCACAGGGGGAAAAGGGACACGCACGAACTGCAACCTCACGGAAAACAGAAACACTCTTCAACTGGCCGAAAAGGGTTGATGAGGTCACAGGAAGATTCGTCATATTCAGAAGGGAGGGGGAAAACTCAAAGCAAAGTCCGCAAAAGTAGGCGAATCAAAAAAGAGACAACTGAAAGGGGTTCAAGAAGAGGGGAAAAGTCTGCGAGTTAACGAATGGAGTGGAGTTGTGAAGTAAGATTACC
>Ga0179591_1296703_pt1 | contig 14717 bp, 18 predicted proteins | sample CZOMad2_1_08_16f_FD_182891 | JGI IMG/M metagenome (GOLD analysis project Ga0179591, IMG submission 182891) | Vadose zone soil fungal communities from Angelo Coast Range Reserve, California, USA - CZOMad2_1_08_16fungal (PacBio error correction) | ecosystem: Environmental > Terrestrial > Soil >...
CATGGACGGAGGGCCGAAAAAAAAGAGAAAATATCTAAAAAAGAAAAGGAAGTGCATTGTATAACTTATAGCTTTTCGAGGGGGGAGCGGCAGATGAAACGCAATCTCTGCAAGCTCAAGCTTGGAAGGTATTGGAATAGGAGGGGAGTGGCCTCCTTCGATCATCCATGTACCATCAATCAAGCGCTCGAAAATAATAGGAGGGTTCTCCATGCCATTTAAGGAATATATTCAAGTAGGAATAAAGTCTCTAAAAGATCATTTTTGACACCCTCTCAAATTCATACGGGGGGTCAGCTAAGAAGGGTCCTTTTGACAAGAGGATCTTTGCAGCCCCCAAAGGGGACAGAACTCATGAAAGAATCGACAGGAAAAAAGCCACCGGCTCTTCCACTTTACGAAAAAAAACGGAAGTATAGGTGAAGAAGGAATCCACAACAGTCTAGCCTTCTGCTTGAATGACCGGGAGAAAACTATACTTAAGTCCCGGGGAGCCTGGGGGTACGAAGAAAATGACACTTTCACGAGGATAGAATTCCTTATACTCAAGTGGGGGGACTTATAGAACACCACTTTTTCGTTGTACGATCTATTAGAATCTTCCTACATAAAAGGAATAAGGAAAGAAATAGATCTAAAACGAGGAGGAGGAAAGATAGAGGCCTCGAAATGAAAGCAATAGATCTAGAAAAATGGTGTTCTCCGTCCTCACTACCAATTTGCATGAGGGAGCAAAAAAGCTATCATGTGACGGAAAGGGGAGAATTCTAATGAGTATGTATCCTAAAGATAGGAATTCACTCTATTAATAAGTGGAGGAGAATAAGAAAAATAACCTTACCGTAATCCGTGAAAGATTCCTTGTGGCACTAATATGAAGGTGATGGAGAAATAACTGTGGAGGTGGCCAAACGAAGGGGGGTCAAGAACGGAGCGCGCGAGGAAAAGAGAGTCCTTGAAAGGAAATGATTGAAAAAAATAGCGAATATCCCTCATACGACGCGCGTCAATTCATGGAAAAAATAAGGGCAATTCTTGGTTTCTCAGCTTGAGCAGGAGAGGGAGAAAAGGGAGCCTCGTATTTAAATATATGGGAATAGAAAAATATCAGATGCTAGTGGACAACCCTTAGGTCGGATCCCTAACGTTGAACCGAGAATGATCCTGGGTAGGTATCTACAGAGTAGTTTATTCTTGGGACTAAACTAGGAAGCGGGGCGGGTGTACGTGTTAGAAAAGGGACGGATTGGGTGAATTTACCAGCAGCAAAGCTACAGTTCCTGGGAGTGAGTTCATATCAGAAGGTTTGAAAATAAATGGGAAAGAGAAGGGGTTGGGTCCCTCAAATAAACCGGACGGCAAATCCTGAATTGTCTTCAGGCGGGGGAAGACCAGAATCAAAACGAATCAGCTGTATCTAGAGTAGAATACAAAAGGACGCTATCCACACCTTTTCCTGGGTAATGCGAGTGCCGAAAACAATGCGAGGCGAGGATTAAGAAAATCCACACAAGCAGGCAAAGGCGGATGGGAGGCACCATTAAAGAGAAACCTGATAGTGTCTTTTGGGTGACGCAGAACATTGGGCCAATTAAGTGTAAATGAGAAACGCCAAAATGATGGAAAGGATGAGATAGCCCTCCACAACACATCAAAGAAGCGCTAGGGAAGGGAAGGTCGCTGTCCATAGACCGAAAGAAATCATAAGGAGGACCACACAATTACTACAATCCATAAAAAAAAATCTTGATTCAAATGTAAAGAGGTGAACCTAAAGAAAAACCAACACAATCTTAAGATATCATTGACAATGAAGTTATCCAGTCAACTCAAGGCCCAAAAGAAGGAGGGCCCAGACGTCACGGAAGGGTAAACATAGCAAAAGTGTCGAAAGGGGAGATAGAACAAATGAAAGGACCTGAGCTTCATATCGAACAACTCGGAATGGAAAAAAAAGGAACCTCCCAGAACGAAACGGAAAGATAGAGTGTCCGGAGCGTGGAAGTGAAGAAGGAAAAAAAATTGAAAACGGAAAGTGCATCACATTTCCACCGCCCCTCATTGATAGACCCTGACTAACACTGACACAAGACGAACCAAAGAAAACACGCACTTCATTAAGGGGTAAGGGGACCAGGAAGGGCCCAGGGGGGCAACAATTTCGCTCAGAACCACGCAAGCGATTGATTTCGGCTTGGCAAGGTGTTCAAGGAAAACTACATTAAGGCGACTCAAAGCAAAAGGAAGGGAGGGGGAAACAATCAACCCCTCAAACAACAAGATTTCGACCAGCAAAAAAGACTCACCCCCGGTCTAGAGGAAAAAGCGTCCTCCCCCCTGCCCGCATCCCATCTTGCGAACGGTGGAAGGACCATATGATCGGCAGAAAAGGGAGGAACACTAACAATCAGAGGAAGGGGACATGTTCTATCAAGATCTGAAACCTGGGGAGACTCCACAACAACAACTGGTATTATTAGAAATCCTCTAGAGGGAAAAGCAGAGAAAAAATGTAAAGAATATAAAGAAAAAAGAAAAAGAAAGGTAGGATGGTATTAAGAAGGACCATGGGAGAGAACACAGGGGGAGAGGGGGCACTTTTCGCCAACATTGAGAATGAAGGTTTCTGGCTGTTCAAAAAGGGAGATTTCAACGTCGGCCTCAAAGGTGGAGGGAATCTTGCGGGAGAAGCTTGGGGAGGGGGGTTTTTTTTGATGGTGCAAACGACAGAGGAGAGTGAGCTGTGGTCCTTAAAAACGGAAGGGTTTGAAAGGAAGGCCAAAAAAAAAACAAGGGGTTGGAGGATCGTACCTGGGAAACACTTAAGGGGACCCAAGAAACTGAGGGGATTCCGGACTCAGAAGCGGATGTGGGGGGGAAGGAGGAGTTTTTTAAATAGGTGAGGAGTAGTTCCCTAAGTGGTAGTCAGGTCAATTATAAAGGGGGGCGTTGGAATGGAGAGGACACTGGTAAAGGAAAAACCCCCTAGAAAGGGAAAAATCTCATTCTGAAAAAGGGAAACTTTATAAGAGGATGGGGAAAGTTTCACACCATGGGGTTTTGGCCTGGATACTCGGGGAAGAAATTCATGGGAATTGGAAAGCCGCACAGGTTAAAACACAAAACATAAAAGGCTGAGACGGGGGTGGCTCACTGGGACGGATATTTTCTGGATAAATTTGGTCAGGGGGGGGGGAAAAAGTATCCAGGTGGGCTGGGAGGGGGGGGGGGAGGTGTGGGGGGTGTTTGAGAGAGACAGGAATCGCCGGGGGGCTAATATATTAGTTTTTTGGGATTGTTAAGGGGGATATCTGGATGAAGGGCCCGAAGTAGGGGGGAAGGGGGGGGGGGGAAGCGCAGGGGGGGAGCTCCGGAGTTCACAGAGTTGACTTCGTTTGTGTTGGGGGGAAAGCCAAGAGGTTCTCGTCTCCTCCTCCCTCCTCATCAATCGGAGTCCGAGGGAGGAAGTTCATAGACCTTGGAAGATGGAAATGGAATTGTTCGCTGCAGGCAGAAAGAAAACAAAGCATCGGAAAGTCCGCGAATCATTGGAGCACAAACCCAGCAAATCAGGGTGGGTGTGTGTAGGGGGGGGGAAGGGGGGAGTGGATTAGATCATAGACCGAGACCAAGCAGGGGCCTTAGCAAACGCACCCTCCCCCCTTCAGGTGTCAAGAAAGGCGGGGGGTTTGAAGAGGATAGCAGCTGGGGGGGTGCATGGGTGCGACCCTCAAAATCTTTTTTCGGAAGAAATTTTCAGAGGTGGGGGGATTGGGGATTTCAATGAAAAACCGGCGGCTGTCCTTCATGCAACTTAAGAGAGGGAAACACAAGAGCAAAGGCTTGAGCTGGGAAGAAAGGAAATTACGAAACCGGAATAATGGTTTGGGGAAAGTCACGGAAAAAAACAGGCATAAAGCAGGAATTCCAAGAAGAAAGTCAGGAAAGGGAAGACGAAAGAACATAGTCATAATTTTAGGAAAACGGAGAAATCCTTGAAAATCAGGGCCGTGATGCTGAAGAAATCTCTCATGGGAAACTCTTGGAAGGAAATAGGTATGACGGAGAAAGTAAGAAAAGAAAAAGGTCACAATTACCATCGAGAAAATCAAAAAAAACTCTGTGGCAGTTTCGGGAAATTCCATTTAAGATCTTTAAGAGACTATCTTAATAGAGTCAGGAAGGCTGTTGCAAATCGCTGACTGGAGCAAGAGAGAGATATCAAGATGGAAGATTTGCAGGGGACAATAGTAAGGTTGGGGGCAAGACCACTAGTCAAAAGGGGAAAAAAACAATTATCTAAGAGAAGGAAAAAGTCCACCGCTCTGTGCAGAGTACGGTTAAGGTTGTTTTACAGGGGCCGAAGAGAGAAAGAAGGAAGGAGGTAAGGGAATTCATAAACAGGGAGAAAAACCTGGGCGAGAATCACATTATATCTAAGGGAGAACTCATAAGGGGGAAGGGGTACGTCGAAAAAGTAGAAAGAGTCAGAGTAATACGGATCAACTCCTAAACAACAACAACGGAAAGGATGAGTCCGGGGATGTTGAATATGAATAGAGAGAAGAAAACGAAGTTGGTTGAAGAGACCAATTTATAAAAAAGGGGATGCACGAATGCTACGATATGTGATCCTATCGGAAAAATTAATTCTGAGGAGGAGGACAATTTGTTGGAGGATAACGAAATATATACCTTAATAACCGGAGGGGGAAAAAGAGAAGGGGGAATCTAGTAGATAGATATTCTTACGTATGGTGGGATAAAAAACGATCCTAAAATGTCAAAAAAAAAAAGCGGCTCCAGTTCTAGAGGGCAAAATATCTTGCTCAAAAAGAGATATCAAGGAGAGAGAGACATAGTTATGAGAAACGAGAAGAGACCTTTTTTAGCGATGGTAAGGGATGAAGGAAAAGAAAGGTAGAAGAGATGGAATAAAGAATGAGAGATTTCTAAAGGCGAGGGAAGCAAAAGCAAATCCACGCAGACAATCTTGGAGGACCTAAAAAAAAGGAAGTGTGAGCTGAAGCATAGGAGTTTATGGAAAGGTCCGAAAAAGCCTCAGGCTAGAATCGGGGGGTCTGTGAGGGGAGGTTACCAACAAAGTAAGGGGAAGGGGGGGGGAGTGTCGTAAGTGAATGGTAAACTCCTAAAAAAGGGAATTAAAGGCTCTGGGAGATTCATGGATTACAGACTTGGAAAGATGTCCAAGCGGTTTGGTCAAATAAGGAACGTTCAAAAAAAAATTGACCAAAAAGAAGGAAAAAAATCTAAACTAAAGTCTGGGGGGAGGAAAAGCGCTACTAGTAAAGCCTAGGGAGGGCTAAGAGCTCAGATCGGCAGGGTATGTGTCAGGGTGGCCGAACCAATATCGGGGGGGGCGGCATAGGGAACCGAGAAAAAATCGAGAGGATGTGCTAGACAATAGAGGGAAAAAATCTCCTGAAAAAAATGGTGGAAGCATAAGAGGGGGGGGCTATGTCAGTAGGAAGAATCCCAAGAAGGGAGAAGACGATTAAAAAGGAAAAACAGAGGGGGATTTAAATACTAGCCCCCAACCCCAAAGAAGAAAGAGGACAATGAAAGACGTAGGACTCTGGAAAAAAAGCGGAAAAAAGGAAAAAAGGGGCAGGCACAACTATAAAAAAATGCAAAGATCAACAGATGGTTAAAGATATCGAGATGAACTCCTCGAACGAACAACTCACAATCAAATCAAGGAAGCGAAGCACAAATCCTCCAAAAGATCAGGCATTCGAAAAGACCGTGGAGAATATAACTCAGTCATATTCCGGATTGTACTAAAAGGGGCGCCTAAAAATGCAGAGGACGTCACAAAAAAAAAAGGAACCGACAACATCAGATCGGGGCCAGCAGGAGAAAGGGTAGATAGGGGGAATGGGTGGAACGAAGAATGTTCAAAACCGGGAGGATAGAAAAAAGAAAAAAATTAAAAGAATCACAACCTTCCTTCAAGACCATCAAAAGAATCCTAGGCACGATACAGTTCACGGGGGCCGCAGGTAAGGCGGTGACAATAAAAAACAGGGAAGAAACCAACAAGCAATTGATTTGGGCCGTTGGGACAAGGGTAAACACTTTCAAAAAAGTGAAAAAAACTCCAGCAATTAAATATTGCTGTTTCCCATCCAACAAAAAGAAAAACCACAAATTGGATCGCAGAAAAAAAAAGGTCGCGAAAGGAGGGCAGCAGCCCGCAGCTTCTCGAGACATCCAAGTCTCAGGGGGGACAGTGGGAAAAGGGACACTGCTCGGCACCGGAGGCCCGGGGGCAAAGAGGGTCTGAAGAAAAAAGTAAGCTATCATGGGTATCAAGAAAAGGTGAATTTGAGAAAACCCACGGAGGAGGAAGAAAAAAGAGATGGCCGGGGAAGGCTCACCACAAGGGGGAGAACGCAGACTGAGGGGGGGTCTAAAAGAGGAAGTTTTTGAAATTATGAGAAAAAGGCCCTTGGTGGGGACGCTTCACCGAAAAAGGGGGAAAAGGAAGAGTTTGTGCCAACCTGAGGGAAGCACTTTTCTGTGCGGCTGGCCAGGCTTAAAGGCGGCCTAGGAAGGAAATCGAGTAAGTTGTCTTTGGACGTACAATCGGGGAATTTTTTGGGAAAAAAACGCAGGAGGACTGTGAGTCTTAAAAAAGAACGCAACACACTGTTAAAGGGAACCAAGTGGTTGGGGAGAGCGCGATTTTTTAAAAACCCTAGGGGGGGGGGCCACAGTGCAAAAATACTGTGGGCAAGGACAAACTCCTAAAGTGGTAGGGAATGAGGGAATTATAAAAAGGGCTGCCTTCTTTCCTAGGTTTTAGAATGGATGCTGCATATAAAAGGTTGGTGGCCATTTTTCGACCCCCGTCCCTCTCCTTCGAAAAAAAATCTGGAATGGCGTTTTCTCGGGGGGAATTTGAGGGAAAAAGGGGGGTTTTGATCGAGAGGTGGGCCTATTCAGGTGCAAGTGGTGAGAGTCAGGAAGGGGAGAAAGAAGGAGTTAGTCGAACGGCAGTGGAGGCGAGACTAATAGGGGTTACCGTATAGTCACAATTTGTCGCATACGGAAGAGAGTTTATTTGGCTGACAAGTTTCATCTCGAGTGGAAATCCGGTGGGGAAAACATGGGGTTATGATAAGGTCGGTAGAGGTGGGTTTCATATCAATAACATCTTAAGGGTAGAGGACTTCATATCCAGGGGGGCCCCTCCTCTCCAAAAAAGGGGAGAGGGGGGTTGGGGGGGGGCTGTTCCTAGGCATCATTATGTCCTACAAGAAAGAGTCCCTAATAGTCTTCATCGTCTGTCGCAAGGGACCCTACAGAGGGAAGCCTTGTCGCGAAACTTGGGGGGGGCCCAATTGTTCTGCAAAAATACTCACCAATACAGAAGAGGTTGCCGGAAAGCAAGTGAACGAGATCTGTTTGGCATAGTGGTGGAAAGGCGGTGGAAAAATATGGGAAGGCTAAAGCGATCATGAAGTTCGGCCAAGGAACATAAACGAGGAAGGAGGGGGGGGGACCTCTGGATACAGCATGGAGTTTTTTATTGAGAGGGAGCTTGAAGCTGAAGACAGGAAGGATTTTGTCGGGTTAAAGTTAACGAGGGCAAACCAAGAACATGACAAAAAAAAGGTTGTAAGCCAGAAGCGAACAACAGATCACTGGGAAAAGGTGGCTTGGGGGGGGTTTCACGGAAAAGAATCCGGCGAAGGGGTGGAACCCCAGGAAACACGTGCTCACCCAAAAAGGATCGCAAAGGGTCGTCGAAAGAAAAATAACTCCTCGGAAAAAAGACACAGGACAAGATTTTAGGAACTTCAGTAGCGTGTGCGTCCCCGCCGAGGAAGAGCCTCTTCCTTTCCTGCCCTAGGGATGAGGAGAAAGTTGCAACACACTGGGAAAACCAAGTCGCGCGAAAGGGACGCTAGAAAGAACTAGTAATAAGGAAGGGGCCAATAAAGTGGAAAAAAGAGATAAGGGGAGAGGAAGTCATTATATCGAGGTCAGGAAAAGGTTGGGGGGACACATCTCGAAAGAACGGAGCTGAAGATAGACCCGCTCTCTCTATCTGGGTAGCAATAAAACTAGGTATTTCAAGAATTTCCCGTCTTAGGGAGAAAAGGGGAAACCGGCTCCAACGTTACCTTTGGAAGAATTGTCGTGATGCCGAAAGCAACAAGTCTAGTCACGTATGAAGAAAAAAAAAACACTGAGGGCCATACTCTTCGGCATCGCGGACTTCAAAAAGGGGATTTCAAAGCTCCGGGGGAAAGTATTACGGGAAAAAGGGGGGGGGGAGATCTATGAAAGTGATTCAGACGGAGACGACTCTCGAGAAAAAAACGGAAGAGAGATTGGGGAAAAAAGAATTGTTGTATTAAAAGAATAGAAGCTATACCCAAAGGGGGGGTCTAACTTTGAGTTAAAAGACTATGAGAAGTTTAATGAGCGCAGGCCTAAGAGAGGATGAAAGAAAGTCTTAATGAACGTAAATTAAGAGGAAGACTTGTTTTTTGTAGAAGAACGAAAGAACTACCTTAAAGGGAGAATGGCACTAAGAAGGAGAAGACTACATTCTACGGAATAGTCAGGAAAAAGGGGGGGCTTTGCAACTATCCTACTATGGGGGGGAAAAGGGAAGTAAAAATCGGCGATTCAGATATCTCGCTCCAACTTCCGGATCGATGAGTGCTCAAGGGTCAAATAAAGGAAAAAAGATATGTCACATGTCCTGGCCGCCACGAGGGCATATGGAAGGAGGGGGGGAAAAGTCGCGGGGTAAAGTGTGGGTGATTTAATAGACAAAGCCTCGTATTGTACATACGGGGACATCGAAAGAGACTCGGGGGTCGTCAAGAGGAAGCCCTTCGGTGAACTCAAACAGCAGGAGGAAAAAAGTATACGAAGTTATTTGTAGGACGACATAGAGTGATGTCGGGTCTCCAGACACGCACTCATCGGGGGGTGAAGGGGGGTGAGATTTGTTTTATGAGCGTAAGGGGGAAAACTCAGCAAAGCTACCAGTGGCCTCTTTTGCTCGATGAGGTTTAGGGCACAAAAGGGTGGTCAATAAGATGTCACCACTAAAAAGACATTAAAGTGGGGAAAAAAACTATAGGAATGCTCTGGACAAAGACATCAGACCATCAAAAACGAATAGCTAGGATCTCCGAAGGTCCCTGGAAAGTATACGGTTCATGTGGACGATGGGTTCCAGGACAACAATGAAGGGGGGTATCGGGAAAAAAAATCTCATCTCAAGAAACCACTAATTGAAAAATCTCCTTCATTGGATGTGAAAAAGACCAGGGAAAGAGAAGAATATGCACAAAAGAACCGACAATTGGATTTCCGTCAATTGATATTTAGGAAAAGGGAAAAGAAGAAAGACGAGGACGGAAAAGGGAGAGATATTATTATGGGATATCCTGATGCCTATAAAAACACAACATCAAAACTTGAAAAAACCTGATCAGGGGGAAAGGGGGGTCTCCAGGGAAAACCTCAAGAGGATTCAGGGACAGATGCCACACATATAACAATGCAAAAGATCATCAAAAAAAAAGAAAGCTTTCAAATAAGAAGGGCGATGACTGTCTCTCGCACCCAAGAAGTAAAAAAAAAAAACAAAAAAAAAAAAAAAAAAAAAAAAAAGGGGAAAAACAAAAGAAAAAAAGTATCAGGGATGGAAGTATACGTCAAAGCAAATCCTCCAGAGCTCAGGAAGGCGGACGAAGAGAACGGGCATGTGGGGGCGGTCATCGAGGTGATCCAAAAACCTCTAACAGGCAAGGAAAGAGGGTCACCTATGAAACGCGTAAAAAGGCAAAACCCCCTTGTGAAAAAGAGAACGCAGCATGGATAAAAAGAATGAGAGTGAGTAAGGATAGGTCCAGGGGGGGAAGTCGTAAGAAAATGGGGAAAGGGAAGCCCTTCAAACCGCCAGAGGATAGAACTCTAAGAAAAAAGGGAAGGCGTTAGACCTTCGAACACAAGAATGAAACAACGCCGGCTTCCTGAGTATTTAATGAAAAAAAAACATCTGTGGCCAGTTACGGCAAACTGGTGAAAAGGGAGGAGCACGTCAAGCGATGGATGCTTGAGGGGGGAAAAGTTCAAAAAGTATCTGTTTTACAGGAAAATCAACCCTCAATAAGATTGTCGTTTTCACCAAAACAACCCTCAAAAAAGAATAGCAAAAAACGAGGAATTTACGAGGGGGGGCGCAGTCATCAATCTTCCGCCTGCCCTGGGAAGCATCCAGGTGGGTCAGTGACTTGCAATGCTTCTCCCTCTGGTCTCGGCCGAAAAAGAAGTCCGGTCAAGACATTTAAATTCGGTACGTGGTGGAGCTATTCTCGAAAAAGAAACCAACGAGGGAGGAAAGAGATCAGGGGAAAAATAGCAACCCAAGGTGAGAGCTCACAGAAATCATTGATAGATGTCCTTAAAGGGGTGAAAGGAAGTTTAACGGGGACCATCAGGGCGAAGAAATGCAATGTAAAAAGTGGAAAAAGGAGCGGGAGAGTTGGCGGAAAGAGATTCGTGCCTCCTTTGCTCCAAGGGGGAGAAAAAAGGGGAAGGGACGAGGAAGAGGGGGTTTTTGGGAGGGGGTGGGGAAGGGGTACAACTACAAATTCATTGCTTTGAGTAGGGTGGAGGAGAAAGGGGGGAAAAATTGGATTACCAGGCCCAAAGCGCCAAGCAGAATCTCGGGGGGGGAGGAGGAAGAGCAGTTCTGAGACAAAGACAGACTTTGGGCCACAGTTACTGAGAAAAAACTTAAAAAGGATATAGCTTGGTGCTTCTTGGTGTTTGTTCGGGGAGAAATTGGTGCTGTTCTTGGAAAGAAAAGGGAAAGGGAGGTGTGAATTGGCAGAACTTTGGTGCCATTTTCTACGTGACTTCACATAACACCTGGAAAAAATCAGAAAACGCTCATGACTTTCTAGAGGAAAGAGGGGGGGGTTCTCAGATGAGGGACGGGGTGGGGATCGCTGGGGGGCTCATGAAGAAGAAACTTGTGGGGAGAGAACAGGTTTGAACAACGAGAGGATATGAAACATGAGTTAAAGGGTATCATCGACCACACGGCGGGAGACGAAAAAGGGAGTCAGGTTGGGTTTGAAACCGGGAACATGCATGTCACTGATACTTTAGAGGGGGGGGTTGGGGGGGGTGCAATTTTTCTCTATATGCAGTGGAATGAAAGTAGTTGGGATGCGTGCATTGGCTTGAAGAGGGGGGGAATCAACAATCCATTAGGAGGCAGAGGCATATCACTTACCCGTAAGGATTTTCCTTTAAGTGGGCCACTGGGAGTTGGATGTTTGGGGCGTGCGGAAGAGACATGGACTGAAACTCTCTACCACCTCTTCTTCACCCCGGGGTCGTCCGGGGGACAATCGAAAACTCAGGGGTGCTGCTTCATAAGAACATCCTCATCAGGGTACTAGCTAGGAGGGGAGAGGGATCGTCACAAAAAAAAGGTGTGGGGTAGGGTTTTATGCGGTTGAAGGATAAAGAATTGGATAAAGGGCCAAATTAAATGCGGCACGCACAAAGAAAAAGGACCCAGTTAAAAGAGAGTGAATGGGAATAGTATGCTAAGTTTGTGAAAGGGGGAGGAGCACGAGACAGAGCACTGGGGTATTGGAAAAAAAACGGAGAAAAGTTCTGGGGTCATTGAAAATTGAAGGAAAAAAAAACCGCGGGGGTAAAAGAAAGTCGGGGGAGAAGAATCTAATCACATAGCCTGGTAACGGGGAGGGGGGGGCAATGAGAATTAAGGAATACTGAGGATTGGGAACACATTCAGACAATGCATCACAGCCACCCAAGGTAAATACTTAGGAGAGGGGGGGAAAATAAAGAGGGGTGGATCTACACCTCAAAAGTCATAAAGAGTTTAGGCAGGTTGTGAGAGTCAAGAAGGCTTTCCGATTACTCTCAGAAAAAGGATGGTTCCTTGGGTCCTAGTAAGCGGGAGGTCCGGGACACTTTACCATCGAAAGCGCTCTACCAGAAGACTCGATGAAGAGGGACGGACTAATTGAATATTTGACGCGGCTCTATATTGATAGTGAAAAGGAGGCAAAGGGGGGGCAAAGTAAAATATCGAAAGGGTAATGGAGCGAGATAGACTTCGCTCCTATCTAATGGAGAGGGAAAGTACAAAAAGGGTTTGAGAATTCCCTGCTCATACAGGAAGGAGGGAAAACTCCTAGCAGGAAACCAGGCCAAGCAGTCGGGGAGGTATAATATTGGATTCCTTAAATACAAAAATTCTTCTAGACTTGGAGGGTATAATATAAGGAGAGAAAATAAACGATATCGTCTGAAGTAAAATCATTAAGGGGGGGAAACGGTAGAAAGAAGAATGCACAAAATAACAATTTGTGAAGGGGCCGGAGACCCCCCACCTTGGGGGGGATCTAGTTCAAGAGAAGTCACAGTACGATCAAGGAAAACAACAACCCCTTCGGCGGAGAAAAGATAGCTTTATGGAAGTCAAAAGAGTGGATGAATCAGGCGAGGGTTTTTCTATAAAATTGCTTATTTGTATCCTTAGATGGGGCAAGGATAAGGGACTCCTACGGATCCTATCTTAGATTAGGGGCGACGCTACTTAAAAAGAAAGACTTCATAAGGGGGGGGGGAAAGAAGGGAAAAAAAGAAAGAATTAACTTCCTAGGGCAGGGCCACTCTTTCTATGAGATAAGATGAAGAAAGGAATAGGAGTTAAAGGGGGGGGATTCCTACCGCTTTGATGGAAATACTTAAGAGAGAGCGAGTTCTCTAGAAAGGAGGAGGTATAGAGTGGGGAAAGGAGGAGATCCATCAAGTCGTCCCTTCATTGATGGAAATGCCGCTAACAGGAAAGGCTGGTGGGGGGAGGGGAGCGGTTTAAGGTGATGTTGGGTGAGAGTGAGGGGGGAAGGGGGCCTCAGGAGGAAAAGGGGGGAAGAAGGGGAACAGATTTTCGGACTCTTCATCTTAAATAATTGGAGCACAGAAAAAAGGACGACCCAGTGTATTCCTCAGGAGTTAGATGACTCAGGCTTGGGGGAAATTGGGAGGAGGGGACTCCGAAAGAGAATCGGGGATTGGAAAAGAATGTGGAAAGAACAAAGATTATGCGGAGGTGAATGGAAAACTCAGCAAAGCTGAATGTCAAGGGGGGCAAGGGCTTCGCTGGAATGCAAAATGACTCGAAGAGGGTGGTGTTCAATAGACACAAGGGACAATTTGAAAAAAGAAAGGGCAAGTGTCAATAGTGCTCCGACCATCAAAAAAGAAAACGGATCAAAAAAAAAAGGGGAAAAAACACACCTGCCCATGTGGGAGGGTCTCCAAGTAAAAGGAACAATTATTTGGGAGGAAGAGGATCTCTTAAAAAAGACCACTAGGGGCAAAAACCAAGAGTCTTTTCTGCGAGCAATGATCCTATGAATCACGAGGCAACCAGAGTATGAAGAAAAAGGGGGGGAGAGGAAGAATTAGATGAAATAAGAAACGAGTTCCCGGTCCGCGATGAAGACGAGGTGAGTCAGAAGTAGGAGAAGGACTTCAGAAAAACCCAACCCCAAAGAATCAGGGCAAGGTAAAAGGAAGAAGGATTGGCACGAGCCTCCGTTAAAAGGAGGAAGGGCACAAAAAGGAAACAGAAACTGCAAGGACAAAATCAACTATAATTCCATTACAAAGCTATCGAGGAAAAAAGAAAATCTCAAGACCAACAAATCTGCTACCTAAGCCAGTACAATGAATTTTACTTCACAAAAACACAAAAAGACCAGCCTCGAGACACCGAAACAGATTTCGATCAACGAAAACTGCATGTTTCATAGTCTAGAAAGTCACAAAACAGGGGGGAACGAGAAAAAGAAAAGAACCCTGCCTAGGCCTTAAGAAAACAGCGATAATGCCCACAAAACCATGGGGAAAAGAAACACATAGAACAAAAAGAAGGAGAGAAAGAAAGGGAGAGTTATGAAAAAAGGGGCCATGGGGAGTCGAAAACTTTGACAAAAAGAAAAAATCACGACGATAATTGTCAGACTAAAAGGAGGGAATGGTTTTGGGTGGGGGGGGGGAGGGTATTAGGAAAACAGACTAAAAAAATCCGCCTGGGAGGAGTAATGGAAGTGCACCAAGTCGGGTTTAAAGAAATCCCTGCGAGGGGAAATAGGAACAGAGGTGGATGTCGAGACATCCTCCCCCAACGTTGATGGGCAGTGGGGATCAAAAAAAAAAAGGAGGGTTACTTACGACTCACAGATAAGGGCGTTGTCCATCCAAAAAAAGAGTTTCAAATTAACGCTCACCGTTAGGTTGAGACGCAATGTAGGTCAGGAAAAAAACAAAAAAAAATCCGCAACTAGGAACAAGAAGCCAGCACATTCTTTCAAATCCAATTTTGCATAGGGAAAGGGGAGAGGCTGCTGTACAGTTTGACTTTCGGCCTGACACAACACCATCGTCCGTAATGGGCCAGTAGGGGAGTTGGCTATTAAAAAGAGAGAGCAAAAAAAATCGAGTGAGAGTAAAAGAAAGAGAGGTTCCTAGAATAGCTCCACCAAAGTGGGTCCAAAGGAAAAGGTCCATTGAGAAGACGCATGGGGGGAGGGAAGACAGCCAGGTTCTGGCCGCTAAAAAGACCTATGGGAAAACGGCCAAACATTGATAGGGGGAAGACTGGTGCTTAG
>Ga0179591_1277050_pt1 | contig 14716 bp, 19 predicted proteins | sample CZOMad2_1_08_16f_FD_182891 | JGI IMG/M metagenome (GOLD analysis project Ga0179591, IMG submission 182891) | Vadose zone soil fungal communities from Angelo Coast Range Reserve, California, USA - CZOMad2_1_08_16fungal (PacBio error correction) | ecosystem: Environmental > Terrestrial > Soil >...
AAAGGCATGCGCCACACCATGGTGCAAAAGCGTGTGAGGGGGGGAAGAATGCCACTCTTGACCCTTGAGAGGGGGAAAGACCCCTCGGGGGAATCTGGGGGGGGAAAGGCTGATTGAGATGTGCCGCTGCTGGAAATGATTAGAAGAACGGCCTCTTTCGCAAACGAAAAGGGGCTCTGCACCGTCCTTGCCAAAGATTGGGAGAGGTTGGTCTTCAGGAACGGGGGGCAGCGTGTTTGCCTTTCTCGAGGGGGACGCAGAAAAGGGAGGGCCCTTTCTTTCTTCATGGGGAGAAAAATGCGGCCACTCGGCGAAGGCGAAGGGAGGGGCGAAAAATGCTTCTCATGTTTCATCCCAACTGGAAGGAAGAAAGGGAAATCGTTCGATGGGTACTATGACTAGGGAAGGCAGCTGAAAAAAAAACTTCTCCGCTCGGCCTGTGCATGGGAACAGATCGACCATATTAAAGAAGCCGAAAAGGAGAAAAAAAGCTTCCACCGCGATGAAGGTCAGTTCTGGGAAGGGTGGGAAGATTTCTCTGTGGGAGGAGAGGGAGAATCTCGTTCTAACTGCCTTCAGAGATGACGGGGGGGGGGGGGGCCTTTAGTACCTGAATAAGGGGATAGAAAGGGCTGATCGAGCGGGCCTGCGGGGGTGAGGGAGAGGGCTATTATATTATAAATATCAGGAAAAGGACTTTTACCTTCAATCTCATCGATCACATTTCTCTCATTGCCTCAAATGAAAGATTTTCCTTATGCTGTCGTAGCAAAAAAAAAAGCCTCGGGAAAAGGAAAGCGCTTCTTTTTGGTGTGCGGGGAAAAAAGCCGTGCGCGCCATCACGTCAGAAAAAAACGAAACCCGCCTCAGTGCGAGACTTCTACTCTTCCATCCTTTATAGGGAGGAGGAGCAAGTGTACGAAAAAGAATGTGGTTTTCTTCAGTCTTTGCTCGGAACGGGAAGGAGAAAGTAAAAAGGAGCAAGGCCTTTCCTTTCTCCTGATCAGAGAAAAAAGATGATGCCCCCATTTCTCTTCTATGAGAGTCGAGGGGGAGACCCACCTCTTCTCTCGAGCAGAACAGAAGAAAAAGGGGGACCGAACCAGCACAATCTTCCTTCTTCCCTCGAAGAACGGAGTCCGTTGAGCAGTGGTGCTATCCCTTACTTAATTATAAGAGATTGGTCAGAAGGCGCTTCTTCCTTGAACGCGTCAAAGGGAAAGGGAATGCTTGGTTCTCCTTGTAAAAAAATGTAAAGAAGACACTCATTCAGCTTGTCGAGACTCTTCACAGGGAGCGCAGGTTGCCTACCTTTTTCTCACCTGCAAAAGAAAAGGAAGCTGAGTCTCGATCCGGTTTATGCTAGCAACAGAGAGAGAGCGAGCCGTGCCGACTACTCTCTCTTCGACAGGAAAGGAAGTGTACGAGGGGAGAACAGGAACTCCTTGTCTTGTGCGTCGAACACCAGAGAGAAACGCGCACTAACTTCCATGAAGAGAAAAAGATTCAGGGAAGCGGCAGTCCTTGGGCGGGGGGGAAGGCTCCAGTCTAACTGGTAGGGAGGGGAAAACCGGGAAGAAGGCACCGGAACCTGGCGCGGTCATCAAAAGAACTTTGAACTAACCGATTCAAGAGGGAGGAGGCCTGAGAGGGAATCAACAACCTCTTTTTCGAACGGAGAGGAAGCTTGGATGACAAAAAATCGAAGAAGCACCAAGCTTCGTCTTCTGGTCTGAAACGAGGGACTCATTCTTTTGTCCGGAAAAAGGAAAGGAGAGAAAAGGAGTGCGCACGATCTCCGTGATAGGGAAGGGGTAAAACAAAAAAAAAGGAGGAAATGAACATGTCCTCGCCTATCAGTTCCAAGGGAAGGACGCTGAAGGGGGGTCGCAATTTTACGCGAAATCGCAAAGAGGGAGAGTGAAGGAAGACTTCGTGCTGATATACAAGCACCCAAACTGAACGGGGGGGGGAGGCGGTTCATGAGGCCGGGGATCTGGCGAATGCACAAGAGAGGGGAAAAGTCCTACCCATTTAAGGGGCTACACAATGTTGCTTTATCCTACTTCAACGCCGGCACGAGAAGGTGGGGTGTGTTATTTATCAAAGGAGGGGAAAACTGATTAAAGGGAACGCACACGTACATTCCCCTCTAGGTGGAAAAAACAGACCTTCCTTTTTCTTAGAGCAGGATGAAAAGGGGGGAAGGAAAAGTAGAAGGGGTATCATCTAAAGAGGTGGATAAAAGAGCGGCAGGATATCCTAAAGCCGTGAAAAAAGGAAAAGGGAAAAGCATAGTAGCTACTAAGCTTTCGTAACAAGGAGGAAAAGGGAAAGAGCTAAGAGACGAAACCATCTCACACGTTCCTACTCAGATCCGAATCTGTGGAAAAAGGAAAAAAACAACGTAGGAGGAGTAAAATCTATCATATATCACAGGGAAGGGAACTCGTTTAATGAAGGGGCCCATCCCTTTCTCCACCTTCTCCGCGACTTGAGAAAGGGAGAACAGCTTCTTACTAAAGAATAGTCGGACTGGTGCTTTCGTTCATCATCGTTTCGGGAAAAGGCGGACCAGAATCTAATTTTCGGTTTAGGATCGGGGATCCCAAGTTTCCGACGCGAGAGGGGATAAGGTTGAGCTTTTATCTTCTCTCCGAAAAAAGGAGGGCGGGGGGAGGAAATGAATTTGTTTCGTGAACAAAGAGGGAAAGCCCGCCGAAAAGGGAAGGGGGGGCTCAATCACACACCCAGAAAGAGATTAGGGGTCCGTCTTTGAAGGGGAAACTCAAAAGCTAGCATGAGAAGAAGTTCACCGACTGGGGAGGGGGGAAGGGACTTTGCGCCTTCTCATAGGAAAAATAATTGCAACCGGAAGAAAAGTATAAAGGAAGTTTCGGGTGCTTGTTATCTCCGCACGAGGGGGGGGAACGTGGAATGCCGCTTTCAATAACTACCCCAAGAGGGGGAAAATTGCGACCCGGGGGGTGGAAAGCGTCCTTCCCTTTGGGAAAGGGGTAAAGAAGGAATTGTTTGGGTTGACAAATCGGGGAGCCTATTCTAGAAAAAACGGGGAGCGCACGCTTGAGGGGGGGGGGAAGCTACTTTGCAGGGAAAAGGATAAAAAAAAGGGGGCAAATACCGCTTTTCGTTCAGAAGGGGGACTGGCGATTTTCTTACTGGAAAGGATTGGGAACGAAGCGGTATGCTCCTTCGAAAAAATCTAGTAAAGGGGGGAGGTACGTATTTACGGGGAGAGAAAAAGAGGGCAGAAGGAAAGGCGAGTACCTCTCCTATTTCCGATTGGAAGAAGATGATATTAGAGCCTTTTAATCCTACAGGGGGTGTGGAAGCCATATACTCTCAAAAGGGAAGAGGGGAAGTTCAATTCTTCTAAATGAAGGAAACAGTCAAAGTGCGCGTCTATTTTCTTTATAGAGAGGGGGGGTCGAAACTCCAACGAAAAGGGGGGGAGGGGGGGGAGGGGAAGGGGTTTTTCCTTTCGCCCGGAAGAAGGGAGGTCGAAGAGATCTTTCTCGGGAGGAGGTTAAAGATGTGCTCGCATCACCTGAATCGAGAAAGAGCCCGCGCTCCTTATGGGGGGGGAAGGAAGGCGGAGGTCTGTTTGCAACCTCGCGAATGGGCCTCCATCCTCTGGTGAAAAGAGTGAGGGAAGATCCATTCATCTCCTAAAAAAGCAATCCTTATTTCATATCTGAAGTGGGGGGGGACTAAAGGGATTCATGTAGCTGCGCGGAAAAGGAAGAAGGGGAAGGGCTATCCCCACTTGCCTGAGAGGGGGAGGAGCATAAAAAAAAAAAAAGGGGGCGCCGGCCTACTTGTTCTGGGGGAAAAGAAAGAATCGTAGTGCTTCTCTTCTACGAGGGGGGAAAGGGAACAAAAGAAAAAAGGGAAAGAATCTACGATCCCTGTCATTATCTGCCGGTTCTGAGGAAAAAAGGGAGCACTTCTCCCCGTTCAAAGGGAGGGGGGAAAGCAACTGAACCCAGTTCCGAATCCCAAGAGGGGAAAAGGGGGGGAAATACCATTTCTTCAGAGGGGGATGAAGGGAGCCGGCTATTTCCGCCTGGGAAAGGGGGGGTATCTCTATTTTCGATGTGAAGAGACCTTAGAAAAGCCCTCTCTCCTCCCAGAAAAGGGAGGAAGGATTAGCCTTACTATGGTGGGGGTGAAGTCTCTATTTTTTGTCCGCGAAGGAGCCTTCTTTCTCCCTCCAGAGGAGACATGGAGAAGCTTTCCTTCCTTGCTCGCCAGCCGGAGAGCGGGATCGGCGCGATTCTCTTTCTCCTCGAAGAGGGCAAATCCGAACACTCTCGATCAGCTATCGCAATCTGGGGAGAAAAAGGGGGGGCACAGGCCTTCTACAGGGAGGAGGAAACTAACGTCGATCTTTCAAGTTCGGGGGGAAACGGCACCTTCCTCCTCCCTACGAATGAAATTCATAGAAAAACGTCCCCGAAAAAACAATTCATGGAGGAGGGGTCATCCTCACAGAAAGGGCGCTTCTTTAATATGGTCCAGAGAAGGAGGCAAGGGAAGAGAGAAGTGGTCGGTATCCGATAAGCTAAAGAAAAAAGGGAAGAGTCATCCGACGAAGCTCGGCGAGAGAAGGGGGCAGGAAGGCGGGCCATTTTTTAGGAAGGAGAGAAAGCTTTATGAAAACCCGTCGCTGCTGGGAGAAAAAGGGAAGCCTGCAGATTGTCCCTCATGTGGGGAAGAAAAAAAAAGCCATCCGAGAAAGGGGTGGAGGAAAACTCTAAATCAAGAGAACTGCAACACGAGCAGGAGGGTAAGGAAAGATAACGAAGCAATTGCGGCGGAAGAAGGGAAGGGGGGGGGAAGAGACGCCTTCTTCGCCCAGAAGGGACACCCCCAGGGGGAGAACTCTCTTCCTCTTCTTGGGGAAAAAAGGGGGTTTCTACTCCAGAAAGAAAACGGGGAAAGGAAGAATACAGATTTCTTGCACTATGGAGAAAAAAAAAAGGATATTGTTACTCTAATTTTTCACTATTTGAAAGAAAAGAAGAATAGGGAAAGAAATTCCACCTTCCCTTTGTCTATGTGCAAGGGGGGGAGAGAAAAGAACCAAATACATTACATAAAAATCTTCCAAACGGAAAAAAAAAGGATCGAATAATATCCTTTCTTTAATCCTCCCGAACAAAAAGAAGAGCGACAAAGTAAGGAGTGCATTCGGAGAAGGTTAGGAAAACCTCACACTTCTTAAAAAGTGACTCGGGAAAGGCCATTTTTCTATATACTGCACTTTCTCTAACTAAAAGGGAAAAGAGATCTCAAGCCCTCTGATCAAAAAAAAAAGGTTTTTGGGGAGGAGGAAAAACTCATTTTGCATTCCCTGTGGTGATAGGGAACGATTTACCACAGCCCCCCGCACATCTCTCGTCACGGTGGGGAAAAAGGAGGCTCCCACCTTTTTCTTCTTACGGAGGGAAAAGACGAGAGTTTTAGAAAAGGTGACACGTTCCCGTAGTTCTTTTTCCCCGTTCCGTTCTTTTAGGGGGGAGTAAAAAAGGGGACCTAAAGACATGAAGAGCCTTTGCTGAAAGAAGAAAAACCAAGGAGGGGGTGACCTCCTTTTCCCCGACCGGGAAAACGCGAAAGTTATTTTCTCTTTTGAGAGAAAGGAAGCAGAAGCTCTTCTTTCTAACGGAAAAAGGGGGGGGTTCGTTTAATTTGTCGATATTGTTGGACTCCGGCAGGGAAAAAAGGGGTTGGGAAGAGGGACTACCCAGGAAGGGGGCGTTGAACGTATCCTCGAGAGAAAGAAACAAACAAAGAAGGATACGTTCACCGAACCATGTACATGACCAAGGGAAAAGAGGGATCTAAACTATTTGAGAAGGAACAGGAAAAGGGTTCGGTTTCCTCAAGCCGAAATGGGGGTAGAACATCTCCAATAATTGCGAGGCGTTGTGTGGGGTTTGTTTTGGTTTTTTTTTGGTGTTTTAGTTGTTTTTTTTGGAGGGGGGTATTAGGGATTTTTTGAAGAAGGGTTGGAGCTCCCAGGCGAAACAAAATCTATCAAGGGAGGGGAAAAGGGAGGGTTCACAAAGGGGGGCAATGATTCCAGCTAACGGCTCAGAAAGAGGAGGGTTCTCTTTTAACGCAAAAAAAGAGGCCGACGAGGGAAAAGTACCTAGTCACACTATTTCGTTCTAAGGGAGAAAAAGGTGGGAGGTTGCCGTATTCCCGGAAGGGGAAAGGAGGGATATTTTCGAATACCCTACCGCGATCCACATTTACCTTTTCCTCATTTTGAAAAAAAGGAAAGGACAAACAGGGGGAAAAGGGCAAAAAGGTTAATCTCGAACCTCAACCTTTTTATTAGCGGGGGAAAAGAGAGTCGGCTTCCCTGAGGGGGGGTGCTGGGGAAGGGGGGAAAGGGGGAAAAGGATTATCGCCTCCTACAAAATCTTCTTGAAGGGGGAAGAGGATATGGGATGGTACGTATTCTTACCATCAATTTAGGAAAAGGGAAGGTGAAAATTTGGGGGAAGAAAAGGGGGAAGTCTTGGGGCGTAGTCATGCATCTGCCTAGCACCAGGGGAAGAAAAATGAAGAGAATGTTTCAAATCTCTTCCAAAAGAGGGGGGGGGGGGGAAAAAAATTTCAGGATGGGTGGTAATCTTGGCAGAAAATGGAAGCCGCTGCTCAACTTAGGGAGAGGGAAGAACGTAGGGGAAAGTTTCTCAAATCTCCCCGTCTGGGAAAGGAGTCTCCTGAAAGGGAAGGGACCAGAGAAAGGTCACTTTTCGTTGAAGAAGAGGGGTTTCCTTTAGCGGGGGGATCATCCTATCTATCATTTCTTGAGAGGGAGAGAAAAAATGAGTCCAATCTTCAATGAGAGAATGGGGGGGGGGGGTGTAGTAGAAGGGAAGGATAAGTGGAATAACACCTTTCCGCCTGACTGGAGGAAGAAAGGGGGAAGAACTAGTCTATGACGAGAAGAGGTTAAGAGTCTCTGGAGAAGACTCGAGGAAGGGGACCTGGTTAAAGGGGAAGGAAGCTTCCCGCCTTCGCTGTTGCTTAGGGAAAGGAATAGGAAGGGGTTTTCCTTTGCCGGGGGAAACTATGAGAAGAAAAGGAAAGGTGCGGTGCGTAACTCGATACTGGAAAGGGAAAGAACGGAGGGGGCAGTGTCCCTTGGGACCGGGAAAGGAGGAGAAGCTTGATCTCTGCTTCCTGAGGGGGGGGTGGGAAAAAGGGAGAAGGAGATGATAAATCTCACTCTCCGTGCAATGCAGGGTATAATCTAATCTTGTCTCTCTATGAAGGGAAAGAACAAAATTCTCATGGAAGGAGGAGGGCGTTCCCAGGAGATTGAGAAGAAGGTCGTATCTTCCAAAAGGGCGGGCTCTATCGGGCTAGGGATTCTTTTCTTCTCAAAAAGACGCCGGGTCATTATCACAAGAAGGTGGGCTCTATCGGTACAACGCACTCCAGTGCGTAGCCTTCTTCAAGGTGCTAAGATGAAAAAACCTTGTCGAGTAAAAGCAAACTTCCTCGCCCTACCTTGGGTTGGGGGAGTTCTTCCCCTATCTTTTGTTGGGATTTGCCTATACATCGAGGGGGAGACGCTTTATTCCCTAGAAGGGGGCTCAGCTCTTCCCTTCGACATGGGTTCTGTAAATTTTGGCTGAAATAGAAGGGGGGGAAGGTCTTCCTTCTCCTCCCCTTCCTAGATACGTGTCCCGTAAAGGAATCTTCTCATCTCCGAGGAAGAGTGTCTTCTCCTCCTCCGGGGTATAGGCTGCCAGAGGAAGGGGGTTCTTTTCTGAGAAGGGGGGGAGTCACCCTTCTGGTGGTGGGGGGAGAAAGGGAGGGCTCCGGAGGGAAAGAAACGGGGGGGCGGAGAGGTCTTCAGGAAAACGTGTTTGGCTCGGTGGGGAGGTTGGGGGACGTGGAAGAATCCTATGGGTGGGGGACTTTTATCTATTCCAGAGGGAAAGTATCGGGGCGCGCATCTCCATCAGAAAAAGAAGATCGTCCTTTAACTAGGAACAAAAAATGCTTTTTTCTCAGGGGGGGGGAAAGGAGCTCTCATCCGAAAAAGGAGGAAGACTCGAAAAGGGGGGATTGGGCTTAACAATCTTTTCTCTCAGGGGGGACTAAGGGAGGAAAATCCTTATTCTTTCTTTCATTCCAAGGGAGCTATAAGAAATCTGCTATTATATCGACGCGAAGGGGAGAAAGCCGTCTTCATGTGGAGGAAATTAAGGAAGCGCCTGAAAAAAAAATAGAAAAGGAAAGCCGGAAAAAGAACATCTCCCTTGTTCTCAAGGAACGCGCACGACGGCATGAGGGGAGGGGCGAAGGGGGGGAACCGTCAGCGTCAGGCTTGGGAGGAAAGAGGGGCTCCATTCGAACGGGGGAGAGTCAAAAAAAGGAGGAAAAATATGCATTCACCTTAACCTTGGGAAAAGAGACACCTTTCCTAAAAGAGGGGAACGAGGGGGAATATCCTCTCCCGCTCGATTAAAAAAGCTTTTTCTAAAAAGAGCAAGCTTTTATTGAAAATGGGACCCTCGACCAGTCTCCAATCTTCGTCGTCTGGAGGGGGAAACCAGTCTTGGACGGCGAAGTAGGGGGCGCACCTCGCGCGCGACACCGAAAAGAAGAGGAAGTCTTTCGCGAAATAGGCGAGAAGAAAAAAACCCAACCCTCCCCATCCGCCTTCCCGAAGGAAGAAAAAGGGAAAAACTCATCGTTTGTCGAAAAGGGGAGGAGAAATCGTAAAAGAGGGGGCAAGCGAATTTACACCTATAAAAAAAAAAAAAAAAATAAAAAAAACAAAGAAATAAGAAAAAGAAGAAACACATTTAGGCGTTCGTATATACAAGCACCCGAAACGGGGAGGTCCCGTCAGGTTTTCTGAGGGGGGAGGATGGGGTTCCCTTGCTAAGGCGCCAGCAAAAGGAAAAAAGGGTGAGTCACGACCCAGTTAATAGAAAAAGCTAGACCTGGGTGCACTTGAAGCCTAACTGCAACGCAAAGGAGGGAATACGCGCTTGCGTGGGGTTTTGTTTAATGGGGAAGAAAAAGGGTCAGAAGGAGAAAGGAGGGTCACTCAACACGGACTTGCGCTAGCGAGGAAAGAAAAGGAGGAGAGAAGTCACGCGAAAATCTAGAGAGGGAGGAAAGCGGCGGAAGAATCGCTCTTCCATATGTCATTCGCTCTGGTCAGGCAGAGGAAGGGAGAAAAAAGGAGACGGGGGGAATTTCGGACCAGGATTCGGCGAGCGAAGGGGAGGTGGTAGAAGAGGGGAAGAGTGGGAAAGGGAGGGTGGGGAAGATAGATTGGGGGACGCAGAAAGCGTGGAAGAGTTCGAACATTCTTACTCGAAATCTTCGCGTAGCCGGTGGAGCAAGGGGGGGAAAAAAAAAGAAAAAACCTAGTAGTTCACACTTTCCTTACCTCATACTCCCCCCCGAAGGGAAAAAGGGGAAAAATCCTCTCGAGGGGAAGGGAGTCTTTTCCCATCCAGTTTCCCTCTCTTCGAATGCCGGCGCGTGTGGAGGAGTAGGGAAAGAAAACTCAGCGAAGCAGGAGAGTCGTAGCTACTACTTCTTTGTTAAGACTTCCCTCTTTTCGTTGAGTCTGCGGGGCGAAGGAAGCAATTGACTCTTGCCCTAACGCGGAGAGAAAAAGATAAGGAGGAGATCATTTTGTCTCTTGATCTGAGATAACATGGTCCCCCCCCCCCCCAAAGGGTTCTTCCCTTTCCGTGTTGAGGAAAAAATACAAGAGGGACTGCGATGACGTCCATTACGGTTGGAAGGGAAAAAAAGAGTGTACGTCTTCGTGGACGAGGGGGGGGGGAGGATGTAAGAAAAAGGTCAGTACCTGGGTCGGAACGGGGAAAAAAGAAAAAGAGGGAGGGGGCTCCTTCTCAGAGGCCAAGGAAGGAAAGAAGCCTTTGCCTTCAAAAGAATGCCTCCTCACGAAGGTATTAAAGAAGGGGGGAGAGTTCAATAACTCCCAGGAGGGAAAATTGCTACCGCCCAGTTCAAAGGGGGTGGGGAACGTCCTCCCTTTTTCCCCGGGAGAAGAGGGACGGATGGAAGGGGGTTGGTGGACAATATCTCTTGGAGATTAAGAGAAAGAGAGAAGCTCGTCAATTAATCTTTCTCAAGAAGGGAAGAAGCGCGCGACGGTGCTCAATTTCATTCGCGGAAAAAAGACTGATTTCAAATACGAAGCTAAAGGGGTGCCTTGGTTAGGTTCGACGAAGGAGGGAAGGAAATCCAGCTGCAGAAGGAGGGAGCGCAGGGGAGGGGGAGAGGAACTGCGCGTGCTCGGCTAGTGAAAGAAGAGGTGAATCGTTTCTTCATTGCTGGAGAAGGAAGGGATACAGGGAAAGGCCTCATTGTCCGATTAAGCGCTTGCGAAAAAGAAAAGGGAGATGGAGCTCACTATACGATAAAAGAAGTAGAAGGGAAGATGTCTCACATCCTCATTCCTTTCGGAGAGGGAGGGATACCCATTATCTTGGGGAAAAGTCGTTCCTGTTCTATGGGCGGGGGGAAGAGAAAACATTAATACTGCGGTTAGGGGGAGGAGAATGAGATCGCGTTTCTCAGATGTGCTAGGGAAAAGGGCCCTTCACTCCCCGCCGAAGAGGGGGGGGGGAAAAGAATTGGAAATCGCAACCTTCGCTACCCATCTTTCCGGAAAAAAAGTATCTCCTGCTGACTGCCTTGGAGGGGGAAGGGATCAGGTGTCAAACAAGCATCCTGAAAGAGGAAAATCTTTTACTCTTTCCATTACTAGCGCTAAGAAAAGGGGGGGGCGAGGGGGAGCTTGTTCTTTATAATTAGGGGAGAAAGAAAAACGTCAGAGGGTACATAATCGCTACATCATCTATTCTCGGGAAGAAGAAAGGGTTCTCTCAAAAGTGTAGAGAGAGGCGACGAGTGGTCTCCTGAACATAAGAAAAATCCGGCGAGAAGAAAGACTACGAGGGAAAGGCCGCCTTGCGCAACTTCTCCCCTTTCAAGAGAGAATCCCTTACCAGGGGGAAAGAGCAAAAAAGACATTTTCTTCAATTTTCTTTTCTCCTTAGAGTAAAATTTCTTTCCGCAGGAAGGGGGCCAGGGAAGCATGGATTCTTTATCGTCGAGTGGGGGGGATGAATTACCTTGCTGGAGACAAAAAAACACATCACCACAAAAGCTCTTCTCTGACGATCTATCCCTCTGCCGAGGGAAATACTACATCATAAGGAAAAGAGGGAGACAGGGGGATACTGTAGGCAGGAAGGAAGAAGGGAAAGGCAGGCGCGCCATCTTCGAGGAAAGAAAAAGGGGACATGGGAAAAGGCTCGATGATATTTATTCCTCTAAAGGGAAGAAGAGCCGAACGCAACCCACCTGCAGGCAAAAGCAGGGGAGACAATTTCCCCTTTCCCTAAGGGAAAAAGAAGGAAACAGAGACTCCTTTCTATGAAGGGGAAAGGAAAAAAAAAAGTCACCTTCCTCTACTCAATCGCAAGGAAAAGGGACGAAAAGGAAATTAAAACCCATCTATTCATCGCGGGGGGAGAGGCTTCAAAAGTTAATCTGTCTATCTGGTCAATCACTGAACATTAAATTCCGAAGGGGGGGGTCGGGGGAGGCGCTACTATTTCATCGTCATCGACGAGAGAAGGGAAAGGACCATTCCTTCGCAAGGGGGGGGGCAGAGAAAGTCGCTGCTTATATCGCACAAAGAGAGAAAGGAAAGGAAGGTGATGCTATTCCAAGTTCCTACCTCCATGCTCGGAAAGAAGAGACACAAAAAAGGCAATCACGATCTTTCGGTTCAATAACCGTGAAGGAACTAAGAGAAATTGAGTGGAAGAGACCTCTTCTCCATCCTGGGGGAAGAGGAATCTCTAGAGAGGAAGCAGACGAAGGATCCCTACGTTGCTCCGCTCGCACATTAGGGAAAATGACCACCCCATAATTCTCGCACCCCAAGAGGGGGGGGTCATATTTGAAAGATTTGACACATTCTCTTCATCTTCCCAAAAGAGGAGGGATAGGGAAGAAGGCAAGACTAAAAGAAAGAAAAGGAATCGATACGAATCAATCTGCTCTACTAAGAAGAAAAAGAAAAAGAAGAGCATCCCTCCAAAAAGAGAGGGTACAAAAGAGGGACGGCTTCTATAATAAAGGGGAAAAGCCCAAGTCATTACACAGAGGGGAGTAGAAGAATTGTGCTATAATAATGCACGGGGGGGAAGTTTTTTCTCGCTGAAAAAGAGAACAAAGCCAAGGGGGAATGGGTCAAACTGAGGAAAACTCAGTGTGAGAGAAGGGGAGGGACTCTATTTAAAGAAAAAAAAGAGGATCCTTACGGGCCAAAAAAGTAAAAAGGGGGACAAAACTTGTGGTCTTATTAAGGCGGAAGAGAAGGAGTCCCTCTCCTTACACTGTTACCAACACCAGGTTGAGGGGACCTTATGGGGAAAACTTAGCCCCCTCAAAGAAAATCCTCTTATCCTTATCGGGGTGTCAGAAAGAGGCCTTTTTTCTTTTCCCCGAAGGGGAAGAAATTTGATCTCATTTTTGGGCCGGCGTTATGGGTGGCGCTGTTTTGCGATCAAAAGTCGGAAAATCGGGCTTCTTAACCGAGAAAAGGGGGTGGGAGGGAAAAGAATTGTTTTGTCGCAAAAAGAGGAAAACTCGTTTCTGTCCCTAGATGAAATACATTGGGGAGGGAGAGAGAAAACACACCCCCTTATTCTTATGTGAAAAGAAAGGGAGTAGTATTAGGGGGGAAATGACCATCTCTTCTTAGGAAAAGTGCTCTAACCGAGTTTCTCAAATAACCCCTTCAACTAAAACCCCTGTGGGGGAAAAAGAGGCAGGAACTTTTTCTCTCAACAGAGAAAATAAAAACGGGGAAGGGGGGGTGGAAAAAACAAAATTCGATCATGTGGCCAAAGAAGGGGAAGAAAATAAGCGAGAAAGATTTGTTTTTCATTATTCCATCTAAAGGGGAGAAGAGGGATGAAGGAAATCCAGCAAATCCCCCCATTACCGGGAAAAAAGTGTCACATTCTCTTTATCTCGTAAAGGGGAAAAACATATAGAAGAGAGGGGTATTCCTTATTCACCTAATTGGGGAAAAGGGAAGGAGGGGGAGAGATTTAACTCTCCGTACACTAAAGGAGAGGAAAAGGGATCGAAAAATTACCGGCCAAACCCTCCGTCATTTGGAAAAGGGAGGGGGAGAGAAAAAACTTTTTATTATCTCAGGCAAAGGAAAAGGGGGGGATCGGCGGCCGAGAGGGAGATGTGTCATGCCTTGTGTGTGGAAGATTGATTATCGCCGCCGAACAAAATCCTGGCGTGAGGGGGAAAAAGGGGAAGGGGAGAAGGGGAGGGAGGTATTCTTTACAGCAGGGAGTATGAAAAAAAGGATGCCGTTTTGCGCTTTTCTTTAATTTTCTTTGGGGGAGGGGGGAAAAGGAAATAGAAGCAAGGGGCACTATCCCCCCGGCATTTGTGAAGAGGGGGAAGGAATGGAAAAGGTCGACGTCCAATAATTACCCCTCGGGTGCGGAAGGGGGGATGCATGCAATCTTATGAAAAAGGACGCTAAAGCCGGGGTTTGGCCAGCAGAGGGGAAGAGAAGGGGAGAAAATTCTTTCTACGGAGGTCCTAAGGGGAAAGAAAGTTGATTCGGTTTTTGGATCAGGAAAAAGGGAAAAGTCCATCTCTTGTTTCCGGTAGAGGGAAAGGGGGTGATCAGGGAAGAGAGTCATCTTGTCAACTCCGAACACAGGAGAGGAGGGGTTTTTATCATCATCTACGTGGGGGGGGACAAGGTGATAAACACTGGCCGAAAAGGAAAAAGAGAGAGTGATGACGATTCATCTTAAGAAGGAGTTGAGGGAAAGGTCCTTTCCCTTCTTATTTACACAAAGGGAAAAAAAAGGAAACCTGCTCTTTTTCGGATGAAAGAAGGGGATAACCAAAAAGGTCGGTTCCTGTGGAAGGAAGAAATGTCTCTTGGCGGACTGGGGCCTTTTTCTAGAGATTCATTTCCGTCTACCTTCTTAAGCGGGGGGAAGAGAAAATAGAGTGGAGAGTTAACTTTTCTCCCTCCTATTCTATAGGGGAGGGGAAGGGGCCTGAAGGTGTGTTCTTTCTGAGAGGGGAGAAGGCGGGATCACAGGAGAAAAAAAATGGACCGCAATCTCATCGAAGAGGGAGCGACATGATCGGGCCTCCAGGGAGGGGGTTCCATCAGGAGAGGGGGTACTGGACGGCTCTGCTCGATCGGAGAAGAAAGGGTTTTTTTTATGGAGGGTCGTCTCGCCAGCACGGGGAGGGAAAAAATCTCCACTCGAGGGGGAGACACAAGGGAAAAGGCGGCCTCTACTTCTGCCAGGAGGAAAAAGGCGCCCATCACCTTGAAGGAAAAGGACGTAAGGTTGCTTAGCTTGGCTCGGAAGAGGAAGATCCCATTCCTTGAAAGGGAAAGAGGTGGAAAAAGAAGGATCATAACCGGCAGATATGCCAGGATCGTAGATGAGAGGAGGGGGAAAAGTGGCTGCGGATGTTCGGAGACACAAAAAAAAAAGTTCTTTCTTATGTGAAAAAAAGAGGCAAGGAGGACCGAGGGGGAGGAGACGCCATGATCATCAATTTGTGATAAAATGAAGCCTTCCCGAAAAGACTAAGA
>Ga0179591_1152120_pt1 | contig 14715 bp, 14 predicted proteins | sample CZOMad2_1_08_16f_FD_182891 | JGI IMG/M metagenome (GOLD analysis project Ga0179591, IMG submission 182891) | Vadose zone soil fungal communities from Angelo Coast Range Reserve, California, USA - CZOMad2_1_08_16fungal (PacBio error correction) | ecosystem: Environmental > Terrestrial > Soil >...
CAAAAAGGGATGCAGGCATGTTTTTCGGAGATGAAAAGGGGAGGAGACGGTATCGACCTGTGGCAACGAGCTGATCAACACCTATTGGGGGGATATCTCTAAGTGGCTGAGGACTGATGCCGTTTATAAACGAAACCGCTCCGGGCGTGTGACGTCGTCAACCTAAACGCCCGCGCAGAGAAAGGCCAGTCCCGTCACAGAGTCGATCGGGCAGGGGAAAACGGGTTGACAAGAAGAAATCAGAGCAATCTTTCTCAGCCCAAGTTCCTTGAGTGAAGCCAAAAGGAACCGGCCGCAGAAGGTCCCGTCAATCGCGACGAGATCGAAGGTCGTCTTTTTGCGTTCAGAACCTGATGAAGGGTGGGAAAGAAGTGTTGTGGGCAGTGTGGTGGGAACGCGCGGAGGAAAAAAAAAAAAAAAAAGTGTTTCCACTACTCTCCCCGCGGGAAAAAAAAGAAAGGGAAAAAGGAAGTCCGACCAGTAATACCTCATAGGCAAAAAAGAACAAAACGAAGAAGATCGAAAGCAATCTCCTTGCAAAACCTCGACAGGGCGGGGGAGGCAAAAGCCCCGTCCTACGTTTCGAGTAAAAAAAAAAGAGAAAACGGGAAGCGTTCTCCGCAAGGCAGGCCAACGGGGGGGAACACAATTCAGGTGGCGCAAAGGACGAGGGGGTTGAATTCAGGAAGTGAAGAAAGCCAGCGCTTCACCCAAGAACGCTTTGGGGCAAGGAAACAGCACGAAGGTGTATGGTTGGACGTAACCGGAGTGCTAAAAAGAACTTCCGGCAACACCAGAAACTTTTTGCCCAAACCGGGCGGGGAACAAGGGCGTAGGAAGCCTACTATATGTCATTAGAACAAGAGAGTGGCCCCAGAGAAACCCATGCGAGGGGGGGACCCCCTGAAAAGTTTGGTGCAAGGTCCTGAGACTGACGTCCACAAGTCAGGGCGAATACGGTTATAACCCAAACAGAAAAGAAGGGAGATCGACATAGCATGAAATTGGGCAGAAGCGGAGAGGTTTTGCAATTAGGGGGGATTGCACACGGGGAATTTCACACCAATGCAGAAAATAGGGCAGAAACCTTTCTTTAGAAAACTCGAAGATTCCAAAAGGGAAAGTCCCCAGCAAACAACAACGTTTAACGTTAACAGGATAGGATCATAAGTAGCTCAACTCAGAGCGAAATGGGGGGACGAACCTGGGATTGTGCTAACCCTACCCGTCATAACACGACAAATACAGGGAATGATTGAACTAGATCGGCCTCCCCACCTCGGGTAAGGGAAAAGAGGAGGGTGGGTCGGAGTTCGCCCTTGGCAAAAGGAGAGACGTGGCCAGGTTGCAGAAGTGAAAGAAAATCCTGGGGAGATAGGACTACGCACAAAGGGAGACGCAAGCCGTGCCCTCCACGGAGAAAGCAAGAGAGGGGGAGGGTCAACAAAAAACATCATCACCTCGGGAGGGAAACAGAGCGGATACTTAAAAGAAGCGCCAAAAGGGTGGGCTTTCCGCTCGTCGTTCATACAAAATAAAAGGGGAATCCGGGTCTGGGCCCGGACTGTAATTGAAAACGACGCTCAACCAACACTTAGGGGGAAAAAGTCATCTCAGGCTGGTTTGAGACCACGCTCAATAAAGCCTAGGAGAGGGGAAATTGGCAACTCATCTCTATGGGAAAATAGTGAAAACCCACACGGGACCTTAATTAATCCTCAAACGGCTTAGAGGGGGAAACAAGGTAAAACCATCTCCCTCGGATGCTCCGTAAGCATAAAGGGGGGGGAAAAAAAGACCGGGTCTTGGCATGATAATTTAAAGGGCAAAAAAAAATCATCATGAAGATATGTAGACAAAGGAGATAGGAGGGGCAACGAATGGCCGAAAGCCGGGTGGCGTCAAAGAAAAGGGAAGTGCAATCACGCATTTTTCCGTTCTGTAAGGAAACAGCAAAAGGACAAATGCGAGCAGGAAGAGACCAAACACCGGCGGGGGTTCTTGCCGGTGGAACAAGGGAAACCCTTGCAAGTAAGAAGGGGCCGGGATTGGGATCAGAAAGGAAGAGCGGGCCAAGAATGTTCCAAAATCATGGAACCAGGAGATTAGGAGAAGTAGGGTTTCGTTCTCCTACTATATTGGTGGGGAATTAAGGGGAGTCGGGTTGCAACAGGAGCAAACCAGGAGCAATTAAAATACTAAAAACAACAAAGGAGTAAAAGAGAGATGAGCGACGTTAATGCATGTGGCTCCTCTTCAAAAACGCATAAGGACAAAAAAAGGCTCTCGGCTGAAGCGAAACCAATAAGAAAAGAAAAAGAAGGGAAAAGAGGATGGCACAGTCGTGGAAACTCTCGCTGAGAAGCCAAAACGGACCGTACTGGCAAGTTTGCCGGTCCCAGCCCCGTCCAACGGGAGCCGGGGGGGGTACTGAAAAGACGAGGGAGGATGGCTAAAGAACTGAAACTGGATTGCAAAAGGAGGTTCCAAACAGATTCGTCCAGAGTGCAAAATCGGGGAGGTAACTAAAGAATATATTCAAGAAAAGGAAAAAACCGCCATAGTCATGCAAAACCGTTGAAGGGAGAACAAGTTCAGGTTGTCTGCGGATAGCCTCGTGGAAAAGTGGGTGCTTGAAAGCAGCCCTGAAAAGGAGAGGAAGGAAAGAATTGGGGAAAGATGCATAAATATATCGGGCATGCCCCTCGAGAGCAAATGGTTGAAAGAGGAAAAAGCAAACACCTGAACTGCGGCTGTAAAGATCCGCTGGGGACAGGAAAAAAAGGTCCAGGCAATACCCGTTCAAGGGGAGGGGTCGAGAAGAAGAGGAAAGAAACCCTTCGATAGACTCGTCTTAAGGGAAGAAGCTGTTCTCCCCCATAGGTGTAGGCCTACTTCTGGGACAAGACCTCTAGGAGTACTGATTACTGGGCGATGAAAGCCGGCGTATTGGGAGAGAAACACAGGCTTTTAGCGGAACTGCAGGAAACCATGTCCATCGGGGGAAAAAGCAAAAAGGGGACAAAACCACTACGGGCGAATACCGTATGCGATATGGGGGCGGACCGATCTGTATCGAAAGAGGAATGCCTGTAATTTTGGGACGCGAAGATAGGTTAGAAAAAAAGGGGGCGACCAACTGTATAAGGATGCACGTTGAGCACTGAAGAGGCGAAAAAAAAAAGTGACGTGGGAACGGGTTGGGGGGTTGGGGTTGGAGGAGCCGTGTGAAAAAAGACGAGATTCACTCACGTTAGAGGGAACTGGGGGGGAAAGAAAAAGGCGACTCACCACCTAAGGCAGAAATCGGCAATTGAAGCGATGGCGAAAGCAAAGGAGATGATGGGTAGCAACCGTAGGTCGAGACGCGGGAATCACCGGGATCGAAGTCAGCACAACATAAGGGGGGGAGACCTCGCTGGCTTTATATGGGTAAGGGGAGGGGACAGAATAAAAGATAGTGATCTCCTAACGCCTGGGGGGATCACAAGCCTTTTCGGAAAAAGGTTCCGGTTGTGGAAGGAAGGATCAAAGGAATCACGGAAGAAACATAAAAAGATTTCGGCGAAAGCTTAAATGGGAGGGATTAGGGTGACTTCCATCAGGAAGAGGAAACTCGTAACAGGAGCCCGGAGTTGCAGCCACGTGTTCCGGAAGTGGGCGAACAATCAAGGGGGGGAGGGTGTCCACCTCATGCTGAACTAAGCTAGGGCTTTCATGCCGCCAAATCGGGGGGGGAAGGGAGTGACTTCAAGAAGGCTCTACTTGTTCTCGGTTGAATACGAGCGTATGAAAAAAGGAAGGAAAAAGAGGTCCAATTTGGGTGCCCGCTTTTGTAGACGGGACGAAAAAAAAAGAATTGGAGTATATCGCGCACGCTCAAACGCAAAACACCACGGAAAAAGAAAAAACCTCCGATCAGGATGCGGACTAACATCAAGGATATCGAGGCTGCGAGGAAAGGGAAGGGAAGGATCCCGGAGGGGGCGACAACTCCCAGAAAAAGGGGGGCGCTCCAATATGAGAACGGGATGGTGGCCAAGAAGGAAGTACAACTCAGTCACACGGACCCGATCGACGAGTGGAACATTAGCAGAAGGGCGCGGAGGGAGTGGGAAGAAACACGCATTAGACTGAGTACTTTCTCAAAAGGCTAGTCCCGAAGAAAAGAAGCAAATAGACACAATCGTCGGATAGAAACAGCACGGTGAAAATAACAGGAAAGCCAGACGAGGATCATCGCGAAGTAGCAAAACCATGGCCTGGGATCCATTGGGGACTCGCAACAAGGGGAAGGAAGGGGAAAATAGATTATCACAATGATGAAGCGGGGCAGGAGGGAAAAAAACCGTCGCTTGTCTGGTATCTCAAGTTTGCAAAATAGCAATCACCGACCGATTTGGATATTGCTCGGGGAAGGGCTGAGGAAGGCAGGAACTCGGACGTACCCTCTCCTGCGTGTCCGTCGAACGAAAACGAAAAAAAGCGACTGCGAATTTCACTAACTTCGGCGGGGAAGTGGGACCACTGAGGTTATGGCACAGTTACTACATAACTCGCGACTGAAGAAAAAGAAGGATTTGCTCTCCAACGGGAAACGGAACAAAGGGAGTCAACTAAACTTAAGCAGAGAAGTAAAAAGGGAGATTTCGTTCCTTCAAAGACCTGATACGTGGGGCATGGGGGAAAGGGTTGTGGAGTGTTTGAGCGGCGAGGAGAAAAATAAGCCTGACGGAAAGGGTTCGGCAATAAAACAAATCCGAATCTGGCAAAAATTAAAAGCGGGGCTGTAATACCAGGCCTCCGCATCGATGCACCAGAAAACAGAGGGTGAAAGTCAAAGGGAAACACCTCGACCTGGGGTCAAGCAAGCCCCGTCACCGCTTTGCGATTCACACGTAAAAAAAGAGGAAGAGGGGACACAGCCAGTTCAAAAAAAGGGGGCGGCCAATATTTTCCATGGGCCCAAGAGAGGTCCGAAGAGGGGATGGACTACGTCCAAAGCTTCCAAAGGGAACGAGGAAAGAAAGGAATCCCACGCAGGTTAGTGTAGGACCGGAGGGAAGAAGAATCAGTCCTTCCACACCATGGGATGTTGTTCGTTCCCGAAAAGTCGGGAGAAAATGGCGGGAAACAACATGGGGGTCCCCCCTTCATAAAGTCCAAGGAGGGATAACAAAAGAATTTGTGGACCGATCGCGAAAATGCGGGGAGAGACATCGAAAGAAAAGCTCGGTTCTAACCCAAAGAACACGACGGGTATGAGAAAACATCGGAGGCAATGGGGGGGCCCAGCTATCGTTGTTGCAGGAGGTGGGTATAAAATATTGCACCCAGCACAATCGCAGAACGCTGAGACTCTTCGTCTCACCCTACAAGCAGAAAAAGCCGGGTTTCAACGGTGAACGGGCTGGTCGCCTATCGGATCACGAAAGGAAGAATGGCAAAACTCCTGATTGGCGCAAGATCCCGTCGCTCAACAAATTACAAAAAGCAAGACTAAGATCGGTCCGCCCAAGACGCGGAGAGAAGAGAGATGAGTGGTTTGTCAGCCTTGGGCTTCTGAAATTAAAATGGAGGGGGGTCCTGCAGGGGTTCCTCCTAATATTGTCGGACCTCAGCTAAATACAAGCAAAATAACGGAAACAAACAGGGAAGACATGGATCAATCGGCGTCTTGTCCAGCAGAAAAAAAGAACAAAGACGCTTCGAGACTTAACTATAGAAAAAAGGTGGGGCTGACCGCCGTCCCTTCCGCACTCAACGTGAAGGTAGGAAATTTAACTTTTACTCCGACATAAAAAACCAAAGGGGGGTAGAGTGAAAGCATCGGGCTTGTTGCTACCCGCTCCTGAAGAAGATATCGGCCGCCAGATCAGAACATCTTTTACAACACGGACTTAAGGAGTAAACTGGGGAACAAATGGGCTGCAGAACACATGCTGTCCAGAAAAGCAACATCTCCCAGAGGAATTCTCCGCAGAAAACGAAGACAAAAAAAAAAGGGGGGTGCGATAGGCGGGGGGGTCGGAAAATTCTCATAAGATTATTGAGCGAAGAGATCGGATGGGGCAAAATCTGGCCTATACGGTTGGAGGGGAAAGCAATAGATCAGGAATTGTGACCTGCCCTCAGTTTAAGGGTCGGGGCAAAGGAAATGCAACCTGCGAAGCATGGAGGGAAAGGAACCAACCCGGCATCATGTCTGTGCCGGGGGTGAAAAAAAAGAAACACCTGTCAGTATCCTTGAAGTTAGGGGGGGGGGGGGGGGAATAACAGGGAAAAGAGGGGGTGCCATCCCGTCGGAAAATTAAATTATGGCGATATGGGTAGACTTCATAACGACTATATTGTGGGTGGGGGATAAGCTTGGAGAGCAACGAAAAGGTGAAAGAACGTCGAGAGAAAGTCATCTCACAAAAAAACGGAAGGGGGGGGTAGACTGGACGTAGAAATCCGTTCAGGTTGCTTCCGCGGCCCGAGGAAGAAGAGACAAAAAAAATCTCGTCCTGAGCGAAAACCCACAACGAGGAAAAGAGAAAACGTGAAAAGGTGCTGCACATCGGGAAAGCTCGCTTAGATACACGACTGAAATATAATGCAAAGGGGGGCCGTTGGGAAAAACAAAGCGACATTCAAGCCGGGTGGGTAAATCAACGCTCGCAGTTTGCATGTGGGGGTAAAACGGAAGTGAGTGTCAACGAATTGATTTCGCAAAAAATGGGAAAAAGAGTGCCAAATCCATCACCAGAACATAAAGAAGGAATTGATTGTCCGCAAAGAATATCATAGGAAAAACGGGGGAGGTGAGGCCCCCGAGGTGTCGGGAATAAAAAGAGGTGAGGGACAAAATTGTTTTCGGCAGAAGCAAGTAAAGGATATGAAAAGGTTAAAGCTGCATAAGAGATGAGGCAAACAAAGAGGGAGAAATCGGCTTAAAGGAGCTCAGATAAAACCCACCTGATCTGCGTGCGGGAAGGGGGGGATGGGGTGGAGGCTTCTGGTCGTAAGGGGGAAAAAGGAGGGTAGAAGAAGCAACAAACCTTCATTACATTCGTACGTTCTAGCTGACAAAGGAAGGCATGTAATTAAAGGGGACATCCCTCTAGAGCCTGATTACGGGCGGGCAAAGCGTAAAGGGGCGGGAATGCCTACATGCTTTATGTCTGAAAAGAAAAAAAAAGAATAGAAAGGGGAGAAAGCACAGGTAAGAAAACGCAAGCTAGAGGGGACCGGATTCGATGTTTGGGAGAAAGGGGGGCTTACGGAAAAGGCCCTGAGGGGGGTTATAGCAAGGATCGGGTTAAAAGAGGGGAAAAAGGGAGACAGATGCTTTAGCTGATATAAGACAAAAAAGGTTCAAGGCGTGGAAACGGGTGGGTCGGAGGGAAAAAGAGACTATCTTCTAACCGCACGGGGCGGAGAGGTGAGTCCCCGGCCTACTCCAAACCGAGGGAAAAAAAGCTGTCAATGATGCGAGGTGGGGGCGAGCAGCACAGGCGCGGAGGTGGTGGAGAAAAAGATGACCCAAATATCCGAGTCTCGGATCGGCACAAACTGATTAAGGGGGAGGACACCAAGAAATGTGGCTGTAGATTGGGAATGTCTTAGGGGGAAAACCCGAATGACATATATTCTCGGCCTAAGCAAGGGGAAACAAAGGTTCGGGAAAACCGTGGAATTGTGAAAAAGGGAAGATATTCAGACACGCGGTTCCGGCCCATAACCTGCTGCTGCGGAGCAGGTCAGGGGGAACGCAAGGAGATCATCCGCCTCCCTTCACCGACCAGGACGTCATGGAAAACAGGAAAATTTGCCGCCACGTTGTAAAAAAAGGGAGGGAACGATCTCTGTCCGCAATGCTGAAGCAATTCGACGGGCTTGCGACTCCAAAGGTCGAGGGGGGACAAAGGGATGGCTTAAAAAAGGATAACAAAAAAAAAAAAAGAGGTCCGCAAAGGTAAAAGGGGGGCCATACAAATGGAATTCAACAACCCCGCTGGCAGCATTGGGGGCCCGGGGATTTGGGAAAGTATCGAAACACGTCAGAGGATTGGGTTGCAGAGGCAGCCAGGCTCAAAACGCCACCCCCGGAAAGACCAAAGAACAAGAAGGATAAGGCAACCGAACAAACGAATGATGATCGATGGAGGGACCTCGCGTACGGGACATGGTCAAGCTAACGTAAGGTGGTCTAGCAAGACGGAACTGGTAAAAAAAACACTACGGTGATGTAATAAGCGGAAAAAGAAAGGGAAAAACAAACAGACGAGCAGACTTGGGGCGGAAGGTCAATCTGCAGGCGGCTGGAAGACGGAAAGAGAGGGTACGGTCGCCAGGCCTTCAACAAAGTCACCAATTCGAGAAGGAACCCATCGGTCGCGTGATCAGAAGACGGGAAAAAAAATAAAAAAGAACATGCACAGAAGTCGAATGATACCATGAGGAGAAACTTTGGATCGAGAGAGGAAAGAACAAACGTGAGGAAAAAAGGGAGAGATCACCCTGGGGATCAGGCAGTTACAGAAGGAAGTCGAAAAAAGCTGGATTGGCGGTATCAATTGGGAAAAAACGAGACTGATCACGAAAAAAAGATTGTGTGAGATTTTGCTCGGTGGGGAAGGGAGTAGCCCGGTTAGAAAACTCCGCTCATCTGTGTACGGCAGTCAAGAAACGAACAAGGTCACGCTCGTCGAGCGGGGCTCGGGGTGAAGGTTTTGCCATCTTACAAAACCGTCGAAAATCCAGGCACCAAAAAAGGGAGTTTCTAAAAAAACAGAAAAAAATTCCCTTTCCAGCATGAAATGAAAGGAGCGCAAGCCTCGAAAAGTTAGAGGGTTATCTGCATCCTGATCGAGGGGGTCGTTAAGAAGGGGTGGGGGTGAGCGCGAGAAAAATAACAATCCGAGGACTGTTTTAACGGAAAGACGGAGAAAAAAGTAAACAAAGGCGCCATCGGGGGGGCTTTAACTCCAAGGAGACGGAGATTCCACCAGACACCCGTCAAAAGCTCGGGGAGAAGTCAATCAACTTGAAAAGAAAATGGCGATCTAGGAACAAGAGAACGGCCGACTGACGAGGAAAATGGGTCGAAGCTGATCGTTTGAAAGCCAAATGGGTTCATACCAATTAGGGAACAATAGGGAGTACGTGCCAGACGCGGGGAAGAGTAAGGAGGGAGAGGAATGATATAGCAAAAAAGAACGCAGGGACCGGGAAGCATCATAAGTTTAGGGGGCAAGGAAAACGAGGGATAAGTCCTTATGACACACCAGGAAGTGGGGAAGAGAGGATTGAAAAGGGGTGTGGAGAACTAGTTTTGGGTCATGAGGGGGAAAAAAATCAGGCCCCATCACAGAAGACAAGCGATGTTAGCCCAAGAATCGGGGGGGGGAGGAAAAAACGTTCGGCCGATTCATCGTCAGAATAAGGGAGACAGCCTCGAAAGGGGCTAAAAATCGCATTCATGTGCAAGAGCAAGAAGGGTGAGGGGTGTTTTGACTTAGGCCGGGGGAGGTGTCACAACCCATCGCAGAACCTTGCGGGAAAACGAATAGAAAACGGCAAAACAACCAAGGAAAAAAGTGTAACGGCGGAGGTCTGAATCGATCACGAATCAAAACAAGGAAGACCAGTTCGAACCTAGATGGTCACCCACGAATCCGGGACGCTTGAACCCAAGGAAGGGGAGCTGAGATAAAAAAGAAAGTCGGTAAGAAGAAGAAACCAAGCGACGTACTGAAAAGCGCATGTTTTTTTTTCTGGGAACGGGGCTGCTCAAGGGAGAATGAAAATGCATGACCTCATAAAACTCCTGTGTCGGACGAAGGCCCCCTATTACGGAAATGCAAAGAACACTTCCAACTAACTGAGGCTTGTCCCAGAAACAGCAGCACCGAGGTCAAATGCTGATACGTAAGTCCACGTCCTCGAAGGTTGGGAGAAAATAGGTGTGACCGACACTAAAATTGAAAGGGGAGGGCCCTTACTGGGAACCGACGCTCACACCCAAAGCGAGAAGGGAAAAAGCAGCAACTCATTCTTTGTTGAGAAAACACAAACTAAAAAAGTTGAATGCCTCATCTCTTGAAGGAGCTTGTAAAAAAAACTGAAGGAAAAGCTCCTTCAGTTGCTGGCTGCCGCAAACAGGCGGTCCCCTCCATCAAAGGGATGCTCAGAAAAAAAAGACGAAGGGGCGAAAAACCGGCTTTGCCGAGAGGGCGGGGTGGAGAAAAAAGTAAGAAAGGAAGATATTTATGCAGCCGTATATCGGATTGAAAAGAAAGAAGGGGTGAAAAAAAAATCACGGGCTTGAAACGCAGAAGGGGAAGGGGAAATCACAAGCAACCTTCTAAGAAGGAAGAGACACAAAACAGAAAAAAAGAGTGGACCGGGGGGGCTGAAAGGAAAACCTTGCAAGTTACAGGTCATCGTGTATGACGGAAGGGAAGCCCACGAATGACCCGTGGACACTGTGTTTTGAGGGGCGTATTTTGTGTAGAGACAGCCAGAGGAGAGAGGGGTGTTTTGTCGTGTCTTTCGGTGAAGCGAGAAAACGGTAAGGAACGGAGAAAGCTCTAAACAACAACAACTGAGGGGAGAGGGGGATTTTCTAGTAAGTGACTGGACAAGCAGGAACCGCCCGGCACCTAAGCCTAAATCGCAAAAAGAGAGTAGTGGCTGGACTGAAACCCAATGAAAAAAGTCGATTTGTACCAGAAAGTGCCTGGCACCTTACAAAGAACTAGAAGAACACGACGACCGGATAGGGAAAGGTGGGGAAAAAAGGGGGGGGAACAAAAGGCAGAATTCGCCGGTTTTTTGGGTCTCATGAAATAGGAAAGGCGGGGGTTATTAAATAAACTGAAACTTGTTGCAAAAGCGGGGGGAGGGCGCAAACTGAACAAGTTCCAATCACTCTCTCCAGAGCAAAAATAGAGTTAAAGGGGACGCCAAACGCCATATAGGCAAAAAAGCGGGGGGAGGAAAAACAGTTGCTGGCGAGCAGTCACTATTAGATGGAGGGACAGCGGTGGGTGAGCAAAGAGATAAGATAATTAAGTCGTGTTGGAAAATCTGCATTAAAGAATAGGAGGGGAGGTCCCAGCGGCATCAGGAGGAGAAGGTAAAAAATCAAACCATCCGCTGCTGCTGTAAGCCGTGGTGTGAAGTCGGTCCAAATTCCCGAAAGAAAAAGGGCAAGTGATTGTCTGAAGACTAGGAAAAAACATACGGGCCTTAAAGACCAATGAAGCTTTAAGAAACCAGGGTGGGGTGCGTGGAAGGGGACAAAACTAAAATAAGAGAGGATCACGATGACTGGAGGAGTAAGGAAGAAGGAGAGGGGGCTGATAAAAAAGAGGAGAAAGACAGTCCATCGTATTCGGAAGGTGAAGCCCAGGCAGAAGACAACTATAAACGAGGGGAGGGAGTGGAAAAAAGATCGTATAAAGACGAAGGCCCTGTATGGGGGGTAAGTTGAGAGGGAAGGGGAGGGACAAGAAATTTTCGACCAACTGGAGCGTATGAAAGAAGGAAGCGGAGGACCAACCGGGACACTTTGTCAGATTTGGGGGTGGTCACTGAGTTGGAAAAAATGTAGCTAAATCAAAGGTTCGAACGAGGGCTGGGAAAATCCCCTTCCTACGCAAAGGAAACGATCTCTTGAAAGGGAATGGATGGTGCTCCAAGGTAGGGGGCGGGGATTTTTGTGGAGCAAAAAAGGTATTCGAGACTGTAATCGAAAGTAAGTCAGGAGAGGGGGCCACGATAGGGGGACAAAAAGGGGGGGGTGCCTGTAGATGGTATGAAGGAAAAAGAAAATAAATATGGGACGTCCTCCTCCATTTGGAGAAAAGTACTTCAAAAGTTAAGAAAGAGTGTGCAAGTCTATTCTGAGCAATCTGTCCTTCAACGGAAGGAGGAGGAAAGCTCTTTGGAAGCGCTTACGTAGAAGTCCATCTGATCTTACACGACTTGAGCCACGTACAATATTGGAAAAAAAGTGGTAAAACTTGGAGAGAAAAAAAGGGAAGCATGCTGACTCAGACATTCTTGACGGGGGGAGAGGAAAAGGGCGGTGGTGTGTGCAAGGAGATTTTGAAGGTCTCCAAGAAGCGAAGGGGTGGCTCATTTGGCATCGAAGTGGTACTGGTATGGACAGAGAACTGCCTCAGGGGGGGAGAAATGGGTGGAATCGTATTAGACAACACTTACAGAAAGTGAGGGGATTTCAAGGAACATCAGGACATGCTCAAAAAAAGAAAGGAAAAGGATGACCAGAACAATCCTTCATTATAATAAAATCACACATGACGAAGGATGATCTAGGCTTACGAGGGAAACATTCCTCGGGAAAGTGGAGAGCAAACTCCCTTACACTGTGGAGCGACAGGAAGAGAAAGGTTGGGGATTACGCTGCCATACCCATGGGCCCCCTGCAAATAAAAGGGGAACAATTCTAGCTTCTCGTAGAGGGGCGTGAGGTGACGAGGAAGCAGTAGCGAAGGAAGAAAACCGGTCACAAACCCTCGACCAATTCGATCAATGAAAATAGGTGAACGCGGAGAAAGAAGGTTGCATCCGAAAAGTACCGGCCAGAAAAAAAGAAGAAGAAGTAAAGAACACAAAAGACTTCATCCATTGTGGGCTCAGACGAGACAACAAAAAAATTAAGAAAGGGGGGAAAAAAAAAAGATATCATTGTTTGCGATAATTCGCGGACGGAAAGAGTACTGGCGGGGAGAGAAGGCAACGTACGCTGATAACGCGACCGATTTAGGGAGAAAGAGAGGGACTTATTCCAGTTTGAAATTCATCCGCTCCTTCTTGTAAGGCTCAAAACGCCCGAGAAAAACGAAGCAATGTCAAGCTCAGTCTATAGTTGGAAGGGGTGACAAAAAGGGGGGGAAAAAGAAAGTGCAAGTCGCGAATCTTGCGCTAAAAGAGGGCAGAAACAGCAACATGAAACGGAAAAGTGAATTTCAAGTCAAGCGCGGAAGCAATTCTAGCATCAGGAAAATAGGGGGTCTGCATCATTATCGGATCGGGGGGGGGATGGGGGGAAGTGAGGGTTTTTACTGCGAGAAAGGGATACAAAACTCGTAGCTGGGAGCACTAAAACAAAGCGGGGAGCCAAGAAATGCTAACAATCTGGAAACCAGAATACGCATCGATTCCAACAGGAAGAAAATACGAAAAGAGTAAGTCAAATATCTTGCACCAAAGAAAAGGAGAATTCAATCAAAAGGCATATTCAGACAAAGGACCAAGTATATTGGAGAAAAGGGTCCATAGAGTTGCTTCAAAAAAAGAAGGTAATGGTAGAACGTACGATTCATGCGGATATTACTAAGGCAGGCGAAAAACGCGGACGCATCACTCAGGTGGATGGAATGCCGAGTTCTCCGAGATAGTGCTGGAAACAAGGACCTGTTTAGGCGGTGTATCCAAGGGAGGGAGAAGAAAAAGGGGGTTCCCCCCTGCATCCATTCCAAAAGACGAAAAACAAATGAATCGGGTTGTGGGGTTTTTGCGAGCTACTTCGGCTTTAAGCAGAAAGAATACGGTTGGGGGGGGGGGAAAAAGCCAGCTCCTTGCTTCTCAAAAGGAAAAGAGAAGAAATTGAAAATATATCGGTGTTGAGGGGTGATATGCACCTGGGGACACAAAAAGAGACGGATTTCTGTAAGACTCTAGGCAGAACGGAGCAAAAAAAAAAAAAACTTTGCAAAGTGAACGCGGGGGAAGAAGCATAGAAAAGACAGACGGGATCCAAGGGAGGAACAGAATTATTTGGTAAAATAAAACGTAGCCAACACTTAAGAAAGACAGGGCATTCCGCTACTTAAATTACAGATCTTGAAAACCAGCAAAGGGAGAGGGGGAAGCTCATGATGGTTTTTTCATGGCCCTTGGCTTCTACAGGACATAGAAAATTAGAAGGGGTCCGACATAAAAATAACTGGGAGAATAAGGACACAATACGCCGCTGCACGCAACCATTAACCTCAGAGAAGAAAAGGCAGTTTTCCCAGAAACACACCTCAGGGGGGTGCAAAGGGAAATACAGACGAGTACCCTCGAAAGGTTGCGGAACCGGCTCGGCGTTCAGAAAAAAAGAGACTGCGAAAATAGTTGTGACCCAACCGTGTTGAAAAAGAACGAAAAAAAAGGCTCTTTACCGCAGCAGAGAAAACTGGTGGAACCGCTCCTGAATCCGAGTCTCGGGGGTTCCGCCCATATCTTGGGGGGGAAAATGGAGGTATAATCAAGTTTCTTCTGCACAAAAAAGAAGACTGTAGAAGAAAGAGAAGAACGACAGAAAACGAAGGGGGGCCGCACCATAAAAAGAAGGAAAAGAAATGAGGACAATTCAGACAGAGATGAATGGCATGACTCCGGAGAGTCAGGGCAAGGGCCGAACGGGTGTTCCACATAATGCGTTTGTAAAATAACAGAAGTTTCCGGGGTTGAGGAAGAAAAAAAAGGAACCTCGAGCAGGAAGAGACCAAAACCAGTAGAAAAGGAAAAAGGGAGGGGGGGGACGGTTCCACACATTGCAAGTAGCCTGTCACTTCTGGGTTTATCGAGAGAGAAAGAATGTGAAAAAGACTGGTCGGACGAGATTATGGATGTCTATTGTGGGGGGGAGAGTCAAAGAAGAAGAGGATTATTAGGCTTCGGGAAGGCGGAAAAAGGAAGAAACTCGAAGAA
>Ga0179591_1272485_pt1 | contig 14714 bp, 14 predicted proteins | sample CZOMad2_1_08_16f_FD_182891 | JGI IMG/M metagenome (GOLD analysis project Ga0179591, IMG submission 182891) | Vadose zone soil fungal communities from Angelo Coast Range Reserve, California, USA - CZOMad2_1_08_16fungal (PacBio error correction) | ecosystem: Environmental > Terrestrial > Soil >...
TTATGGGGTCTTAAGGCCCCCGAAAGGTTCAAAGGAGGTGTTTTTTTTTTTTTTTTTAAAAGGGAAGTTTAAAACCAAAACTTTCCCGCAAGATTTCTAGAGAAAAAAATGGGAGAGAAGTCCCACCTTTCAAGGTAAACAAAGTCTTGGCAAGAAGGAGAGGCCAGAAAACTTGAAACCATTAGTGGAATGCAAGTACGGGGAAGGACGTCTATTTCCCCGTGAAGCTGGTGTTGCCACAAAACCCCCAAAACACACTTACAAACCCCAGCAAAGTTCGCCTGTGTTCAGAAACTAATCCCCCCCGGAGTTTTCCCTACGTAACAGTTGGTTGAAAGGCCCCTGCTCAAGGATTGGGCAGGGGTTTGCTAAGGAAAAAAAAGAGGCACTTCTGGAACCAAAGGCTTCAGGAATACGGGAAGTTGGTTTTGACAGAAAGAGGCTATTGGGGGGGGGACTTGATCAACTTTTTCTCTACTGAAATGTTTCACAGGAACCTTCTATCAGGGGGGGAGGAGATCCAAGAAAGAGAACGTTGTTAAGACTTTTTGAAGAGACTTCTCGGAGGTCGCGCAATAGGAAAAAAACCTGTTGGGGGGCAATGAAAAGAGAAGGAGTGGGAGCTTGAGACAGAAGGGATGTTTTCGTACATAAAAAAAAACAATGGTTGATTTTTTCAGGGGGATACCCAAAAAAAAGCGGGTAAGGGGGAGGCGTGCTTTGGAAAGGTGTTTACACGCAAAACTAAATCTGAGTGGTGGTGTGGGGTTTGCAGTTCGTTACAAGGGGGGGTTATTTAGGGATCTGGTGCCGGGGTTGTTGGGTCACGCAAGTAATAATAGTCTGGTTGAAAAAACCTAAATCGCCAAGACTTTTTGTTCCGGTAAAAAAACTTTTAAGGCCCTTATCAGGAAAAAACGTCAAAAAAAAGGAGACGACCTTGAAAAAAAAAGGGGCCCTAAACCGTAAATCAAGGAAGAAGGGGGTTCGGTTTCAGGGTTTGATAACGCGGGGGGGATATTTTGAGGAAGGGATTTGCTAACCTTATTTAAAGGGGGGTCTGCAATATCATCAGAAAAGGAACCCGGGGCAACTTCAGATTTTCCTGAGATTGCAAAAGGGGAACTTTGAAAAGCCGCGCCGGCCAGATAACCTGTTTTGATAAAAAGGAGAGGGAACACCCAGGTGGGAATTGAGGGAACCGTAAAATGCAAAAGGTTCGGATACATCTCCTATTATTGGGGTACTAAGCACTTTTTCTTAAAGGGGGGTAAAGAGCTGCCATCGGAAGGTAAAATATGAGGAGAGTTGTTTGTGTGGGGTTTTGGGGAGCAACGAATCTGATTTGGACTATACGAAGTGGTTGGGTTTCCAGTGGGGTTCCAAAAAAAAATTTTCACAACGCACACATCAAAAAAAAGGAGAAGTCAAAAAAAAAATATAAACATCAGGAGCGGTCTAATTTGGAAAAAAAAGACAAAGGTTTTTGCCTAGGTTATTTCAGAAGATTTGATCTTGGGCAGAAAAGAGAGCCGAAATTTGGAATTACGTTGGGATGCTACTCCACTAAAAAAGGAAAAGTTTTGCAAAGAAAGAACAGTTTTTTCTGAACCGTAAAGGTTGTTCCTCAGTGTTTGCAGGGGAAAAGTCGAAGGAATCTTGTATGGTGAGGAGTTGGCAGGGGAGGGGTTTTAGGTTTATTCTAACAAGGAGCCTTTATTCGCCCCTAGGAAGATAAATTGAAAGGGATGGGCTCAAACTGATCCCTCAAAAAAAAAGGTGTCATGGGAGGGAAATTTCCCACCGGGTTTTTTTGGGAAAAAAGGATTGGCCTTCAATTGCCAGGTGGGGGTATTTTTTCGCTCATGAAGGGATTTGAAAGTCCTACTTCTTTTGGAATTATTACCGCGTAAAGGGGGGAGATTAACCGTTGCAGTTCAAGATCGACGTAACAACTTAACAAAGGCTTAACGGGAACGTCCCAAAAAACCACCTTGGTTTGGTTTTGGACCCAAACCCAGAACCCGAAGGAAAATTTACAAAGGGGAAGGGACCAAGATAGGTGGGGGGGGGGGGGGGCCCGGGGGGGCCCCCTTTGGGGTGATGAAAAAACTTTGGAGGGGGGGGTCCACCTGTGGAAAAGGAAAGAAATATGGAAATCTACTTCTGATAGGGCACCCTTTTCACCAATGCGGGGGGGGGATAGCCCTGTGGAAAAGGGGTTTATAAACGCCGAAAATTCCTTCAAGTGAAGAGGGATTCTTCATCAAAAGAGAAAAAGTGAAGGTATTTTCCAGATCAGGCATAGTGGGGTAGGGAAAGAACAGCAGAGGTTTTGATCAAGCAGGGGTTGTTTTAGCTTAAAAGATGTAAGGGCAGCAACCTTCTTTTGGCCAATGCTAAATTGGGGCCCTCTAAATCAGAAAGCACAAATAACTCCCACCTGGGGGGAGTAGAACCAAAGGGAGAAACCTATATCGCTAAAAGGGACTGTATCCTAGGGGACCAACATATTAGCATGGGGGAGAAATAAGGTTTTTTTTTTTGGGAGGGGGAAAGGTTCGGTTTTTTGGTCAATTAGAAAAAGAAGAACGGTATAAACTGGGGGGAGGAGGTTTCTCATAATAGGCCTAGAGAAAGATGAAAATTTAAGCCTGCCTTTTGGAAAGGCAGATTTTATCTTTTTGGGAAGACAGGGTTGGACAAGCAGGGCCAAGCTGGAACAGCATAAGAGAATGTGAAGTAAAATTTTTTACTGGTTGGGTTAAACCTAAAACGAGGGTCCGTAACCCTAACGTGAGGATTTGTTACTTGAAAATCGATATCCCTCCCTCTAGGATGGGAAATCTACATGGGGTTTTAGTAAGCAGGTCCAACCGAAGAACGGGGGTACTCGAAGGGGGGAATTCAACAAAGGGAAAAAAGGAGACCCGGGTTCAATGCAAAGGGGGGTTTTTTTTTTGGGAAAAAAGGGAAGTATAACAAAGAGGAGTGAGGGATGGGGCAGGAAAAAAACTGTTTGGGGGGGGGAAACAAAAAAAAAAAAAAAAACAATCAAGAAAGGAGGATTGCCAGCCACAACGTGAAGAATGGCCTTATTTTTAAAGGGGTTGGGGGGTTTGTGGAGGCTTCACTTATTTGGAAGAGGATTGATGCTGCACGTGTAAAAGGATTGAAAATAAAAACTGATCACCGCCTTCGGCAAAAGTTAGGCCGTAATAGGATTCACCAAAACAAAGGGGGACATTAAACTTCTAGGATAACTGGTACGCCTTCCCTGTGAGAGCATGAGAACCGTTTTGGGGGGCAAAGGGTTGAAAAAAAGGCTTGTGGGAAAAAAAAAGAATACAAAGTAAGGAGAGAACATATGCAAAAAAATGATAAGGGGGTGGTTCATGTCAGGGGAATCGACGAAACTAGATTGGGTCTGGGGGGGCGGGAGGGAGCATGGGAAATCCCTGGAAAAATCAAACCTTCCCAGCAGGAGAAACATATGTTGGGTATTAGAGCGAGTCAAAAGCCCCTATGGGAAAAGAAGCGTAAAAGGGGACTTGTGGTGGTTCAAAATGGCACGGATTGCATCTCAAAGGGGGTGGGGAGCCAGAGGGGGAGGAAGAAAGGGAGGACGGGAAAATTTTTGTAAATTACTCCCTATAAAAGGCCTTTTTGAAGGGTCCGTGGGGGGGTCCTGAAAGGATGGGGCAAAAAACTAGGGAAGGTAAGGAAGTGCCTTTGGGTCTAGTTCAAGGCAGTGAAGTTGGGGGAAAAAAAACCGGGGGATGATGCAAAGGAAAAAAAGCCTTGATATTTTACCATCCTTATCACCAGGGATAAAATAAGGGGTTTTTCATTAACACTTTCTTACGGGAAGTTTTGGGTGGGATTTTTCTGTAAAAAAGTTTTGGGGAGGGATCTTGAAAGGCAAGGACCCCAATATTTAAGGAGGGGTTTGGAAAGTCCTTCCGGAAGCTGGGTACATGAAAAATTCAAATAGGGAAGTGATTACCCCCTGAGGGACAGCATCTAAACTAAAAAAAACTACTTCGCCCCCGCACAACAAACCAGAATTTTTATTAAAAAAGAGGATTGCGATTTGCCACCAAGATACAGAACTTTAACAGGTATCTTTAACAATGTTCCCTTCTGTTGGGGTTTGGTGGTAACATCAAATTTTGAGGGGGACTAGCCCGACAGGGCCGCGTCTCCCTTAGGAAGAAGCCCCCTTGTGGTGTCCCCCAAAACAAAAACCAAAAAAAAAAAGACTTTTGGGTAAAGAATAGCCCTTTGAAGAAAAACGGGGAAGGCACCAGGGAGAAGATTCAAAAACATATGGGAAGAAAAAAAAAAAGGAACTTAAGGTCGTGCCAGCTGGGGGAGAGGAGGGGGGGGTCGGCGCGGTGGGGGTGTGGGGGGGGGAAGCGGGTTTTTTTGGAGAAGTGCAAAAAAGAGATCGCTTTCAGAGACAATGATGCAAAAAGGAAGGAGTTATAACCCGGATTCATTTGACAGGAAAACTATAGGTTGAGACCGAAGAACGCCAATTGCACCAGTTTTTTTGGGGGCGAATCCCACCCAAGGTAGCAAGGGTTTCGTAAGGGGATCCCCAAGGGAAGAGCATCCCCTATGTCCACACCTGAAGTTGTTAAGAGGGGGGGGGGGAAGACAGGAAAGGAAAAAAGCTAAGAAGTAATCCGCTCACTGGGAGAGGAGTACCTAGAAGGGGGGGGGGAACTGTAAGTGATTAGAGGGAAGAAATTTGTGGGGGGGAAAGGGTTTGAGTTGAACACGAAGGGGTCGGTGTGGGGTTTTTTGGCTTGGAAGGAAAAAAGGAATCTTACAGGGGGGTAACCCCGAGGAAGGGTAAATAAAGATAGAAGAAAAAAAAAAAAAGAAAAGATAAAGAATCCTTTATTTAAACTTTCGGAATGAAAAGGGAAAAAAAAAAAACCTGAAAAAAAAGTTGGGTAATCGTTAAAACCCAAAGGTTCCGACAACAACAAAGTAGAAAAATGCAAAAACGGCTGGGAGATGTCCCTTCAAAGGACTGCTTTTCAAAAGTCAAAAGGGGGGACAAAAGGGGAAAATCGTCATATTCCCGAAGAGATCGCTGGTGTGTAAAAGGCCTGGAGATTCCACGGGGAACACCCAGGAGGAAAGGCCTTCCGTTTTGGGAGAGCTATAACAGAAAACATAAGTTTCTAAACCGAAAAAGGGTGTTTACTTCAGTCAATAGGCGGCGCTTTTTTGTTCAGGAGACGATTGTAAGATTTGACCAGTCAATAACTTTTAGAAGGAATGTGTGAAAAAAGAGGGATGTCGCTCCTTGGTCCCGAAAGGAAAAGGTTGAAAGGTACCATTAACTTCTTTTCAATAAAGAAGAGGAAACTCAAATGCTGGAATTAATCGAGGGTTTTTAACTTTGATAAGGGTGTTGCACCTGCGCTTTTCATAGGGAATCCCTGTGAAGAAATACCTCTATTGGAATATGGACCCTTTGGGGGGGGGGGGGGGGTACGGTCCAGAAAAAAGTCAATTATTTGGGGGGAAAGAAATTTTGGGCTTTCTTTTTTTGAAGGGAAAAAAAATCAAAAATAAAGGGTTCAGAGGTTAGCAGTGTCCCCACGATTATTGGGGGGGAAGAGCAACGGAGTTTACAGTAATAAAGGGTTTTCTTTTTGCATGACAGTTTAAAGGGGGGGGAGTTTGTATTTTTTTCCTCAGTCATTTAGTTATTTTTTATCAGACACGGTAAGTGGTGGGGGGGTTTTTTTTTGGAGGTGGAATTTTCCCTTGAGAGCAAAAAACCCACGAATAAAAGAGGAGAACCCAAAGGTTAATCGCAGGAAGGAAACTTGGAGGCCTCTTTTCCTTAGTCTTCGGGTTCCCTCCCTTTGAAAAGGAAAACCTCGACTGTCCCGGGGGGTAAACTTTTTCCTTCTTCAAAAGTTTCCCCTTATCAGGACGATGTAAAAATCTGGGATGGAAAGGGATATTTTAGGGGGGGCCTTTGGTTGTGATAGAACTCACGATGGCTAACAAGGAAACTCTTTTTGGGGGGTGGAAATATCTCAATTTGTGACCACGCTAGAAGAACCTTTCAAATGCCTTTCCCGTTGAAACGGCAAACTTAGGAAGGAAGGGCCAAACAGCCCTGTGGTTTTGGAGGCACCATACTGGGAGGAAGAAAAAAACCGCACAAAAAAGGAACCCAGGACCAAGGGAGCCTGTAATCTTGGGGGGGAAAAAAAAAAAGCAAATAATTCTTTGGAACTCCCTTAGGGGGGGCCAAAAAGAAGTGTGAAGATGAAAGAAAAGACACGGAAACTTACCAACTTGTGAAAAAATGCGCCTGGGTTTTTTTTTGGGGGGTTTTGATTACCTAATCCACATAAGAAAACGCCCTCGGTTGTTGGGGGGAAGTTTATTTTGGAATTAAAAATAATCCCGGAGTAAGAACCGAAGCAATAATTAAAACTAAGTAATTAATTAATGACACAATCATTCACAATAATTTCCTTTTTTGGAAGGATGCGGGGTGGGCCCCCTTATTTGGAAGAAGAATTCTTGAAAGGAAAAAAATGCTTTTATGAAGAAATCAATAACTGGATTTTCAAAGGGGGTGTAAGTGTTGAAAAAAGACCGCGTACGCCCTTGGGGGAAGGGGGCAATCCTTGGAAACAAGGTTCCCGGCGATTAGGGTGAAAAACGGATCAGATCGACTTACTGATTTCCTTAAGAAGTGGCAGGTCGAGGGGGGGGATGTGATCTAGGGTGGTAACCCCTTAGCGCGGATGAGAGGAAAAAAATGTTACAGCTCAAGGTAAAATGAGTCCCAACTGAATCCCGCACGGCCTTTAAAAAGAAAGGGGTGGGGGAGTCCAGGAAGGTTTTTTTTTCAAAAAAGAAAAAAAACCTCCCAAGGAAGGCTTATTTGTTTTTGGAAAACCGGTTAGCTCGAGGGGTTGTCAAAACCGATGTTTGAGACAAAGTTCGCTGATGTGGGGAACGCGTAAGGGGAACGGTTTTTGTTTTTTTTTTAACGACTTCTCTTTTGACTCCTAGAAGGGTCTTTCCTCTCTTTTTCAGGTCCACTTTTGGGGGGGGCACTGCCCAAACTACCTTGGAGAACTAACGTCTTCTTTCGAGGGGTGCAGGTTACCGCAGGGGGAACGTATGCTTAAGAGGAATGAGTTGGCACGGGGGTAAGTAAAGAAAGGATGAAACATATTTCAGTTATTCTGATCAGGACGCACAAGGCGTGTGGGCTTGCGGGGGGGTTCGCAAAAAAAGGGCTTTCCCAAAAAAAAAAAAAAAAAAAACAAAAAAGGGGTTTGTGCAACGTTCCCAAAAAAACAAAAAAAAAGAATTTGAAAAAATTTTTTTTTTTGGGGTCCTCACTTACCTTTTTCTAGAGTCAAAACATCAAGTAGGAGGTTTTTCTTCTAACAGAAGCAAGGGACCCGGGGGGATAACAGAAGCCGCCACCGTTGTTATAAGAGGCATCGTTTTGGAAAAAAGGAGGGTGTGGGGTTTTGTGTTTTGGAAACGAAATTAGGAAAAACAATTCCAGAAAAAAAAGGATTTTGCAAGATTGGGTCCCCTCGCAATCAGACAGAAAGTAGCAAAAAGAAAGAAGGAGAAAAAAACCAACAGGAAGGGAGGGGGATAAATACTGGTTATTGGCCTTGATCCGAGAAAGATTGAAAGGGGCCAGGTGTTTCTTTGAGATCTTTGAGGGGGGGAGAAATAAGCTCCTAACAGGGAAACTTGTTTTTTTTTTCGAGGGGAAAACCTTAGAGGGATTAAGATTAATCTCGGCGTTGAAGAAAAGTCAAGATTGGAAAAAGAAGTGGGGGAATGGCGGGGGTTTTTAAAGGTTAATGCCACATCCAAGAGGTGCGTTCCAGGAAATATCCAGAATAAAAAGTGGGGAAGGATAAAACTGGAGGTCACGTGGTGTAACCCTGACCCCCCTTGGAGTCCTCGCCCATGGGTAAAGGTCTGTAGGGCTGGAAAAAAAGGTCCAGAAAAGAGATGGATAAAATAGCTTCAAATTTGGGGGGGGGTTTAGTGAATAGAAAAAAGAAGTGTAATCTCGCCAACTAAGAAGGGGATTGAAAAAAATTACTCCCTTTAAGACAAATCGGGTTTTTGGAAAACATCACACGTTGGAAGTGATTGGCTCATGAAAAAAACGTTGGAAAAAAGGGGAAAAAAAACCACGGCCGGGAAAAGGCTTTACTGATCAGGGGGAATAGCCTCAACATAACTTTCGTAACGGTAGGGGGAGGGGGGGAGGTTTCTAAGAGAAGGGAAGAAACTTATATAGACCCTGCATGAAGAAATTTCTCCCGATTCTCGAAGATAGAAAAAACTTGGAAAGACCACCTGAAGAAAAGAAAATGACTGGTACTCTTCGAGATCAAATTAGAAAAGGGAAACAACAGGCAGGTGGGTGATGGGGCGAGAGGGGGGATAGGGCAATGCGCCATAGGCCCAAGGTTGGGTAATTTTTTGGCAGTTTCCCAAAGGAGAAATTTAACCTGTGTCTTCCTTGAGGAAGGCTTTGGAGGGGTTTTTCCCTCCCCGGGGGGACTCCCCCCTTAGAAAGGTCATACGAAGTTGACTTGGGGGGAGCAAAACCAAACGAAAAAGATTTTTTGGGAAGCATTACCCCTTTGGTTAAGGAAAGGGCAAGGATGAAACAAAAGGAAAGGTGGGAAAGACCGTAGGCAAAGCAATGCTTTGGGGAAAGAATTGCCAAAGAAGGGTCATTTTATCGGGTGGGGGGTAAATTACCAATTAGGGGAAAAAACTTAGAGGATCCCCAGCCAGGGAGAGAAAGTTAGGCATGGAAGATCCGCTGTGTTAGATTTATATACCGAGAGGTTTACAGGGTTTGACATCATTGTTTGATTAACAAGAGAACAAAAAATAGGAGAAGAAAAAGAAGAAATTTTCAGGGAATCTACAGGAGGGTTTTTTGTTGGAAACTTAATGCACATTGGGGGAATTACTGCAAAATGAAAGGGGACAATAGGGAAGGCTGAGGGCCACTTGCACTCCGAAAGATCCTGTGGGAAAAAAAAAACCCAGGGGGCTTAAGGTGGAAAAATTAATAAAAAAAAGTAAAAAACAATTTAAAAATAACGCAAAAAAGTGAAACGAATGCCAGAAAACAAAAGAAATTTTATGAAGGAAGGGGCACCTTTAACCTACTCTTAAAGAGGGATGAACAAAAATGCATAGGTACGGAATCTTTTTTGTGAAAAGGGGTTTTTCCCAAAAAAAAAATGGTAAGGGGACTTGACAGGGGGACCCGGGGCGTCGAATAGGACAGTCACCACTGCAAAAGAATGATCTCTCTGTTTCTCAATTGACCTCAAAAAGAATTTTTGCCGGAAGTAACAACAAAAAGGGCCCTTTTTCCCAAGAAGAAAAGAAGAAATCCCAAAAAAAAGGCCCTCCCCCCAAACAATTAATGGGGAAGAAACTATCGGGATAAGTTGATAGGTCCTAACCTTTAAGAGAAAAAGGGGTTAATTTTGTTGAAAGAAACGTATTCCGTCTTCCTCATCTCGCCAAAAAAAAAAAAAAACCCTTTTTTCATCTCAATGAAAAATTAAGAAAGTATCCTTAGGGGGGAAGCAGATTACTTACGAAGTGATAGAATATTATTCTAAGGCAAAGCCCCAACTAGAAAAATTATCCCAGAAAAGCCGGTTACGGTCGACAAGAGGGGTCTGGAAGGACCCCCTCCGAACGTAAAAAACGAGGGCCCGGTTGTGGGGAATGAAGGTTGTAAAACCGTCAGGTAACAGAAGGAAACGGGACATATACGATGAAAAGAAAGGCATTTGGGGGGAGAAATTTTAACCTTATAGGGGGGGGTTTGAACACGAATGAAGTGATAGAAGAGAGGGGGTCCTTTTCAAGTTTTGAGGGTAGGCCGTGGGGGTTTGCAGGCGAGGAAAATCACTGATCGGAGGTGCATTGGCACGAAGAAGATTTAAATCAGAGAACAACACAGGAAAAGATGAGATATTGTAGGGGGGGGGAAGGAACCCTGCAACACGGCAATCCTTCCTTGGAACGGTTTCGCATACAGAAAAAAAAATTGGTCCGGTAAGGGGCAAACATTACAAGGAGGAAAAAGGGGGTTTCCTAAGAGGTCGTTGTTAAAACCCGGTGAAACTGTAAGCAACAAGAGGAAAGGTACATTAAAATCTATTAGGAACGGGACCGCTGTGAAAAAGAAAGCCTTCACACTAAAAACACCCTGCATATTGAGGGAAAAACTGCTGTGGGTCCGGAATAACAAGGGAAATTTAAGAAAAGAGTTGGGTCCTTTTACTTTAATCCCTGAAAAGATTTGGGCAAGGGGAAAGGTAGAATACGTGAAGGAAGGGAAGTGAAAACCAAAAGGGATAAATGGAATTACTTTACCCCCCCTGGGGTTCATCAGTTTTGCATGATGTCAAGAGGAAAGTCCCAGTACGACGTAAAAAAGATTCCTTTTCAAGAGGAGAAAAAAGGTAAAATCTCAAAAGGAATATCGTACGTTTGGGGGGACGTCCCGAGATTCAACGTGAATAGGGTTCAAGGGAAAAAAAGAGAGAAATACATATCAAACTGCGAGGGGGCTTCATGGGGCCGACCCAAGGGGTGATTAAAGGAAAAAGGGGGGAGGGTTGAAAGGGTTTTTAAAAAAATGAGAAAAGAGTGGCCGTGAAAAATATTTCAAAGAAAAAAGGTTGAACACAGTGGCTGGGAAGGGGTACAAAAAAAAAACCTAATCGGTATTTAATAATTCCTGGTTGGGGGGAAAGGGGTCGTTTACAAGGGGTTTAGGGGGGAATTAATATTTTGGGGTCATCATCCATACGGGGGAAAGGGGGGCCATAATGAACGGGGAAGACTTTGGGGGTCCGGTAAAAAATTTTCAGTAACAAAGGGGTCCACGAAAAAAAATTCCAGATCAAAAGTTTCATTTTCAGAGGCCGTAGCAAAGAATCTTCCTTTTTCTTTCTTTTCTTCAGAATGAGGGGGGGGGGGACTCCTGGGGGGTTGTGTTACGCAAAGGAAATGGAGAAAACCCGGAGAAGGGGTTTGGGGTTTTGTTTTTTTGTTGGTTTTTTTGTTTGGGGGGGGGGGGGTTTTGGAGGACCCATCTCCAGATTCCTGGTGAAAGGGCTTCCTCAAGGCCGGTTCCTTAATCACGGCAAATGACTTATCTGGGGGAATGCCAGAAGGTAACGTTTGACTTAAATGCTATTTTCCCAAGGGGGGGGGTAGCCAAAAACCTCCAACCCCTTAGGGAGGGGGACAAGAAACCGAACAGGTATCGGTTCCAAAAAAGGAAGTTATTGGGGGAGACCTCCTTTGAGGCGCTGCATCACAAAAAAGGGGGTTGATTAATCCGGAAAAAAGGCAAGGTTAAAGAAGAAAAATATGTCTTTTTTGATGGGGTTTTTGGGGGGGCCTAAATCAAAGAGATTCAAGACCCTGATAGGGGGATTGTCAGTTCCCTTGACCCACCTCGCAAAATTCCTTCTCCATTTGAAAAAGAAAAGCCTGGTATGTGGAGGGTGTTGAACAGGAGGAAACCCAGAAAAGAAAAAAAGAAAAAACAAAAAAAAAAAAAACAACCAAAGAAAAACCCAACAATTTTTTGAGGGAAGGGAACTCTGGGCCTTTTTAAAAAAATCCCCATTCCTTATTCCCAATGGGGCTCAAAAGAAATAATGGAAAAATAGCTTTTGTTAAGGAAGCTTACCATTTTTTGGAAAAGGGTCCCGGAGGGGGCCTGAGAAAGCCAGAAATTCGGAGAAAGGGGGGCTTTTCTTCTTGGCAGGGCTATTGAAGATCGTGTATTAACATCCCCTACGTGGGAGGAGTTTACCGTTGAGGAAAAGAATCCAACTGAATCGCCAAAACGCACCCTTAAACAGGGAACAGGGTTTCGTTACTAAAATTTTCAAAAAAGGGGGGGTTTGGGCCCAAAATGCAATTTTAAAGGGGGTTGATACTCCAGGGGAATCAGCCGGTCAAAAAACCGGATTTGCCAATTTTTAAGGGGGATTCTACGTGAGGTTAACGGGCCGTAATTCAGGGGAGAAGTAATCGGAGTGTTTGAATTTTGAAGAGACGAAAAATTTTGTAATAAGTAGCCGAATTCTCTCAGGGAAGGATCTTGTGTTGGGGCAAAGTAACCGCAAGGCTTGAGACAAAAGCTTTTAATTCATTTTGGTTTTTGGGGGAAGGGGGGGGGGGGGAAAAGTGACGTCAACAAAGACTCCTTGAGGTGAAGGGGGGGTCTCAACTTTTGGATGCTGAAAAACTGGGGGGGGGGAACCAATAAAGGGGAAAAAGGAATAGCTTATCGGAGAATTCTTGAAAGTCATTACTGGAAAGGGAAAGGAAGTATTTAAGAAGTATGAGAACAATCCGCCGCCTCCCAGTTTAACGTCAAAAATAGGTGGGGGAGCTTATGGGGGGGAATGCAGAGGAATTACAAATAACAAAAGGGGGTCCAAAGGGAAGTTTTTGGGTTCACAGCGAAATCAGGACCAAGCAAAAAGTGGTCTAACAACAAAGGGGGAAGGGATGACAGATCTGCGAGGTTGCTCTGAGTTGCCGTATTCCTGAAATGGGCTAATGACCCAAAACACGAGGAAAAGAATCATGTGTTTGGACATAACGTGTTTATGTTTTGAAAAAGGAAGAGGAAAAAATCATTATCGTGGAAATAACTGGTGGGCTAAGGGGGGGGGAAGACACTCTGGGGGCAGCATAAATTCAGCGAAGAAGACCGCTTTTACCAGAAAGGAGAAAAGAGTTTTTGGGGGGGAATAACCTTTTATTGGAAGTTATGCCTCATCACAAAATGGAGTTGCAGGGGGTTCAAAAAAAGGGTTCATTATTCTTTACTAAGAGTGGGGGCCCCCGAAAAGTAAAATTACCTAGGAGTCGAACTACGTTTGGTAATGTGGCGTAGGGGGAAAAGTGGTAACTGAAAAGTGGGGGGATTGCCAAAGTGTAGTGGGAGTCAGACCTGATAATTCATAAAAACTGTATATCAAGAAGAGCGGTGAGAGAAAAAGGGAAAAAATCCGGTTAAGAGGGGGGGGGGGTTTGAAAGAAGAGTATATACCAAGAAGGAAATTTCATGGGGTGACTAGAAAAGGAAGGCTCATTTAAGAGGGGGGCGAAGGATCATTTTTTAAGGCCTCCTGGCCCGGGGAGGTTTGGAGGCAGTGATTATCGTAGGAATATAAACCCTTAATAATAACGGACAATTAAAAAAGGGAGAACAGGAGATCCGAAAAAAGGATGAAAAAAGGATAAGGGGGGTACGCGCGCAATAACATCAATGAATCCCCATGGGTTTAGAATTAAAAGGAATGATAAGGAGGGGGGGGGGATAAGAAAACAAGCAGTCGCATAAGGAAATTAATATGGGGGGGGGGTGTGTCATAAATAATAGATGAACTTTCACTTGAGGGGGACTAGGCTTACGTTAAGCCGGATTTAGACAAAAGGAAAACTTACAGTAGCGTGGGAGGAATTTGGGGTTAAGCAAAAAAAAGATTCAAACTCAGTCGGTAGAACGTTGGTGTCCCGATTGCAGAGGGGGAAGTAATTGTATGAAAAACAAGAAAGGGTTAAGTGAGAAGAATGCTTGTTTTTTTGTACTTACTAAGAAAATAAGGGCCTGAGGGGGGGGTCAGGGAGTGGGGAATGAGGGAAAACTAGCTTTGAAAAAGAAAAGGTAAAGATGGCACAAGGGGGAGTACGAAAGTTGCAAGCTTACTTGTCAATGTTCTAGGAAGGGGAACCTTTGGGGAAGTTAATTCAAAAAACCAAAAAGCAGGGGTACTTAGAGGGAAACCCTCATTTAGGGAAAATAATTCGCGAAAGAAAAACTAAATATCGAATTTTTGGAATGCAGGAAAGGGTTCAGCCCGCCAGTTTTTCTGAATGAAGGGGTGTTAAGTTACCTAGGCGTATACAGAAGGGAACCAATAAGCGGGATTAGGGCAAATGGGGAAAAGGCTGGGGAGCATTATGCAAAAGCCTTAATATGGAGTTGATGATCGGAAAAGATAACTAACTACACAAAGGGTTGAACTCAGGAGAATGGAACCAACCTCCCTTTGGGATTCATCATAGGGGGGGCGGCCTATGCGCTACTCGAGGGTCTGGGGCTCTGAACATGGTGAACGGAAGTTTTTGTCAGAAAGGGTTACCAAAAATGACAATAGGGGATTTACTAACCTAAAAAGGGGTGAAAAAGTTATTAAGAACACTGAGGAAAAAAAAAAGGAAATGAAAAAAAAACGTTTAGGGAAAAGTCGGGGAGGAGTCCTCTATGTAACAGGGAAACCACATTGAAATTATACCTTAACTTCGAGAGAAAAGTGGGAGGGGTAAAAAGGAAGAAAATCATATTTAAAAAGGAGGGGGTAATTTTTTCGGGGTTAAAAGGGAACCCATGAGCAGAACCTTCTAAGCGAATTAAATAAAAGGAGATTCATAAAAAAAAGGGGAATTTATTGAAGAAAGGGGGGTTAAGTATTACGAAGGGGAATAGAAAATTATTCCTTGATGTTGTAGAAACCCCATCCTGGGAGGGTCAGGGGGGGGGGATGACTTTCATTTAAATCACGGGGAAATACTTAAACATCCTAGGGGGGTAATGGGAGGGTGGCTAG
>Ga0179591_1340651_pt1 | contig 14714 bp, 11 predicted proteins | sample CZOMad2_1_08_16f_FD_182891 | JGI IMG/M metagenome (GOLD analysis project Ga0179591, IMG submission 182891) | Vadose zone soil fungal communities from Angelo Coast Range Reserve, California, USA - CZOMad2_1_08_16fungal (PacBio error correction) | ecosystem: Environmental > Terrestrial > Soil >...
GCCAGTGGGTTGGGGGGGCGCTTCCTGGCTGGGAGGGGGCGTTTCCTGGTGAACGTATAGAGTGGATCTTCTTCGGGCTTGGGAAAGGGATTCTTGGGAGGAATCTACTATAAGAAAAAAATAGCGATCAATCGCCAGAAAAGAACTTGGGGATCTTTTGTTGAGGATGAAGGGCGTATCGCCATCGAGGGAATGTCCGAAGGGCAGTGTCCTCGAAGTGAGCCATGTCACATTTTCGGGCCAAGTGCAGCAGAAACTTTCCGCTCGTTGGGCAATCAGCATTCTCTAAAAAAGGAGAAACCTCACTAAAGCCTACCATCGGAGGAACTCCTCTCGATTAAAACGGGGAAAAATCCTCGCAAAAGGCGATCATATGGGGCCATGGTGTTTTCAGACAGTATCGAGAGGGGTGCTCGGATTTCACGAAGAGGAAAAGGGAGCTTTTTTGGGGGAGACACTCTTGACCGGGATTCAGCAATCTTACCGATCTCTTTTGAAGACTCTTTCGGGGGGGGTCCTCGGAGCAAAAGGGTAGAAGAAACGACGGGCGACCCGGTCGCCAGAAACGAATTGAGGTTCCTTTCTCGAGGTTGGAGGGGGGGGGAGGGTGACGCGCTCTGATTGCTTGTGGGGGGACTAATATCTCGAGTCATTCTAAAGAGAGAGTCTAATCATATCCCTTGAAGGGGCCGTTCTCCAAGACTCTACACCGGAGGAAGATTTACGGGAAAAAAAACTGAACGTTTACAAGGTTCACGTTTGTCCTCGAAACGAAAGGGTCCTGAGGGAATTCGCGAAAATCTCCTTAGAGGGGGGCAGAAGGGGGGGGGGGGGGGACAGACTGGGACCATAACTCAAAAAAAGAAATGACAAAAGCCTTTGTGGGGCAGCGGAAGGGAGACTTGAAGGGGAAGAAAGGGGGGTTCGAGCGATGTAAATTAAAACGCCAAAAAAAAGGGTTTTCCCTACGGGGGGACTATTTTTTAAAATCGGGAAGTTAAGGGGTCACCATCCCTTGGCTTTGAGGAAGTCATGAAGTAAAAAAAAAGTTAGCTAAGTCTATCTCCAAAAAACTGGGGACCATCACATACTTCCTCTGGGTGATCGTGGGAAAAATCCATACGAAAGAGAGGGATTACTCCCCTATCGGGGTACTCATCGGACCACTACAAGAAGGGGGGGTTTGCCCGACAACAAGGGAAGGGTTTTTTCCGGGGAGCCATTCCCCTGATATAGGGGGAAGGGCGGCCTGGCTTTAGTTCTCTTGATTTTATGGGGAGGGGGGATGCAGACCTAATTTTTCCAAGAAGGAGGGATCTGCTAAAAGTGGTTAAGAGAATTGACGAAAAACTTGTACGGTCTTCTTCTTCTTGACATCTTAAAGGGTGAGGAGGTGAAAGGAAGGACCGTAATTCTGGAAGGGAGAGGGGGAAACCCGATGAAGGGGAAAGAAAGGCGCCGTTGTGTCAGCCTGGCCATCTCACCTTATATGTGAAGGAATGTCCTACAGGGAATAACAACAACAACGTAGGGGGGGAATATTTATACTTAAAAAGGAAAGGGTCTCAGAAATGGGGAAAACTGGGCTAACAATCGCAGGGAGGAAGCAGGAAGCGGCAGGGGAGAAATCTTCAATCCCCCTAGGGAGGGGAAAATTTCGGTAACAAGAAAAGAGATGTAGATGGCCACGACTCAGCAGAGAACACCTACAGCGTTAATCAGGACTTTAAATTGAAAGGACCATCGGGAAGAAAACCAGCCTTATTCGGGTCGAGCCACCAATCATCTGAGAAAGTCCCTCGAAGGAAGGAGGAGGGGCCTTGGCTGGACTGAAAAACCAAACTCTCCTCTCCGGGGAGAGGGAAACCAAGCCCTGGAGGGGGGGGCCGATTATGAAAAAAACCGAAAGCGGGTGGGGAAGAATTTCGAACTTTCGTCTTCTTGCGTAGTGTAAATGCTTCTTTTCTTTTTGGTAAAGGAGGGGGGGGGGGGGGGATGTTAGAAGGGGAACTCGGACATTCGCTGGAAGCCTGACCCCAAAAAAAAAACACCCCCCCGGAGAGAATACTGGCGGGAGGGTTTGTCCAAAGAAAACCGGAAAAAAAATTGAGGAACAAAGATTTGGTGTCGGGGGCTGTCTCGCATCACCCAAAGGAAGGATGAGTAAGACGCCAGGAAAAGATTGACACCCTCTTTTCCAAGGGGGAAATTGCGGGGGGGGGGAATTTAACTCGAAAAAAAAACCGAAACGAAAGCGGGGGATCTAAAGTTCCTCATCCGACAAACACAACTTTCTTTAAAACAACCGGGGAGGGGAGAGGTTCAGGATTGTGAAGTTTTTCCCGGAACATATTCGCAAAGATGGGGTTTGTAATAGGAGGGGCTCCCAGGAAAAAAGGGGGAAGGGGAGAGGATCATACTCGTCCCTCTTCGCCTTGCGATAAGAGAATAACCAGGAAAAACCTCAGATCTCGGGGGGGGAGTTCCGAAACAAACCAAACCGAGAACCTGATCTTTTCGGCCAATGCAGTTCGTTGAGAAAGGTGCGAAAGAGGTCTAGTGTTTAGCAGATACCGAGTCCAAGAAAGATTACAAAGTCACCATCGGGGGGGACGTCGTTCCCGAGGGACCCACCAGGCGACAGAGCTTCGGCGGTCACCTCAATATCACTATCTCGGTAGCACAAAAGATATCTCTCCAAAGGAGGGGGATCCTTCGATGAAGGGAGGCGTCATCAGACTAATATTCTAAATGCGTGAGTGAAAGAGGGTCGGCATCTCCCTCTCGAGGGGGTCTCCTTTGAGGCAGACAAGGAGGTCGGCCCTCCTCTGCCAGGCCCCTGTGAAGGATTTCCCACAAAGTTAACCGGAGAGAGATACTTCGAGAAAAAGCGACATGAAGGGGAAAGATTTTCCCTATGAGCACATCATAAAAAGATGACCACGTGAGGTTTTCGAAGGGGGGCGAGGGAATCGCTATGAGAAGGGAAAGAGCCCCCGGAGGGAAGAGCTTCCCCTCGAAAAAAAATCAATACCAACCTACCCATCTTCGAATCTCACCCTTATGGCCCCTTTTAAAAAGAGCAAAAGTCGATTCGAAATTCCATAAAAAAGAAAAAATCCCTGTCCTGACGACACTTGCAAGGGGAGGAAGTTTCCTCCTAGAGAACGACTCCGACCTTGGCTCCTTTTCAGAAATGTAATGGGAGAAATCTTCCGAAGACCTCCCCCCTCTGCTCAACAACAACAGTAGTAGGAGGACCCCTCTCTATGGGGAGGGTATTCTCCTCATCAAAGGATCCTTCATGGAAAAGTAAACTGGCCGTCGTCTAGCGGGGGAGTCCCGGGGGTTCCTTCTTCTTATTGGGGGGAAAGGGGAGAGTTTCTTCATCTGACGTAGAGAACGACAGGGCAGAAAAATCTTCCGTGGGGGGTGTCGGCTGGGAGGTGATGGGAAAAAAGTACTCTTCTTCTGGGGAGGGAAGCAGCTAGGGAGAGGCCATTCGGCCTCAAAAGAAAGGCTAGACCTTGCACCGGTCAGATGGAGGGGGGATGTTCTGGGAGTCGTCCATAGAGCGATGTCAGGAGGGGAAAATCGAAGATCACGCTCTCCTGGGAAGGGTTGGCGTTGGAGAATCCTACCAGTAAATTTCAAGCATCACAGGGAAGGAAAAAGAGCGCGGAGATTCCCTACCATCAAGAGGAACCAAATCGCTAATTACGAACCCCCCACTAAAAAAGGGACGAGATCATGGTTCGAGATGTATGGTGGAGAAGTTAGAGGCAGAGGATATTCGCAAAGGGGCTATGGCTAGGGGGGTGGATCTCACCTTGGAACGCAGGGGGGAAGATAGGTCTTCAGAGGGGAGCGTTCGGGGAAAAATATCCCCTTGAAATAAGAAAACGCGAGGTCTCCACCAAACTCATCAACGAAGGGAAACTCGATTGAAGGCGTTTTTGTTGGGGGGGAAGAGCGCTGAGGGTGAGTGGTGTCCGGAATCTCTCTACTGAAAAGGCAGGGCGGCTTTAAAAGGGAAGTGGGCCTTTGCTAAAAATACAACCAAGAGGAAAAAAGGTTACGGAAACCCTACAAATCCTGAACTTTAGAGAAGGGGGGCCCGAAAAAAAAAAAGGTTTTTGGGAAGGACCGAGGGCGGACCTCGCCGACTATGATTTTCTCATGACGAGGAAAAGAACGCAAAAAAAAAGAAAAGGAAGAGCTTTGTGGAAAAGACTTGGCCGTTAGGGGGAAGAAGGGGGGGTTCTGCTCTCCCGTCGGAAGTAGAAAAGGGACACCAATAGTGGGGGGGAAAAGGTTTTTTTCGCGTTGGGGAGGGGGGGAACCCGTTAATTGAAGGGGGGAAGTGGAAAGAAATTACTGCAGGGCCATCTAATCCCAGTTGATCGAAGAAGAAAACAACGGCCTGCGCCGAAAAAAAAAAAGAAGACTGACAACCGACCTCCATCAGAGAACTTCTACTCACAAGGAGAGTGAGGGGACTCCATCTTACGAGGAAAGGAAAAGGAATTTTTTGGCAAAACCATTCTCTCGCGGGGGAAGTCAAGCCAAGTCCCCAGAATACTGGAAGACTCGGCCGGGCTCTTTCTGTGCTCAGGGGAGGGGGGGGATCGACCTAATCGGAAGATTCCTCTGCTCACGTGAAGGAAAAAAAAAAGAATTAACTAACTTGACGTGTATCGTCTTCAGGTGGAACGCTTAGAAAATAGGGATGCGTTTAAAGAAAAACCGGGAAGGCTTGCAAAAAAGAGACCCATAACGCGGACTGATTGCCGCCGGAGAAGGGGAAAACCGCGTGTGCAAAAAAAAAAAAAGGCGCCTTTGAATAGGGGGGCCTACATATGGAATAGAGAAAAGGGAGAGGAATGAGAGAGACCCATATTGGCCATTCACGTCACTATCAAAGAAAGGGAAAAAAAACTGGGCGAACAAAGGAGGCGGATCCACGGGAAAGAGGCTGAGGGAGAAAAAAGGAGTAAAGGGTGTCTCAATGTCGGGCCACCTCTCAGGATGTTTCGAATAGGGAAGACCCTCCAAGGACCCTACCATTTCGTTGAAAAAAGTAGAGGGAAAAAGGGACTCCGAGGGATTCTTAAGACAAACCGGAGGTTCTTTTCTAAAAAAATACAAGGCGCCAGCCAAGGCCTCGGCGTCCAAGTATTAGGGGAAGGGTCTTTGAACCAGAAAAAACCGCTCGCGCCTTGGGGCAACAATCTTAGGGAGGAGGTAAAAAGATATCCCTAAATCTCGGGAAAGAATTGAGATCTTCTTTCTGGGTTTCAGAGGGGTGGGGTCTGTAAATTTTTTCAAAGGAGGAAGTGGGGGAGTTCTCTCGGATATCACTTTGTTAGAGGGGCGAATTCCGTCCTATCAAAGCTTGGCCATCTTTAGTCTGTTTTAAAAAAAGTGAACAAAATAATCTCCAAACAAGGAGGACGGCCCTGGGGGGGGTGAGTCTTTTGTGGGTACTAACCTCAGAACGAAAACTTACTTAATGTCACTCTCCATTAGGAAGCGGAGAGTTTCGACCCCGAAACGCACCAAAGCCTCAGGGAAGGGGGATTTTTTTGCAGTTGGGGGGAGGAGTTCACTATCCCATCGTCGGGGGGCTGAGAGGGACCTCATCATCCGAACAATCTTCTCTTCCCCAGCCAACCAACCGTGCCTTGCTCGCCGGTCTAGTAATGTGGTCCCTAACATATTTAAAGAAAGAAATATTTGGGGGAAAAATTACATTTCTTTTTTAAATGGATACCTAAAGAGGAATGAAGATCCTTTCCTAGACTATAACCCCAAACGGCCCGTCCACCAAAAAAAGAGATCATCTTCACCAACCCTCAACGGGGGAAATCAGCGGAGTACGGCCAATTTCTTGGGAAAGGGGACGGCAGGGGGTTATTATCAGAACGATACCAGAAGAAGGAAATCCACCCAAAAAAAAAAAGAAAGGGACTACGAGGACTGAGGCCATCTTTAGAAAACCATCGACCAAAGGGAGCGCGACGTGTCACAGGCGCATATCAACTATCTCGACTTGAAAACCATCTATTCAGAAGAACTGATCTCTGTGTTTCGGCCGAAAGAAGAAGGAGGGGAGAAATTGTCTTCAGAGAACGAAGAAAATTTTCTTGGGAGGGGGAAGCTAACTGCTGGATGGAAAAAAAGAGGAGAAGGGCCGGCGGCTTCATCCTTTACAGCACCAACGAGGTGCCATGAGGGGAATTTATGAAATAAAAGAGGAAATACGGGGATGGAAGGATCTCGAAAAAGAAAGAAAAAAAAAAAAATATGACTCAGGGAAGGAAAGGGAGACTGGCCTCTTTCGAGGGTGGCATTGAGGGGGGGAGAGCGCAAAAAGCCGAAGGGCACCCTCAAAGAAAAAGCCAACCCCTCGAAAAGTCTCACCCTGAGAATGCGGACGAGAGTCTATGAAAGAAAGGGAAAAAGACTCCGGCTACGACGGCAGGAAGGGGAGAAGAGGGCGTCTCCCGAGGATATTTAGAAAAAGGGCCTTTCTCAGCTTATCGAGAATCCATCCGAACACCATCTCTCTCAACGAGAGGAAGAGGAAATATAGGGGGGGGGGGATGTAGTCTCTAAACCTTCAATGGACAATCTCCATTCTGGGAAAGATGTCGAGGAGTCCCCTTCTCCTTGGGGAAGACTTCTATTACTGCTGGGGGAGTTGTATTGACATTTCTCATCGACGCGGGAGAAGCATGAGGGGACTGATGACTTGGGGATTTTTGGCTGAGGGGGGAGGTTAGGTCCTTAAGGGAGCGGAATAGAGAGGAGGGCAATTCTCATAGAATCGCACTCGCCCGTGCGGTAAAAATCTTTTTGAGGGGCAGGAAATCGCCCATCGTCTATTTCCGGGATGGGAGAAAGAAGCCGCTACCTGTTCACCCCTGTAGGGGGGAACGCTGAAAGAAAAAAGCCCGTATCGGTTCCGTCCACGGAGGAACATGCACTAAAAATGACGACCATCAGAGGGCACTATCTCCCTAGGAGCCTTCCTCTCAGGGGGGAAGAGGGGGAGGAGGTTATTGTGTTTCTAAGTAGAAGGGGGGAAGGGCCCGGGAAAACGGAATGTCGAGGGGGCTGGAACCGGAGGTCGTCCACGATGGGGAGGAATATTTCTTTGAGGGAAAGAACTTGAAAAGAAGCACCCTCTACTTTCAGGGGAAAAATCCTCATAAGTTTCGCCAAAGACGGAGGGCGCAGTTGAGGGGTTCTTAAGTTTTACGCAAGGGGGGGGATTGTTGCCGGGGTAAGAGAAAACGGCCAGAAGCGAGACTTGAAGGGGTTCAACTTGTCCAAAAGGGAGGCCTACAAAGATGTTGCTTCCAAGGAAAAAGCAGAGAGAAAGTTTAGCAAAGTGAAGGGTGTCCGAAAGAAAAGGAAAGTTGTGTCTGAGGCGTCGCCCAGAGAGAGAGGAATTAAAAAAGAATTACAGAGGGAACAGAACGCAAAAGCCCGCGGAAGGAACACCTGCTGTCAAGGAGGGGGGGAAGCAAAGGGGGGGGAGGAGCGCACAAAACCGTAAGGTAAATTAAAACGCCGACAAGAGGAAAGGAACTGGGGGTGTCTATTTTGGTAAGTTGGAACCCGCAGGAAAAGGAGGAAAGGACGGCAGCGCCCATCCTCCCAGTGGATAAAAAGAGAGCCAGCACAAAAGAGCGCCGACACAGACCTCCTGACAAAAGAAGACGCGAGAAATTCTGACAATCCACGGAAGGGGGAACTCATCTACTCACTCAACTACACCAGGAGGAGCGGTTTGGTTATCCGGAATAGGAGAATACTTGGAAAGGAAGAATGGCTTTGGGTTATGTGGGGAAAAAAGTAATCAACTGAATCCTTCTTTTTGAGGAAAGAAGTCCTCGGCAGAAGGGCGATAAGCTTAACGAACTGGGCTTCTGTCGGGGAAAAAAAAGAGTGGTCGGTGAACTACATTCGCATAAAGGGGAAGGGCCTTGCCGAGGGGGGGGTCTTTTAGGGGTTTGACAGCCCGAAGCCCCCCTATTCCGCGTAAAAGAAGAAGGCGGAAGGGCAAAACCCGATTTTGCCATCGCGGGAAGTTACTTGATGGCAGGGGAGAGATGAGCAAACACAACGGGGAGTATTAAAAGAGAGAGAGTGGCAAGGTCACATATCACAGGAGGCTAACAACGGTGGAAAGGGGGAAAGAACTATGGGTCTATTTCTAAATCTTGAAAGGAAAGGTGAATTATCATGGTGCGGTCACTCTCCGAAGGGGGGGACTAGGTCACGAAAACTCATCCAAGAGTCTTGAAGCTTTCTCTCATTAAAGGAGAGGAAAAAAAAGCCCCAGCAAGGGAGGCTTTCTATCCTCCCCAAACAAAGAAGGAGGAAAAAAAAAACATGCTTTGAAGCCAATTATTCCGCATGGAAAGTGGATGGCCGTAAACAAAAAGGGGCGCGCGGTGTCGGTCAAAAAAAAAGCATTCAATTCTTGGAGTTCGGAAAGGGGGGACCCCGAAGGGGGGTGGCAGACTTTTCTCGAGAAAACGTAGGGTTGTCAATTGCCGGAAAGGGGGGGATGGGGGGGAAGAGGCCTTTTTGGGAATTCGACACTGGGGCGGAGAAGGAAGAAAGAAGGCAAAACACGCTTTAACCCTAAAGGGGGGTGAAACTGTAAAGAAAGTCCAAAAAAACCTGATCAAAAAGTTAGGGACCCCAAAGTTTTTTCGGAGGGGGGGACTTTCTAGGCAAGAAAAAGTGTTCTTTAAATCACGATCATTAGGGAAACTCGGGGGAAAAGCCCCTCGGGTTTTGCGTCAAGGGCTGTAAGGAATTCTACAGGAGGAAAAGGCAGGGAGGGAGAAATTCCTCATCCGAAAACGTTCGGTTCGCGGAACAGGGGGGGATGAATTTAAGCATAGGGGGTTTTTCCCTAAAAAAGGTTTTATGAGGAAGAAAAAACGGAAACAGTTGAAAGGGAGCCTGAATCAGGTAGAAAGAATGAGAGAAAAGGGCATATACCCTGAAAATCAGAGCGCGGGGAAAAGGAAACGACAAAATCAACACCAAGCGCGGGGCGAACTTCCCGGAGGGGGGAAAGCTTAGGGGGTTACTGTCTTCTTCCCCGGGGAGCCAGGTCGATTGTGAGGAAGGAGGAAAGGTTCTCCTCTCCCAACGGTTAAGGCTCCCCCTCTCTTCCGAAGGGAGCTTGCCTTGGGGAACCTCTTAGGAAAACTCTCACCCTAGGGAGGTAAGGCTCCACGTCTGAAGAAGACTTATACTAGGAAAGACGAATTATCTCTCCCCTGGGAAAGAGTCGGCGAGAGTCTTTTAAAGGGGAGAGAGTCTATGGAGAAGAAGGAATGGTCTGTCATAAGGACGTTGCTGGCGGGCCTTCGGGCTCTGAAGGGAGCTCGCTTTCTCGGGGGGGAAAAGTGCTATCTTTACCCCAGGGAGAGGCAAGGACAGGGGCGTCTAAGATTTCAACAAACTAAAGGGGTGAAAAAGAGGCTACTACGGGTCCGGACATCGGGGAAGGGATATGGCCGTCTCTCCAATCACAGAGAAAAAAAGAGGAAAACTGCAAGTGGAACTGTGCGAGTTCGGGGAATTGCCGTGGGGGGGAGGATCCAGGCCATCATAAGGCAAAAAAGCAATCCGGAAGCAGACAAAGAAAAAACCTCATCATAGGGAGAAGGGTTCGAAAGCTCCTAGAAGAGCAACAACCGCCAAAACTTCCGCAAGAAAGTCAAAAGAAGGCGAATTGGACATACAGCCGCGCGCGAAAAAAGGGACTGGCAATTTTAGGGAAAAAACGGTCTACGCATAGAAGCAATACCAGACATAAACATCTTCTCGAAAAAAGGGAAAATAGAGAGATGGGAAAAAATGATTGTATGCAACCGGGGAGGAAGGGAATTACGTAGACCATTCTTTCGATCAGAGGGAAAAATTCGCCTTCGCGTCGAAGGAGTTGGGGGGGGGAGACGGTCTGCAGCTTAGCTGCAAAAAGCCATCAGCGGGAGGTGGCCTTCCTCTGTGGAAATTTCATTCTTGAGGGAGGTGGCTGATCAAGCTTCGATCAGGGCAAGAAAAGGGAGAGACTCGGGGAAAGGAACTCGACTTTCCGGTTTTGAAGGTGCTTGGGAGTCGGCCATCTCGGCCGGAATGGGGGACCTGGGGGGGGAAAAGAGTTACATCCCTCCTTGGGAGGGGGGCGTGTGAAGCTTAATCCGAACCAGGCCCTTAAAAGGAGTGTAAGAAGAATTCCCGAGAAGCACTACGCGGAAGAAAATCTTGATCTTACTCATCTCCGAGGGGAGGAGAGATCCTCGTCGAAGAGGGGAAGGGGGGGAGAGATATTAGGTTTCTAAGTATATAGGGGAGATGACGATTGGAAACTATCTCTCTGATGGGGGTGGGTTGGGAGAGCATCTTGACGCTCTTCTGATGGGGGAGGTACTAGGGTTCTTTTCTGTTATAGGGGGACAGTTACATGAATATCGACGGGAGGTCTCTAATCATGAGCGCACGAAAGTTCCGGTCTCGTTTGAGGGGGGAGGGGGGGAGCGCTAGTGAGGGGGGGGCCTTTTATATCGAGAAATATCTATATCTTCATGTATCCATTTAAAAGAGGGGAGACAGGGTCCGTATAACAACAAGAAAAATCTTTCGGCCAGGGGGGGAAACCCGACAGAACTTAACTTACAAGGGAGGGGTCCGCTGAACCGTCACTGGGATGAGTAGGATAGCCCCAGAAGCCTGAGCGGTGGTCGAATTAACAGAACGAAAAAAGATGAACCCGCTTTTTTTTTCAAAGCAGAAAAAGAGCGAACTGCGAGGGGGGAGGGGGGAAAGAAGGGTGGGTTAAAGTAAACGCCGAAAGGGGCCTAAGTTTTTTGAGGGGTCTATTGGGGTGGAACCGCTTCACTCAAGGATTTGGTTCAGCGTGGGGAAGGAGACATTCAGAGAAGCCCATTGGAGGTCTAGACGCAAAAAAAGGACCCTGGCAGAAGGCATCACAGAAAGAATGACAACCGACGAAGAAGAGAACGACCTCGCGAAAAACATCCACTCGCGGGGAATCATCGGCCTAAAGACAATAATTATTTGGGGGGAAAAACAACCGGAGAGAAAAGGTTTTTTTTCCGGGAGGCTACTTTGGACTTCAGCGGAAGGGGACTGTCTGAAGTTTAGTTATTTCTCCTAAGGACAGGTTTGTGCAGGAAAGCTGCTTCCAATTATCAAGAGGAACTAACTTGTCGTGGGGAGGAGGGGTCTGCCCGTAAAATCTCTTTTAGGCCGGTGAAGAAGAAACTGGAAAACGGAAAAATTCGCCCTCTCCCCCCGAGGGGCTTTCCGCCGTCGGAGAAGTGGAACCATAGGGGGGCGCAGGAATTTACGTTAATTTCCCTACATAGGAAAAAAACAACGGAGAGAAGAGGAGGAGATCCATATGTAAGGCCACGGAAATTCGGGAGGAAATGGGGGAAGGGAGAAAAAGTACGAAAGTTCAAAGAAAGTACTCTTCAAAGGGGAGGGGGGGGGAGTATTGCTAAATCCTTGGGAGTGCATTAGCAAGGTAGGGGGAAAGGAAGAAAGATAATTTTGAATTCACTACTCATCCAAAAGGAACAAAGTGAGTGAGCGCAACTTATGCATTAATTCTAAGACCCAAGAAAAGGAGAGAAGAGAAATCCCCATCCAAAGAAAAAGGGAAAAAAACAAGGCATTGGAAAGGCAAGGGTCCGCTGTGCTTGGAGGGAACCCGGGCGCAAGGGGGGTGATGTCAACCATCCTTTTCCTTGGAGTGGAGAAAGGAGGAAAAACGCTGGATTTCCAGAAAAAAAAAGAGGGCTGTTGGGACTTTCTTCGGTTGTTCAGCAAGGGGCTGTGATGGGGGGGGACGGCCGTTTAGAAAGAATTCGAATCACGGAAGGCGAAGGTGCCTTCCTAGTCCCAGGAAAAGGAACGTCGGGGGGGAAAAGAAAAACAGAAACAAAACGACACCGGCGAAAAAAATTTTATTAACAACCCGATTGGGAGTTACTGGATTCAGCACCCCAGGAAAGAGGTCCCTCACGCGAAAGTCGCCTTGACAAGGAAACCCAAAACCAAGCCGCGGGGAAACGTTTTTGATGTTAAAAGAGAGGACAGTCGAGAGAGGGGGGCGAGAAACGACCAACGTGCGGAGGAAAAGAACCGGGAACTTTGGTTCCTGAGAGGGGGGGTACATTACCCTCACCTATTCCAATTTTGGGTTGGGGGGAGTGAACGTACCTTTCTAAGGGAACTTTATACCCGGGAAACAGCTAGAAGGGGTGACTCACTTCGAACTTCTACTCTATAAAAAAAGTCACCAGCAACGAAAAGCGTCAAACCTGAACCGCTAGAAGAAAAGAGAGTAGGGCCGCAAAAAATTCTTTTGATGGGAGCGGAACAGTCTATTGTGAGGTAGGACCCAAGGAAAAAAGACAAGCGATGAAGAAGAGCTTAATTCTGTGAAAGGAAAAAACACACAACAACAGAGGTCTTTTCGGTGAGAGAGAAGAAAAGGCTAGACTCTACACACAGAAGTCTCCCCTAAAGGAAAGGGGGTCCGTCGAGGAGAGGAGGACAGGTCATTCGAGATCTATTCATTTTTCCGGGGAGGAATCTGCCAGGAAGTGCTTTTTTAGGTTATCGACGAAAGGGGATGAAATCGCTTCAATTTCCATGAGTAAGATGGCACAAAGCAAAAGGAGAGGAAAAAAGTCGTTCTAGAAAATCCCTGTAATCGACAGTGAGAGAGATGATCAAAGAAATCAATCAAAAAGATAAGTTCTAAAGGGAGTTTAAGGCTATATAATGACCTGGAAGGAGGAGCACCGAGTCCACATCAGAATGGAAAAAGAAATCCGAATCCCTCTAAAACATCATCCTTAAGGAAAGGAGTCGAGCTTCGATTCCTCACTTCAACAAAAAAGGCCAAAAAGAGCAAGGTCTACTAAAAAGGTCCAGGGGAAGAAGGTCGCAAGTCCGGAAAGGGAAATCCTTTAAAAAAAGAGGAAAGGGGCTCCGCATCGAGACCTACCATCAGAAACAGAAAAAAAAAAGGAGACTACACGCTCTTGGGTTCTTCTTTGGAGCGAAGCGAGAGAACGGCATTTCAGGGGGAGCCATTCTTGCGAGCAGGGATGGACCAACGTCGCCTTTCCGGGCCGGCGAGGAAGGAGGGGGTTTTCTGTTGCGGGTCGGATAGGAAAAGGAGATCATCATCCATTCAGGATTATTAACTTTGTTAAGAAAAAAGAGGGATGAGGAGGGAGGAGGGGGGCCGTTCCCTTCTGAAGGGATCAGCGATAATTAAATCTCAGGCAGTATCCTCTAGGGAGGGGAAAGGGCTCGAGAAAGAAGATCTTTTTTGATGAAAGGCTCATTCGTCCCAAAAAAAAGGGGAGTATGTTCCCTTGGGGGGAAAACCACAAGAAAAAAAAGAGACCTCGAATTCATCCGGGGAACCTCTTTGGCGATGGAGAAAAGATTGAAGTTCCTAAAAAAAAAAGGGCCGCGCGGGGCAATCAGGAAAGACAGCAGCGCGGGAGGACAGACAAGAGCGGTAGCCTAGAATCTCTAATGACGAAAAGGCGCCGGAAGGCATTAGGAGTATTTTTGTGTCGAGGAATCAGGGGAGGGAAAAGGGTTCAGAAGACTCGAATTTCTATGCGTGATGACTCAGCGGGAAAAGCGTCGTCGTCCTCTATAGGTCTTGAGCGGTCGCGAAGGGAAAAAGGAAAGAGATTCCCGAACCCCGAAAAAGGGTAAACGCCTCATCAAAGAGAAAGAAACGCGATGGGGGTTTGAGTGTGCGTGAAGGTGAGGAGGGGAGGGGGGGCTCGGTATAGAGAGACTTCGCATTATAGGAATCGGAGATCAAGTTAATAAGGTTTCACGCTGTGCAGGGGGAAATAACCTACAAAAAGATTTCTCAGAGGGGGGGAAAAAATAAGCTGGGAAAAAGTTCACGTTTTTAAGGGGGTGTCTGAGAGAGCCCCTCGCCGGATCGATTATGTTCTCAGGACATTCGGGGGAAAATCAAAAAGAAGGGAAAAAAGGCTTTGTGTGAAAAGCTCGACTGGGGAGCAGAAAGAAGGGGGGGTTCTGCGAGAAAGTCCTGTAGTAAAACTCTGAAGCGGGGTTCCTAACGGTGGGGAAAAGGTCTATTTTTTTAACCTCCCCGGAATTGTTCAACGAAGAGGGAAAAGGGCAGGCTAAAGCTAATCCCATTGTATCAGGGAAGAAAGCACAAAAGGGAAGAACGAACACCCCCTCACAGAAAGAAAGACTCCAGCACTACTACAAAAGGACTTAAAATAAAACACATCTTCGTGTGATCTCATCGGAAAAAAGGAAGGAAGAGGGTTTTCCGAAAAGCTCGCTCGTTTTGGGGGAAAGTCCCTTCGACTAAAAGGGAGGTGGGATGAACTTATTTGAGGTTGATGTTCTCGACCAAGAAGGTGGTGCTGTAAGGAAGAGTACAAGTTCCGCGAGAAAAAGGGTTATCTGCTGAAGAAAGGAGGAGAAAAGAGGGGGAGGAGGTTTTACCGTACAGGCTCATCACCTTTAAGGGGGAGGAGTGAGCCATAAACGCCCAAGGTCCTTGCTTTCCCGCCGGAAACGTTGTGCCACCCCCCAGCGGGGGAAGGGGAAAAGGGATTGGTGTAAGAAAGAGG
>Ga0179591_1244742_pt1 | contig 14713 bp, 16 predicted proteins | sample CZOMad2_1_08_16f_FD_182891 | JGI IMG/M metagenome (GOLD analysis project Ga0179591, IMG submission 182891) | Vadose zone soil fungal communities from Angelo Coast Range Reserve, California, USA - CZOMad2_1_08_16fungal (PacBio error correction) | ecosystem: Environmental > Terrestrial > Soil >...
TTCTCGCCACTCTTCTGTGGTGGAAAACAGGAAAGTCACATAGAAGAAGGGGTAGGAAAAAGAAAAAAAATGAACCCACTTCAGAATCACCGGCGGAACCTGTTAAGAATACGAACCATCAAAATATAACGACCGATTTAGTCCGTAAGAGAGAAAAGGGGACGGCGGGTCGTCTCCACCCCCCCCCCCCACCACGGGACCTCCTAAAATAGGTAAACTCTCTTTGGACCAGAAGCATGAAAGTTATCGCATTCAAGATATAAAAAAGGTCACTTTCATGTAGTTGAGAGGCGGTGACTGAAGGTAGCGCCATTTGAGGCGTGAAAAAAACAGGTCCAGACGAAGGAAAGAAGTTTCCGCGTGCTAACCAGGGCACCGCCACTTTTAGCCGGAGGCAAACGGGCTAGAAAGCCATGGGGGGGTGGGGGACACGTGGGAGAAGAAAGAGTGTGTGGTCAGAAGTTTGACGAATAAGGTAAGGCATGTTATCCCTTCACAACGAAGGAAAAGGAATTGAAAGTAATTCTATCTGGGTGAAGCGGAAGGGCTACACCTTCTGAAGAAACGCCTCTTACATTGAGTTTAAATGGAGAGACGTGGGGGATGTCAGGAAATGAAAGAGGTTAGAGGGGGGGGTGCGGAGCCCTCAAGCAGACAGGCAACTTACCGGTTTCGTGTCACACGGTTTGCTTACCCTAGGCGACATCGAAAAAGCCGGCGTTAAGAAGGGACGGGTACGGTTCTCCGGCGGACAACGGGACCAGAAAGGATAACAAGGCCACCACTAGGGGAGTCCAAATTTAGGAGGGGGGGGACAAGGGGGAGGGGCCTAGTGGGTCCAGAGAGGCTCGAGAGGCTCCATAGGATTGTTTCGACACAATGGCAATGAAGATCACTATAATGCTAAGACTCAGGTAGAAAAAGGAAAGGGCGCTGCCCGGAAGAAAAGGGGAGCGTTTCCGAGACAACAGGTTGAAACACAAAAAATGGAAAAGGGGCGGCTCTACGCGCGGCCGCGAAATTTATTTCTTGGATCGCGGCGATAAGCACCATATGAAGAAAAGGAAAAGAAGATGGCGAAAAAAAAGAAGAGGAGAAGGTGCGACTGCGTCAAAAGGCAGATGCCGAAAGAGCAGGGGTTTAAGGAAGAGCTTAGCACGAACAATTTTTAATTGTAAATGCGGAGAAAGTGAAATGGCGCCAAAGAAAGGAGATCAGTCAGATGGAAAAGATATTCATTCATGGGGACAAAAAGCCGGCGGTCGCAAGGAGGGACGTTGATGACGACACAAGAAAAATGAAGAGTGGTAAAATGTTTAAGGGAGGGATCTCCTTTTTATTATGTGCAACTGGGCTGGAATTGAGAGCCGAAAGTATTAAAGGCGCAGGGAATCTTTCTTCATAAGTCACTTTTAAAGGATGCAAAGGGGGGGAGGGCCGTCCCTGATGTCGTTACAACTTTGGGGGGAGGAAGAAACCGTAAGCGGGCTAAAGGGAGATCTTGTGAGGGGTTTGTTTTGGCCAATCCCCCCAGCCAACCAACTCGCACCTAAACCCCCCCCGGCCAACCGCCCCCCCCCCCCCCACCCCCTCCCGAACGACCCACGCCACCAGTACAATCCAGAAAGTAAGGAAATAAACGCCAAGGAAAAAAAAAAAATCAGCTTTCCGTTCATCACCATAATGGAACAACACGACAAGGATAGAAGGACCTCGCGGCGAAAAAAAATCCATCTCCAGAGTCAGCGAAGAACGCCAGCGTATCCTCAACTTAATACACCATTATGAAGGTACGTGAATAAGAGGGGGGGGAAAAAAATCTCCTCGGGCGGCGATCGGGGGCTATTCTTACCATAGTTTTTCATCATTGGGTATCACCGGGGCTCAGACTAATTGCTTCGGCAATAGACGAGAAGAAAATGGAGGAAGAGAGAAGAGGAAAGCCAGCCTATAACATCATCGCGGCCCCCGAGGATAACAGACGTTATGAAGAAATTCAAGAGATTAACCTTCGCTCCTCAACGGTTCTTCAAAGCGCACCTAAAAGCGCTAAACAAAAACCTGAATAGGGGGAGTATATTTATGACCTTTCTATGAATAAGAAGAGCGAAAGGAATTACACGGCAAGTCAATTAAAAAAACTTGATCACCGATAGATGGAGGAAGAATTTTTGGTTCACTCCTTTTAGTTGCTCGAAGAAAGAACGGTTCCAATCTAAAACTTCATGCTGGGGATCAGTTTGAAAACAGGTTCTGCGCTTAACCGTTGAGAAAAAAGAGGGGGCGGCGTCAAGATCCAAATAGGGAGTGTCGCTAGAAAATCGGAGGAAACCAAGTGAAACATCAAGATTCTAAAATGGGGGGGTGGTTTGTTTGTAGGGGGGAAGGCCTACATGGCAGAAAATTGGGGAATTATAAACTTCTGTAAGTACGAGGGGGAAGGGTTAAGGCTCCGGGTTTTTCGCCGAGCAATCGAGTACAATTTCAGAGAGAAAGAGGGATCGCGGCAAAAAGGTTGCATAACTGCCGAAAGAAAATCAGGAAAAAGGGCCGCAATTATGCCCATTGGCACAAAACGGGGAAAAAACGCAAAGGGAAAAAATAACTGATTGCTTTTAGCGCGCAAGCGGGAGGCCGAGATTCATTTCACTGAGCACAGGGGGGATCGTTACTCGCAATGCAGCTCAAAAGGGGGGACGGACAGCAACGTAAAAATCCTTGAGAAGGAATGAAGGCATGAGGACTGGGGAGGACCCAGCAGTTTTCTCCTTTGGCGAGGTTGTCGCGGAAAAAGTGGACTTGGATGGTAGGGCATTTCTCCTCTAGGGGCCTACTGTGTTAGATGTCTTCAGCGTACCACCGTTTAGAGGTACTCGGAATGGAAGGGGATGGAAGTAGAGAGAAAAAACTATTAGAGAGAAAAAGAGATGGATTCAATGAAAGCACCATGGCCATTCCATATCCTAAAATCTCTGGGTAAAAGGGAGGAAAAAGAAGGCGAAAAGGAAGGAGGAAATAGCCCAAGTTCATAGCCAACGATACCTATGACTTCACCATTCCTCACACCACCCTTATAAACTTCCGGTGAATTTGAAAAGAACTCCTTAATGCCATACAAATGGGAGGAGTAAGCGTCAAGTAGGTCTCAACCAGTTGCTCTTATGCCGGGCTACGGGATCAAACCTTTTCGCAAGTGTTACCGAGCTTCCTTGAGTTCAGTAAAGAATGCAGCGCCAGGGAGAGGAACCTCCTCTAAAATGCGGCGGTTTTTCTGAAAGGGTTGACCGGGGGAGGAATGTTAGCACACGGTGGGGACTTTCTTGCGATAAGCGAGGGACGGGGGGGAAAAAGAAGGTCGTCCATTGTTGGTAGGATCTTCTCCCAATGCCAGCATTTAGAAGGAAACACCCCTCTTTTACGTTCTCACTACGGGGATTTCCTCGAATATAATGAGGGAGCATTCAATCAAAAAAAACCGAGTTTTAGGGAGACTTTGGTAGGGGTATCCGGGGGTTTTAAAAGATGCTGATCCTGGTTGGGGTTTTTATACTACGAAGACCCGCATGCTTTGAGAAACCGGGGTAAAAAGACAAGCGAAAAACCAGAGGGAAAGGTATACAACGTTTCTTGTGGGGACCGCGGTTCTTCGAGGAGAAGAAAGGCGACTTTATAAAAAACAGGTACCTAAAGACAGGCATGTGAAGAAAATGGAACGGGGGGGCCGTTGAATAAAATTTGGGGATAGCTTTCCGCAACTGCTAGAATCACTAAAGGGGAATGGAAAAAGAGGGAAAAAGATTCCAGTAGTCTGTGCGACATGGCTGGGAGGCACTCCGGTGAGGGCGGAACCCTTTTACATCGGAGACCGGTCACTCCACCTTTTTTTCCATATGGTGGCTGCTGTGAGCTTAGCACAGGGTCCTCGGCCAACGACAAGGGCGGAGGAAGGGGGGACTATGGCCCTCTTGCGATAGTTTCGCCGTCAATGCGGAAAACAGCTGGTCGTACTCGCGAAACCGAATCGACGCGGGAGAGTATCGTTTTTAAACATCTGCTTCATGCACAGGCAAAATAAAGGTGATTCTGGTCGAGGAAGCTGAAGGTGGCTCCAGACCGTATCTCGGCTGTGCCGAAAATAGGTCTCTGCCCTCCAGACTTCTTTCTGATTCTGTGGCATCCGGAAAAAAAGAATCAGGCTCTTGGTCAAGGAGGGGTACGGACAAGGAAGGGAAGGGGGACGACGCCACCGCAGAAGTGTCGAAGAATCAAAAACAATTCCCTGCTGTAAATACTCCGCTGGTAAGGGTGTCATCAACCTGGGGGGGGGAAGGTACTGCCCGTATGAGTCCCTTCCCCCATCATCGATGACTGAATCTCAGGGCCAAAGAAGACACCGGGGGTCAAAGGGGAGAGCTAAGAAAAACCATTTTCCAAATCAAGGATTGTCTTAGAAAATTCATCAACTTAGCTCGCCTCAGGGAGGTTGATGCAGACAACGCTGGGGGACCGGAATGAATCGAGAAGGAGAGGAAGGGGGAGCCAGTCTGTACTGGACTTGGCTGAAGGAACATCACCGTTTTCGTATTTGAAAGAAATTCTGACAGCTTTCCGGGTCGGAGTTCTCTAAGTAGAAGCCTTGGGGCAGGGGGAGCTCCGGGCCGTGCATTTGTTTTTCCCCAGAGGGAGGGTTTCTGATCGAGCGTAGATTGAAAGCTCACTTTAGAGGACTGCGGAAGAGAGGAAGTTATTTTTTGGTAAAAACTGGGGTGGAGCGGAGGTTAGAAAATAGGGGGGACTTCCGCCGGCATCTCCTGGACCTTCTGATAGAGGCTGTGCATAGGCAGGATCTTCATTGCAAGGGTTTGTAAAGGAAAACACAAAAGTTCCTCACGAATGAGCAGATTCGAGGCAAAGGGGGAGACCAACTCCCTAACCTCTTCCATTTACAGAAAACCCGATAAAAAATCATCGCCGTGTCGCTATTAGACATGTAAGAAGGAGGGGAAGAGGCCAAGCAAAACCTTCAAAGGACAAAGGACAGTTTCCGTTGAGTTCCTATGGAATGACAAAAACAACCTGCAGGACCCGCTGACATATTGTTTCGGCGAAAAGAGGGAGGGCTTGCACCGACCTAGAGAAACCGCGGATCTTCCTACAGAAGGAAGATTCTCCTGAAAGGTAGCCTGGTCAGCGGCGGGGCTGCCCATAAAAGACATAAGAAAGAGATGACACATTTTTCCATGCGCAGGGGCAAGGGAGGCACGCCTTGACAAAGGAAAGAAACCAACAGCATCTTGGGATCCTGCCAGCACAGCATCATTTCGCGACAACGTGAAAAGGGGATATATCAGGGTTGGCGCCGAGAGAAAAAAAAATTGCGGGGTCAATCTGGGTTGGACTGAGAGGAGTAGGGACAAGAAGAGGTATCTGTCAAAAAGCTGGATGAACGGGGGAGAAAGACTTACGCAATGGTCAAACTCGCTCTAACTTTGAATCACATTCACCCCCTGGGTTAAAAAACGAGCAACGGAAGGAGAACGGGGAGGGGTTTCCAGCGCGTTCCCGGGATGCGTTTGGCGGTCACATTCCGCGTCGGCAGTTGTCTGGAGAAAGCGTTCAGAGCGCCGTAAGGAGGTGACAGGAAGCTCTAAGGGAAAAGGCATCGCAGTGGTTTAGGGTTCGGCGGACCAGAATGACAGCGTGATAATGTGGCCGATCAGGAGGCTACGGCAAAGAATTTTAACGCATCGGCCGAGGGAAAACGAAAAAAACAAAAAGGGGGGAGTGAGAAACATGAAGTGCAATCTTCTGTTAGGAGCCGACCTGGATCGGCATAAACGCCGCGGAAGGATGTACGCCCTAACCTAAAACGCAGAGGCAAAACTGAAGAAAGCCGGGGGGAAAGAAAAATAGGACTGTCGTATTATCAAGTCCAGGTATTACTCTGTGAGCAGACCCCCCGACACAGCATACAAGGGAAGAAGATGGGGGAAAAAAGAGAGCTGTAGCTCTCGATCGCCGCAAAAGGAAGGTTTCATGGCAGGAGGGAAGGGGTTAACGTGGGAATGGCGTTCTACTTCATACCACCAGGGGCCAAATACCAGACGGCCGGAAAAAAAAAAAAAAAAAAGTCAATCAAAGGTAGGCCTACCAGAGCACGCCACTTTCAGGGAAGGGGCACAAATTATAAAAAAGGGGGGGGAAAGTGCCGAACAGTTGGATGTCTGGCCGCCGGAGAGGGGGTTACTATGATAGGGTGGGGATCCTTGGAACGTAAGGCGCCTTGAGTCCGTCAGAAGGGGGAAGAAATCGGTTAGGAGCCCTTCTTAAAAATCACACGAACTAGGGAGTGGAAGTCAAGGATTGGAAAGAGTTACAGCGGGGAGGATTCTGTTTCGGAATCCGCCATCCGAACAATGCAAGGGAAACTTTTTCTGGTCAGAAAAGTTGTTTTTCGTAGGCCGCTTCTGAGATGCCAACGAAGTTCGGGGGAAAGGGTACCAGGGGTGAGGGAGAAGAGGGGAAGAAAATGACAGAAATCTCCACTTCATGAGGCTTCTCATTGGCGTGCGGAAGGTATGGGGAGAGTTACACTCTTTTTTTCCACGATTCCTAGATATTCCATCGTGCGCACGGGGTGTTTCACGGTGAAAAGGGAAAAGTAAGATCCAGTTTTCTCATCACGCCGTAGAAAGCAGGCAGGCAAACCGTCTTCCGACGGGGAATGGGGGGTGAAATATTGATGAATTTCCTACGGGTTTGAACCCAATGTAAAAGGTGGGAGAGCTAAGAGAGAGGAAGCCCCAAAGAAAGAAATTCATTCTCAGGTAATATCTCTTCTATACAAAAAAAGGGGAAAAGAAAGATGCTACTAATAAATCTTCTACTTCGCGGAGATCAAGACAGCTGGAAGGAAAGGGAGAAGGGGTGGACCGAGCTTTCACTACAATGGGGAATTCCCAGTCCCAGGAGCAGCACTGGCGGCCCCTCTATCTAATAGGCTGGTATTGCTCTCTGTATGATGATTGAATGAACCCAACCCGTCGGCGGGGGAAAAGGGAATTGACGCTTCACGTAACAAGAAGCCAGGGGTTTGGTAAATTTTGAAGAGGTATTCTATCACCTGGGTGAGGAAGTTGGAGCAGGTAACATGAGCCGAATATTTATGTGCTGGTGCCGGATTCCATCAATTCCTCTCCGGGGGGGACAATTCCTTAACGCTGATGTAGGGACTCAACAGGGTTAGTTATTAAGACCATCGTGAAACGGACGGAGGCAGCGAGGGGGCGGGTGTTGTGGGTTTAAGAGCGAGCCAATGTGGTAGCTTGGGTGGGGGGGTTGTGTGGGGGTGGGGGGTTTGTGGGGGGGGGGGGGGGGGGGGGGGGTGAGGGGTAGGAGGAGGGCATGTGTGGGTAGGGGGTGGGGAAGGTAGGGTTTTTATGTTTGTCTACTATCTGGACTCTTCTTCGTCAACCCTTCACTGAAAAAATCAAGCGCGGAATTTCCTCACAAGCAAATTGAAGAACCGAAGTTCTAATTACAGCGACAGGCAAGCAATACATGCGACGACTTCCTACCACCGGCTAGTAAAAGATCTCAGAGTAATACCCCATTATTCAGGTCATGTTGTTGGGAGGGACTGGGGTCACTAGATCTAGACTCTTTCGAGAGAAAGTTTTCTATTAGCCATCGAGAGGGGGGTCATTTGGCGACAACGGAAGACCAAGAAGCCCACTAAAGTTATCATTACGGCTAAGAACGGCGTTTCCTATACACTTCTCAAGATGCAACCCCATCATTGAAAAAACCATTAGAAGGGAGGGAGTCCTGAAGTTTAAAGAAACTGAGGGAGTCCGGGGACATCGCCATCCATCGATCGCTGAAAAAAAAGAGGCATCGTTAGTTTCATGACCTGGTCGGGGAGGGAGCTCGCACCGAATGACCCGGTTGCCGACAGCAGTCCAGGGGGCCCTAGACACGGCATTAGAGGGATAAATTGTGTGTAAAGAAATTCGGGTGGGGGTCTCCTTGCAACTCTGTCAAACTGCCCAAACGTCATTCGGTTCGGGAAAGCACCGGTTGAACCGGCGAGTCGCTTAACAAGGGATTTGATCAAGTGACGCGCGTCCGTCTCCAAATTCTGCGAAAGAGAAGAGGAAGCATCTTATGACACCCGGGACACGACAGAAAGGACGTCCGAAACCTGAGGGGGTTTTGGGAGGTAGGTTAAGCACGATTCTACTAATATTTTCATGAAAATGTAAATAGGGCACAACGGTGTGACAGGAAGGGAAGGGAAGGTTTTGCCGCGCATACTAAGCTCGACAGGGAGGTAAGATATCTCTTCAGTGACCTAACTGCCTAACCTGGCCGGAACAAAAGCAAACCGCCAAAGAAGGAGGTCCCATGGAATCCGTGCGCTTACAGGCGTGCATGCATTTGGAAGACAAGCAGGGGACCGAAGAAAAAGGTTCATGAGTGGGGACGAAAACAAGGGGAAGGGCGCCTGGGTGGAGAACTGACGCGAGAAGAAAAGAGAAACATGTGCGGCCGCATGCCGTCGCTGGTTAACTTCACACGGTGCGTCCAGGGTGCAGTATACATTTCCGTGCAAGAGCTATGGTGGGGGAAGGTGGACGTGAAGGAAAAGGGGCAGAAGGGGGGGGGGAACCAGCCTTGCGCTCGGAAAAAGGCAGAGATGTTCGGATCGCCGGAGGGAGGCTGGTGGTGACATTGAAAGGGCCATCTCTCCTAAACAACGTAGGAGAAGGGAATATAGTGTATCAATGTCAAACCAAGGAAGAGGACCAAACGATCCATAATCGGTGGCCTTGAAACGGGCGCCAGCAGGCGACCAGAAGGGGGCCGGCGGATGTACCAGGCAAACCAAAACCGATCCCGATGCGAGAAAGGAATACAGTATCGCGGTAAAAAAGTTTTCAACCCGCCGAGGAACAGAAGTGAAGGAACAATGGAAGGGTATCGGGTCTCGCTACGGGAATGACAACATTTTCAGCATAACTTTCCCCATAAAATTCGCTTTACAGGTTAGACGGGAAAGAGGGGGGGGGGCGCGCAAACAATGCAGCTAGCGACATCGTCTAGGGAGAACCACGGATCGGTCTACATCAAGACTTCTTATTGACTTAAAGGAAAGTTAGAGAACGATTAGGGAGGGCAAGTATAGCGCCCTCAGGTCGAGTCCGAGATTTCCAACTGCGACCCCTCCGGCCAGACACGTACACCAGATGTCCCTCTTGGCAAAGGAATAAGGGGAAAATAGACGAGGTATGCATAAAATAAAAGCAAACCTCGGGGGGGCAGGGGCCTACTGGGCTTGGTCGGGTAAAACATGTCAGACAATTGCTTCACGTGTTGAGCATAAGGTTTCGGCGCCCAGTACAGGAGGTAATCCTTGGTAAAGCAGCCCGAGTAAACTCTGCCCCCTTATACAGATGTACACGTTGGAAAGGTTGCTCGGGGAAGCCGGAAAGCAAAAAAGATCAACGGACACATGTACACAGAGTCGAAAAAATCGGTCTCTCACTTTCCTTACTTCTTGCAGTTAAGAAACACCGGGCATAGCTTGAGAGTGCTATTCAACGAACGGGGACACTCAAGCGCGAAAAAAAGATGCATTGTGGTCGTCCCGATCAGCTCTTGCGGCGCTCCGGGGGGACGTCTGGGGAAGCCGGTTAACAGAAGGGACGGCAGGGGAAGGGGGGGAAGCCTGTTATGGCCGGGATGATCTGTCGCGGTCGAAAGGTTGTCTCTCCAGACAGCAAGTCGCCTTACTGGGCCCCGCAATTCGTCGTCTTGGGAGGCGGGAAACATCAAGAGAAGCTCTAGGGGATAAAAACCCCTCAATCGGACGCGAGACGTATCGTAGCAGGAACAAGCGATCCAGAGGAAGTTTGAAGATAGGGGAGGCGTGGAAAGGGGAGAGGGGCCTGCGCTGGATGCGAGAGCGGCGCTCGGGGCGCTGCCCGTCCTCATCCTGTCCGGGCAAAAAGGAGATGGGCTGTTTCTGCACTAAAAGAGCAGGGACTGGAAACGGTCAATGCAGGCGTTCCCCTGCGAGGGAGACGTAGCCGAAGAAGGGGATACACAGTCTGCTAAAGACAGCAAAAATGAAGGCCCAAGCCTGAGAAGGAAAAGCGTAAGAGAGCCGCGCGTCGCCCGAAAAAAGTCATCGATTAGGCCAGCAAGGGGGGAAAGAGATCAAAAATCAACCAGGGACTACAGACAAAAATTGGGAAAAGAGGGGGGGGACTTTTGGCGGTCAGCAACTGCCATCAGGTGCGACGCTGAGGGGGGGCACCGTCACGGAAAAAGGAAACAGCCAAAGAGGTGGAAAATCGCTCGCTTCTCGGCCGGCACCATTGCGCGGACTGGGCGGGGTCTTAATGAAACATCACATTTTTGAGCTAAGCGCGAGTCCACAGAGAAAAAGTCTGGGAAAGGGAGAGGACCTTCGCATCCGTCGACGCTTTGTCGGTTTCTTTAGGCTCAACTGGATATTCAAGGTTGCCTGATCCGCCTGAGATATTCTCTCAACTTTCATCGTGGGGCCCCCCCCAAAAAGAAAAGATGGACTCGCCACACAGGGGGAGGGGGGGGTGAACTTCCTCAACGTTCCATTGTCGGAGACCGGCCTGCAGCGCAGGTGCCTAAGGCTCTAAAAATTGGATGAGAAAAGTGGAGAGGGTAGAAAACACCATGTGGTGACAAGACAGGAACAAAGCGAAGCAACTTGGGAAGAATAGGGGGAAAGTCAAAGGGCCCCAACTGCGTTCCCTCTAAAGGTATCAAAAGCACGAAGGGGAGAACGCGATCTCGTTGGCTCTATTTAGCGTCCTGCCGGAGTTTGCAGATGGAATCAACAAAAGGGGGTCAAAGCCACCAGTCCTGGGGGGAAAGTCGGAACGTGGAGGCTCAAAGCACGTGTACCGAACAGGTCCATCTTGGGGGCGGGAGCTGACAAAGAAACGGGGGAATGTGGGCATCTTCCTACCTCAGGCCGTAGAATAAATTTACCAAATGGGGGGTAACTGCGGCTGGCGAAGGGGGCTGCGCCAGCCAGAGAACCAAGAAATAAGAGGCTACGTTTTTATGGGAAAGAGCCGGGAAGGGTGATCAAAGGAATTTCCACCATACTGTCCTAGGAAACACTACTGCGCCAGGAAAAAGCCATGGGCCGACAAAAACTTTAAAAAACGGGGAAGAGATTTGGAAAAAGGGGAGGGAAAGGGGGGCATCTGTTTGAGGTACGCGTAGAGATCAGACTTCTTTTGCGGTGCCTGCTTAATGTGAACCTAGGGGAACGTTACTCTAAAAAGGCCCGAGAAGAAAAGAAATGAACAAAGGGGGGGGGAATGCCCCCCTGGCGGCGATCAAAAGACTTCCCGGGGAGGGATATTCCAAAACGCGGGAGGTTCCCTAAGGGAGGGCAATTCCTTATAGCTTCCAGGCCCTGCGATACTAAAACGAGAGGCTAAGGGGAAAAGGATATATACGACGCGATAGTGGGTTCGAGTGACGTCTTCCCCGACGATGAAAATCGTAGTTGGGACAGGGAGCCAGTTCTCTCGAACAGAATAGGGAATAAGGAAGCGATCTCAAATAACAAAAACTTAGGAAGGCCAAATCTTGATAGGCGCTGCCATAGGAGGGGTCTTATCCGATGAAAGGTCACAGACATCGCCTGGAGCTCCTCCGAACTGTGAAAAAAAAAATCGTAAGGGGGAGGTGCGAGATCCTTGTTACCTCATAAGACGCCTACCTTTAGTAATTAAGGCCAAGACGAGAGGAGTAAGGCCTCCCCAGAAAGCATCAGGGGAAAAAGATGTTGAAAGAAGAGAAGAACGGAGAGGATCGGACGCCGCACAGGCACTGTGTGCAGGGAGTTTCATTATAGCTGGAAAACGCGAGTCGTGTCGAAAGTGAAGAAGAGGCCCAGATAACACAAGCCAGAAGGGAGTCCCTCCGGATTCAAGAAACCATATTACATCCGCCACCTTTCAAGGGACGGATCCAAACCTGCCCGCACAGGGTTTTAACATACACTGGGCTGGAGACTGAAGTTTGAAAGAATCGAAGGGGGTGTGACAGGCCGGATCCCGTCCAGGCATACAGTCAAAAAGTCGGAAAGTTTTGGTTGGAATGAGGAGAAAAATGGGAGATGATCGCGCCATGCCGCAGCCAGAAGCTGGGACATTGTCGTAAGTAACTGCATTTAGGAAGAGGGAAAGGGGGAAGGTTGCGAGGTCGGGGACTAAAACCGGCGGGTCCCAACAGGGAAAAACTGTCGTCCCAGTCCGTTGTTAGATTCCGAGGGACGACATATCCAACGGACGTAGAAAAATTGACTGCCGGGTCGGGCTGCGTCGACAAATAAAACAGGAAGAATCATACAAGAAAAGGAGATGAGTATCGGTCCTGGCAGAGGAGAGGGACAAGAAGTTGTGTCAGCGCTTCCTGTCGCATCGTGATGCCTGTGTGAACGGAAAAAAAATGGCGTGAAGAGCACTAAAAAAGGTAGGAGAAGAACGCAGGTAGAAAGGCACGGCGCTGCCCAAAAGAGCCCAAATATTGTAGGGAAAACTTTTGACCTATACACACACAGGGAACCCCCCAATTTGGCCAAGGTGAGCGAAAAAGACTTCCGCGCAATAGAGTTAGAAAAAAGAAAGAAACAGAAGAGGAAAAAAAGAAAGATGAGACCGCAGAGGAGGGGGGAAATGACTGGTCGATCCATTCAACCGCTCCGGTGGGTAGCCCTGGGGAAGGGCAAGACCAAGGAGGTGGCCTCAAGAAAAGAAAGTACAAGGGGAGAAGGACTGTCCGACATAAGACGGATGGAAACGAGGGGATTATTAAAACGTTTACTGGACAAAAGACTTCTTTTCTCCAGTGGATGGAAGTTCTGTTCCGTCAGAAACAGTCCGAAAGTGGGGAATGGGGTCAATCTTAGTATAAGCACCCGGGTTTAGGAAACGGGGTTGAGCTGTACATTGCAAGGGAAAACGACGAAATGATGATGGAGGAGAGAAGAGTTGCAGCATAGGTGCCAGAGGCCATCGGCCTTAAAGCTGTATGGCTTTAAGCGAAACTGTGATTCTTCACGACAAGGCCCAATGGGGGGAAATGGGGGTGGTGGTGAGGCGTTAGGGGGTGGGGAGCGGGGTGGGTGATGGCGAGGGAGAGTGACGGTGTGACGTAGCAAAGAAAAGAAAGGAGTCGGGTGGTGTGGTGGGGGAGTGTAAGTGGAGGATTGGATGTTGGAGGGGAGGGGGGTGAGAGGGGACAGATGTGGGGAAATAGATGAGGTGGGGTTACCCCAGTAGACAGATACCGGCAGGGGGTGGGCAAAAAAACAAAGAAAAAAAAAAAGGACACCCAGCAGTAAACCTACTGGTTACCTTCACCTTCCTTGTACAAAGGCCCCAGAGGGAGGGGATGCCTTCATCAACCTCGCGTGATATTGAAGGAGGAGACCTAGAGGGGCGAAGAAGAAAAGAAGTCCGCGCACCTTCCATCTCTAAGAGCAAGATAAAACCATTATTCAGAAATTATTGTATTTGGAATTAACTAAGGGGAAAACCTCTTCATCGGCGGGGGTATTCCGGCAATATAGACGTGGGGAAAGGGAGAGAAAAAAATATCTGACCCAAGACCGCATTCTATACTTCTTCTACTACAGGGGGATATTCCGTATACCACTGCCCCGTCGATGACAGAAAACACTTCCGCTAGGGAAACATGGGGAAGCCGACTGAAGTGTAAACGATGAAGGTCACTTTGGCCAGCGCCCTCAAAATCGCTTCCCTAACAACAACCCTTGCATGCTTTTCTGAGTTGGATGACCTTTATTAATACAGCGTCCCTAGGGGGGAAAAAAGGTGGCGGGAACGAACCATAAACAAGCCGCGGCCGTGAGAGTATTATTAATTGTTGGTTCACCGCCTGTTTTGTGTGGAAAAGAGAAGAGCAGAAAGGAACTGCCGGTCTCAGGGGCCAGGAAGAGGTTTCAGCAAGTTCAGTTAACCCTGTATTGGGATAAAGAAGTAAAATGCCCCCCCAGGGCGTTCACGTCTCAACAAAAGGAGAAGAAAGAAGGAATCTCTTGACCGAAGCCAGTCGGCGAAAACAGCGGGTTTGGTGCTGGTATCCTACCTGCTTTAAATAGGATCAAGATAAAAAAAAAAAATGCCACGTGACAGTCCTAAAGAGGGTGAAATGTAATGGCGGGGGGAAGGGAAGGTTCGAAGGGCATACTCTGGGTCCTCTGAGGGGGCGATCGCTGCTCATGACAGGCACCAAGGTTGGAGACCTTCAACGACTGTATCACCGCATCATAAGAAAAGGGAATGCAGGGGGAAAAAAGGGGACGATGCATTTCTGGGCAGAAAAAGAGACGGGAGTGCCGCTCTTAAGGGCACTGGGGGAATACAGGGGGATGCACGGACAGGGCTGGGGCAGAAAAAAAAAAATGGGTGGAAAAAAAGAAAAATGACGGACGAATCTTCAGAAGATGTTGCCAAGGGCGTCGGCTGGTAAAAACCGTGCTCGTTTCCCGGGGTTAAGAGGAAGGGTCGCGGCAAGAGGTTCTCGGGGGGGGGGGAAAAAGGGAAGGGCCGAAGATAAAAGGGAGGGAAGGGGCGGCTACGGCCACCGAATTGTTCTGCGCGGCCTGAGGGGGGGGGGACATTGA
>Ga0179591_1333769_pt1 | contig 14713 bp, 16 predicted proteins | sample CZOMad2_1_08_16f_FD_182891 | JGI IMG/M metagenome (GOLD analysis project Ga0179591, IMG submission 182891) | Vadose zone soil fungal communities from Angelo Coast Range Reserve, California, USA - CZOMad2_1_08_16fungal (PacBio error correction) | ecosystem: Environmental > Terrestrial > Soil >...
GCGAAAACAATAGAAAGAAAGGTGGGGGGGAGGAGGGGGGGCTCTTGGAGCGACAGGAGGGAAAGGCCGAGGGAAAATGAAAGGCCTTTTTTGGAAATAGGGAGGAAGGCGGTCCAGTAAGGAGTAGGAGAGGAGCAGACAAGGGCGGAGAAAGTGAAAGGGTATATAAAAGAGGAAGAAGGGACACCGGGTGAAACATCTTTAACGTGGGCCTAAGAAGATCCAAATGAACAAAAAGGGGGGAAATACGAGAGAAACCGGCAGAACTTCATGCAATAAAGAACGAACCAAGTCAAAATGAAGAAGGAGGGACGTAACGGTTCCCCACAAGAAACGAATGAAGAGAAAGGGGACTCAAGAGGAACAAGCGGTTTGTGGAAAATAAGGGAGACCACGAAAGAGAAACGGGGACGAAAAGGGAGAGTCAATTCGTGAGAGGAGCAAATCCGTGAAGATGCACAGACCGTGGGCAGAAGGTACAAGGGGGTCAACGGCGCACAGAGGGGGACATCACAAGTACCCTGAGGGCGTTTGAGAGGGATTCGAAAAAAGGGAACTATTTTTGTTTTCCGCAGTGTGTAACAATGAATTCTGGAGTTGGAAAGGAAAGATTCAGTTGCATAAACTTTGGGGAAAGAGGAAGGAAGTCCCGAGGCGTAATAGGGGGGATGTTTGCGTAAAACCGGCCCGATATCACTTGGAAGGCGATGAAAAGAAGTGGGGGTCTTGGGGGAGATTTTAACACCACGACCAAAAGGGGGGAGGACAGAACAAGGTGGTTAAGAAGAGGCGGGAAGGCTTCATTTCGAAACCGGGCAAAAAAAGGTGCTTGCCGTCGGGGGGAGGAAAAAAAAAGAAACAAGGACTGTCAAGTTTGAGAAAACTTTCTTGGAGAAGAAAGGAGAAAAAAAGAGGAGGGAATGAAGTCCTTTTGGGGGGTAACTCACGGAGAAAGGAGAGGAGAGAAGCTAAAGGTAGGAGAGAAACCAGGCGGAATTGTGTCATATGGGGTTGTGTTTGTTTTTTGGGAAAAGACGGGGAGGGGGGAGTGAAAAGCGACTCTGTCGTAGAAAAAAACATACAGAGTTGAGCAGAGGAAAAAATTGGGGAAGTATTGGTGAAGGAAAGAAAAGGGGGGCCAACCGCCCGTTTAACAGTGGTACCAAAAAAAATGGAGCTGGAAATCCAAAGATCCAATGACACAGAAATTTGTCGCCATCTGGGTTGGAGTACCGCCGGGAGGCCAGCAACGGTCCGGAATCCAAGACAGAAGTCAAAGGAGCAGCAAGGGAGTGAGGGGTCAAAAAGAACAGGTCGGCAGCGGGCAAAGCGACGTCGAAAAGCTAGGGTGCACGGGGAATGGGGGGTCCGTAATCAAAGGACATTTGGGACAATTGGGATGCAAGCATGAACGAACGGAAATAAATAGAAACTCGGCGGCGTGGCTTGGAGTTATTCAGGGGAGGGTGGAAGGGAGGTGGGCTGATTGGGAAACCCAGAAGACAGATTAACGTTCATAGAAAACAGCCTCACATTTTGCAGGGGAGGCAAGCTGCTAATTCTGTAAGGCGATGCAGGACGACAAGACGACTAAAGATGGTTGTCCTGGGAATTCGCAGTTTCAGGGGGGGGGGGGTTTCAGTTACGTAAGGGAGGAAGGAACCAACGGTTGCGAGGCAAAAAAACATATTTCTCCCGTTTCGGGGAGGAAACGAGAAGGATTATTGTCATCACGGAAATAATCTATATAAATCAAGGAGCATGAGCAACTGAGGGATCTCACGGATCTCATCCACAAAACGGAAGAAGAGAAAGGGAATCTCAAAAACCTCACACCGGATTTGCGGGAGACAGGAGAATCTTTCAGGGGAGGTAGGGCATGAGGGAAGAATCGCTTCAACGGGAAAGGATGGGCTTACAAATCGTGTGTCAACCCTACCCTTCTCACTCTGGGGCCGCTCGCCCAAAGTCGTGGGGGTTCCCGAAGAGGAAAGAAAAAAAAAAAACACTCACGGTCAGAAACAGAAGCTACAGAAACGCCCAGAGGAACTTGCGAAGGGGGGACTGAAAAAAGAAAATCTGCACTAAGCAAGAAAAGTAGTTTTTAAATGCCAAGACACTGTTAGGACTGGGGACGACCAGGGAATCAAAGCGTCGTGCTGAAAAGCCCCGCAACCGAAGAGGAAACAGATAACGAATATAAACCGGGAGAAGGGCTCAGAGTATTGTCAGTCGACAGGGGGGAAAAAAAAAGACCACAACCAAAGGATTTTCCGCCCTTTAAATCGGCGTCAAAAAGCGGATCAAAGAAGGCCAAGCCGGGGCGGAGCGCAAGGGGGGGGGACGCATATGGAATGACGCCCAAAAATCGGAAGGGGAGTTTTTTCACGCACTCGTGGCAGGAAGGGGAGGGAGGGACTCCAAGCTAAAAGGAAAATGAGGAGTTACATTGTCTGAAGGGGGAGGTCCACGCTGGAATTCACCGAATGAAAAGGGCGCCACTTTCTTAAGCTCGAAGGGGGAAAACTAGGCCGGCTAACGATGGGGGAGACAGCCGAGCGATGAGAAACTCTCCCCACTTCAACTCTGCAAACAATGGGAACGGGCTTGCTTCCAATCCGGCTCGAGCTAGAGATTAGAAAAAGGAAAAACAAAACTAGTATTTGTCAGGAAAGGAACTGATCGGGTAGGAAACCGTCGAGGAAAGGTTGGGAAGGGCCAAAGAGGAACACTCCCTCGAGTCGTCGGGGGTTTCCGCACAAACAACGTAAGGTCGGGAATAAAGGGGAAAAAAGATTCCCGAAACAACTTGGGGAGGGGGACCGGTTCAGTTTTGCGGTTTCAAAAAAAAAAAAGACTCCAATCACGCAAGCCTCCCCTTGATCTAGGAAGTCCCCTACAAAGACTAGGCCAGCGAGGATTCGGGCCTCGACAAAAGAGGGGAAGACCCCAGGGGAAAGGGTCGCCGCAGTGTCCAAAAGCCTCGAATTCGAGGGAGACAGCGAAACAAGATCTCGTTCGGGCGATTAATCAAGGTCAGAACAGGTAGAAAGGATTGCATACGTGGGGTGGGCCGGGAACAGGGAATCAAGCCCGGGGAGGTGAAAGAAACAGTTTGGGGGTGATTCGCTACACGCCGCCCCCCCCAAAACAAAAACCTTATAAAACTTTCGCTTGAAGAAAACGCACCAACTAGACTGAAAAAAATAATTCTGAGTCGGCATTGAGAGGTTCAGCCAGGTTGGGGGGGGGACAGGTAAAGGCCAGGGTTTGGGGAAATGAGATTTTTCATTTCAGGGGTGGCGTCCATGCCAAGGGAGTTTCTTCAGGGGAGGATACGGGAAAAAAAGCGGGAAGGGGGTCTCGTATTATGAACAGAAGAAAAGACGGCAACAGGATCGGAAACGTCAATCCACGATGCACTGATACAAGCCCTTTAGGATAAGATTGGAGATTGGAAAAGAAGAAGGTACTAGGACCAAAGTTCCACAAGGGAAGCTGTGTCACTTCAAGGGAACGACGGCGTTCGGAAGTCAAGCCAATTCTGAACCGGGGGGAAGGGAGGGATGTGCTTGGAGATCTCTCAAAAAAAAACCGGGGGTATAAAGGAGAAAGAGGACAAGGAGAGACCAAAGGAAAAAGGGTAGAGGGGGCTGAGGCTTGAAAGAAGGAGGGCAAAAGGGACCAGCGCAAGCCTGGTGGCTTTGGATAGGAAAAGGGCGGCCGGTAATCGGGAGGCTCGGAAATCAGTAGGGATCGGTAAGACTGAATAGAAAAACCGGAGGTCGATGTGCAAACATGCCGGATGGGGGAAGAATAACTAAGATGAACGACCGAGAAACCGAGAGAAAACTTGGGAAGGACAATGACACATAAACGCGAAAGAAACCACCGGCGGAAAAAATTGCAAAAACGGGGACCCCACTCATTCCTGGACGAACATGATCTCAGGGCCGAAGAAGAGCTCACACAGGAGGGGTTGGGATCACCGAGACAGAGCGAAAGTGAAGGACAGTGAGGACGTGATGCGGAACAAGCAGGGGGCACAGACCTTGGGGGGGAGGTTGTACGGAGGGGGAACACTGCGACTCTCTGTACATACAAAGTTAAACCGGAGAGGTGAATGTGAACCGCACGACTGGGCAGGTCCGCCAAAGTTGTCTCCCGAGAAGTGAGGGAGGCGTGGTACATAGCAAACGTGGCCTGGGAGCCGAAATGGGTACTATGGAATCAGAGGAGTGGCGTGAGAGTCCCGTTTGAAGGGGGCCAAAAAGGGGGAGACCGAGAGGCAGGGCAGGAGTATAGGGGAAGTGAAAGGGAATTTTAAAAAACAAAAGGACAAAGGAGCAGAAAAAGGGGGTGATCAAATGAGAAGGACTGCATTACCAAAAAAAGCGGGGTCTCCGTCGATGGGGGAGGGAAAAAAAGCAAGAAAGCGAGAGGGAGGAGCGGTTTCGAAAAAAAAGGAGAGACACGGGAACGCCACGCCCAACCGTGGTTGTTGGACCAAAGGCAGCGAAAAGGCGATAAAAATAAGAGAAAAGTGTTGAAAAAGGGGAAGGTAGGCATGCGAAGTACGGCGGGAGGGAAGCAAACAAAGGAGAAAAGAAAAATTGGTGGGGGAAGTATTGCTGGAAAGGACAGGCGGGAAAAACCGAACCTTGAAAATGGAACCTTCTCGGGAACAACAAATAAAAAGAACTACCTGTGAGGAATCCCGTAAAGGGGGAAAACCCTGCCACCTTGCACGTAACAACACGGGGGCACGCCTGGGCCGGTCACAGGAGAGCGTCATCAAAAGGGCGCTCGGGCGGATCACTGGGAAAAGGCTGGGTCAGCCGAGGGGGAAAGAACCGGGGGGGACGTGGGGTGGAACACCAAAAAATTAAATGAGCGCCAAGAAGGGGGGCGGGGGGAGGTGAGGGGAGTGTATTCGGAGTTGAAGACGGTTCATCCAAAAGGAAGAGATAAAGGCTCATAAAAAAAACACGGGCCGCGCCGCCGAAAACTACCGTGAGAAGTCGGGAAGTGGGAGGAGGCAGGCCGGGGCATCAGAAGAGGGAGGGGGAGCGCTGGTGATCTTTAACAGTTGCAAGGTTTTATGGTGGGGGAAACGGTGTCGGACATAACCGAAAAGACCTACCGAGAAAAACTCGCCCAGGTAGGGGGCGGAACGAATTACGATTATGGTCAAGAGAAAAGCGGGAAAAGGGAATGAAAGGAACAGATAGAGAAAGTCCAAAATAAGGGTGATCGACTATCACACAACAAACGTAGGAGAAAGAGGCTCACCCGGATTTAGAAGGGAGACCTCAGATGCTTCAGGAGGTGCTGGAGAGCGTCCGGGGGGTGCTGACAGGCTAACTACCGGAAAAAGCAAGAGAAAAAGGTAGGTCGTGGTTCACACGGTTGGGCTACGCTAACGACAAAAACTAACCTGGGAGGAAAAGGAAACAGCCTCTAACGACCTGGGAAAAAACATGGTCCTTTCGGCGAAGGAAAAAACAACGTAGTTGAACGGCAAACTCTGCCACTGTGCTTCTGTGGGAAAAAAGAAGAAAGGATCCTCGGGAGGTGAGTACCCCGGACAACCTCCTCAGGAGCACTCATAGTAAATCAAGAACCGTAAGAACGCGATATTGGCGAAGTTCCGTGTAGAAGGACAAAAAAACCCCGTCAACAGGGGTCGGGATTAGGACCGCCCAACCGTCACAGAAAAGACAGTCTTGGAAAGAACTCTTGGGAGAAAAAAAAGATCGCCCGGGGAGGACGCAGAGGGCTCGGCGCTCAAATGTTGGAGGGGAAGTGAGGAAGGATGTTTTCTGCACAGGGGGGGACTGGGGCCGGAGGGATTTAAAACTATGACTATGGAGTCTGGCATGGCGCTTGTAGGAGCTTCTTGCAATGTTCACCGGGGCGAGGTCGGTCCAAAACGGACTGAAGAGGGGGCGACTTCCACAGGCGGAGAGAAGGATGATGTTGATCGGGACGCCAGATCTCTTCTACACATCCACCCTCCCCACGGAAAGAGGGACAAAAAAACTGGGCGTCAAAAAGACGCTTTACTTCTCGAGGGAGATCTGCTCAAGACCAAGGAATTGCTGAACTGTAGGGGGTCGACGGACCTAAAACCAAAAGGGGGAAACAATAAGAGAAACCAATGAGCGTTCGGCTTTTTTTCCGAAAAAGCGAAGGGGAAAAGAATTGAGCCCCTGGAGGACATAAAAAAGCAAAATGCAAGGGGAGGCGCAGGGAAAAAGAAAAAAGTGGGGGGGCTGCAGACATTTTGGGGGGGGGAGGTTTGCGGGTTTAAACTCAATGAAAAAAAGGCCTCTACTGCCGGACCCGGGGAGATCGGATAAAAGGACGAAAGGAAGGAACGCCATAGAGGGGGGAATCGCCATAGAAAATCGTCTCACCAGACCCAGGAAAGGATATGGCATAACTGAGAAAGAATCGATTCATAAGAGGGTCTCAACAACTTCAAAAAAGCTGTCTTAAGTCATAAACCAGGAAATGCAAGTGATGTCAAGTGTTTGCGCAGAAAAAACCTGGGGGTCAAGAAAAAACGTCTGTGCAACTACACGGGGGGCTTCGCTCACCGAAAGGAAAGAAAGGGGGAAAGCGGGACGGGGGGAGCCTCTTCCAAAAAAGACGGGGGGGGAGCTTCTTAAGCTTCGGAGCCATGGAAGAAGTCAGTCCAGGTTAATGAGTGTGGGACGGTCGCAATCAAGGGGCTGGGCCAGGCGTAGTGTTGGTCTTAGCACATTGCCGTGGCAGGGGCTTCAAGGGACTCGCGGGGGGCGGGACACTTGTCGTTTCGCAGGGGTCCACATGCCGGCACTATAAAAAACAAAAACCATCGGACAGCCACCGTTTCAGAACTATCACAAAGAAGGGAGCCGCCTTGATGCTAACGCAGCGCATACAGAAGCCCTTTCTAAGGGAAAAGTTCCACCAAGGAGGGGAGACTGGAACACTCGCTTTCAAGCAGAGGGGGAAGTCAAACGAAGAAAAAATTCCTGTTCAGGAGATCGATAGAAAAAAAAAAAAACAGAAGGAGGTAAACGAGAGAGATTCGAAGGCAGATAGCAACAGAAAATGGAGAAAATGAGTCTGGAAGGCGATCTGAACGAACGGGGGTTGGGGAGGAAGTGACCAGAACGAAGGGGGCTGGAACTTGATAGGAAAAGGGCGTAGTACATCAAGGAAGAGAATGCATCGGTATAAACGGGGGGATGGAGATGAATGGGGTGAACAAGAAACGTGGGGGGAATAATGAGATCGAGGACCTACCGAGGCCGCGAGCGAGCGAAACCGGTGACGGGACAATAAGAAGAAAAGGCGAATGGCAAAGAAAAGGGGTTGAAACGTTCAAAAAAGCAAAAATGGCTTAAGGAAGAGCTTCGACAAGAAGCGTTTGGGGCAAAGGGGAAACAACCGGCTAAAGGAAAAAACGGCGAGAGAGCCAAAAAGCAACGCTCCACAGAAAAAGTTGGAGGGCGAGGGAAAAAGTGGTAAACGAGTCGCGTTTCACTGAGGAGTTATGATAAAAAAAACGCACTATTGGCGAAGGGGTGGGGAAGGCAGTTCGCCCGATGAATTCGAAGGGACTGTGTCGGGGAGGGAAGCGAAAGGGCATTGGTAGGCCGATCCGTTGGTAAGAAGGTCCTAATCCAGATTGTCGTCAATCAGGGGCGTGTTTAAAAGGAAAGGTCGCAAGGGGCAAGAAGTACCGGGGGGGGGGGAGGTTTGGACCAGCAAAGAACAAATGGAAGTAACAAATTGGGTGGGAAAACATGCAAGACAGTTTAACGACCGGAAACTCGGAGGGTGATTGAGCCGAAAATCCGAACTGAGGGATTCTTACGAAGGTGGGCAAAAAAAAACAAGAATTTCTGAATAGAAGGGGGGGGGGGGACCACGAAAGGATCGAAAAGAAGCGAGCGTTTCGAAACGAAGTGGGCAGAGGGAAGGCGGGGGGGTGAGTGGTCGCTCAGGGAGGAGATTCAACTCCATCGGTGAGAAGAGTCAATAATTGGGGGTAAGTCATTGTCGAACATTGTTAAAGAACCCAAAAAAAGAAAGTGACCGGAAGAATCCAAAGAGAAAAGGGCAGAAAGGACTTGGGAGCCGCTGGCCGTTTAGAAAAGAATCCGGCCAGTCCCGGGCGAGGGGTCAAAACATCGGCAATCCGACCGGCTGAGCTATCTTTCAATAAAAAAAAGAAGCGTGAGATCTTTGGAAAGCTGCGAAACGAGGAAGGAAAGGAACCGACAAGGGAGGGGGGAGGTTTAAAAGACGAAACGGAAATGGTCAATCGAGAGTGAGTTACGTCGGGGCTTGAGGATTAGAGTTCATTAGAGGTGAGGAAAAAAAGGGGAACAAAGCGGGCAAAAAAGAACGGAAAGGGGAGGACGCCTACAGGTGGCGGGCTGGCGATAAAGGGGTGAGCTCTTCATAACAGGCGCCAATCGGAGAAAGTGGTGATGGAGGACCAGGGGCAGTGTATGGTGTTTTGGTGCCCTAGGGGGACTAATAAAAACAAAACAGGGCCGACGGAACCATCTTGCGCAATTCGGGGCTAAAGATTATTGTCCGAACAGATTACCGGCGATAGAAAAAGGCAGTATCCTTAAGCAACTTACCTGCGCGGGGGGGGATCCATGCAAATCGGGGGAGAGAATCAACAAGGGACGGAAAGGAGGAAAACCGATTTGCGATGTATAAAGGATTCCTCTGGGGGCGGACAAAAAACAGGATAAGGCTTTCTATGAAGTCTGTGCGCCAGGAGGAGAAAAAGCAAGGTCCGACGGGGGGACAAAGAAAAGGGACCGCGAGGCAACCCTGTCGGGGAGGGTTCGTTTAAGGCAAGAATCTAACGAAACCATCACCATACTTTCAGAATATCCCAAGAAAAAAAAGAAAAGAGTAACGCAGGGTCCTGGGGAAACAAAAGAAAAAACGGGAGGGGAGGTGAAGCCGCCCAGGCCACTGGAGGCGGTTCAAATCCAGGAGCTCGGGAAGGTCAAGGAACAGCCCCTAAAATCCTCCCGAAATCCATAAAAGCCGGTAACAAGAAGGTGCCATTTCCGGGGAGTGGAACGACACAAACTCACCAGGAAACCCGTAGGAACCCCGTTCACAGGCATTCAGCAGAGGGACTAGCTGGGTTAGAAGACCTCAAACGAAACTGTTGGAAGGCCGTCTCGGAGGAGTAGGAAAGGCTCGGGGGAAGGACTCTGTGTTTCCGAGACGGGGGGGGGGCTGGCCGCGAAGGGGGGCAACGTATTCGAAGGGTCCGGAGGTCTGAAGAACTTGTTGGCTTCCAGCGGGCAAGATCAAGGGGGGAAGTTCATTTCGGTTCTGGCCACACTGGAGAGCAGACAAAAGTAAGGAAACACTGAATAGGCTAAAAAAGACTTGAACCAAGGAGAGGTTCTAATAAAATCACCTCCCGCCTCAACTATGCAAAACATTAAACGGAGGGGGCGCTCGAAGAATGAAGCTTCGGAGAAAAACTATAGGAGCTTCTCCTTGGGGTCCCAACCAAAAACGGGAGAGTTTAAAACCGACTTGGAAAGTTGGTCTCAAGGTCTAAAAAACCGTTGCAACAAACTAGAGGGCAGAGGGGGGGGACTACAGTCAAAAGCAACGGCCATCAACCCGAGGAAAGTCCCGGTCGTTAAAGGAAGGGTCACAGAAGAAGTAAAATCTACCAAAAAATTGTGGGGAGGGCCGAGGGGGGGCGTTGAGGGGGGTAAAAAATCCTCAAGCAAGAAGAGTTGCCAGTCCGTGGAGGTCGACACTCACTGCAGCAAAAAAGGGTCAAGGGACCGCAAATCGGACGGGGAAAAAAAAAACTCGTACAAACGGCTCGGCAGCCCACTGAAAAGGCTTCTAAGGGAGGGGGCGAAAACCTCGGAAAAGCGGGGGAAACATCAGGGGAACCAACTTCTCCGAGAGTTGCTGTTCTTAATAGTATCAGAACGGAAAAACTTTGCTGATGGGTCACAATGTGACGAAAGCGTACAAAAAGTCAAAATCAACCCCACTTTCTGTTCATCAGCAAAAAAGGCTGGGGGAGGGAGAACGCAAGCCGGGACTGAACTTTCCCCGTTCCGCCTGGCAGAAATGGCGGACACCGGTGGATAAAACTATTAAGACTGAAAACCCTTCGATAAGGGTCGTAAGGGGGGGGGGGCCACCTCTTTTGAAACGTTGGGGACGGGAGGTAGGGAGGGACCGTGAATGCGGCAGGCGTGGGAGCCGAGGGAGGGGGGGAAAAGCGAAAGTAAAGAGGAGCTTATTATTCGCAGACTCTGTGCTAAAAAGCACAAAAATGGTCCCTAGAAAAATTGTGCAGAAGCCTTAAATGGTCCCGGACCAAATGGTAAAGCCCAAAGTTCCACCACCGGCAAGGAGGGGGTCCACTTGCACAGGAAAAATAGGGGTGATCGATGTCAAATACGGCCAATAAATGTTTACAACTGGGGCTGGTTAGAGGAGAGACTCAAACAAGAGAGAGAGAGAAGAGAAAACATGGCCAGAACATTGGAATTGGAGTCTTTGAGCGAGAGGGAAGAAAGTTGCGGAAGTAAAAAGCGCAAAGCCTTTGGTGGAAAGGGGAGAGGATGAAGGAAAAATAGCGGAGGCTGGCATCAAGGGGAGACAGTGCATACGAGATTCGAGAATTTGGCGCCAACCACTGTGGGGCATAATAACTCCGATAACCGAAAGGGTGTCCGCGGAAGGAGAGGAAACAGGTCAAAGGATCAAAAACTAACCATCTCAGGGGAAAGAAAGATGCAATCCAAACTCATTAACCAAGGCGACCGGTCTATGAAACGAAAAAGCGTCGCCACAATTCAGTTGTGGAAGGAGAAATGCAAAAAAGAACAAAGGCGAAGTGAAAGGAGCGGGGCAGCAGCAACATCCGTGACTAAAACCAGTGTTCTTTGGGAGACGGACAAAGGAAACCGATGCACGTATGTACAATAGCAGCAGGTTCACCTGAGGGGTGATGAAAGAAGAAAGAGCGGGAAATTGGGGTTTCCTCGGTAGAAAGGTAATTCGAAGGGGGCGTAGGGAGAGGGGGACGAGTCATTGGTATAAAGAGAAGTTTTGGCAAATCCTGGCGTAATCGTCTTGGGTGGAGAAGCGGAGAACGAATCAAGGAAGGAAGGTAGAGAAAAAGGGAGGATTTAAACAAAAAGGAAAAAATTTGTTGTTACCAGGAATATGATTAAGGACCGGTCACGGAGATGACCGTCTGGGCGGGAAAAAGCCGACGAGAGGGGGGGGGGAGGGAGTGAAAAGGGGGCAGAAAAACTTGGCGATACCGAGACCAAGAGCAAAGTGACATTTCCTTAAACGGTGTGGGACAAAAACGAAAGAATGGCGCCGAAAGCTAACTTCCGAACGCAAATGGAAAGATGGTTTTCATATTTAAGGGGAGGGGGGAGAATTCGCTAGATTAAAAACCTCCATTCGGTTAGCCGAGGGGGGCAAAGGGGGGTTGGGGCGAGCTAGACAGTGGAAAAAAAAGAAAATAAACCTGAACATGACACAGCCTGAGATGTAAAGCAAGAAAAGGGTCCATACGAAAGGTGAACGAAGAAAAGGGGTAACGCCGCAGGCCAAGGAAAAAAAGAACTCGTAAAAACCAAACCGCAGGGGGGCACGGAACCACGAACGACGAGCGATGCATGGTAATAACAATTCGGCGTAAAAAAATACTTAGGGGGAAAAACGGCCGATTTCAAGTGAAAGGGCGGCCGATAAACGACGGGAGGGTTTCTTCACAAGCTGCAAGAACCACAGGGAAAAAATGCGTCAATCCTTCGGTCATGTACGGCTGTGCTTGAGTTAAGTCAGGAGTCGGTCTATTGTGCCAAGGGCGTTTAATCCAAGAGACGATAAACCTGCACACAAAGGGGAAGCGGGGCGGAAAAGGAAAAAAGTGGGGATGGCTTGGAGGCATATTGTCTGCTGAGAAAACCATGACTGAAGGGAAATACTAATAGAAGTAGCGGCTGTGATAGGCCGGAAAGGGGGAAGTTAGTGGGGGCGTTCATGCTTCTAATGAAGAACCACCAAACGGAGAGAAGCACCAGCGTTCAGCCCAGGAGACGATATTACGATGGAAGAAGGATGAAGAGATAGAGCATTACGTGACTGAAATAGGGAGTCGTTTCCATCCCAAAACCGGGGGAAGACAAACAAAAAAAAGAGGTTAGGAACTAAAAAGGAAAAAGTATTTTTCTATTAGAACCGAAAAAAGGAATGCGGGCAGTAGCTTTCTATCGCTTCAACAGTTGGGCTGTGCTGAAACAGAGAGGGAAGAAGAGTTGGAAACAACACTGGAGATCAGGACTCTCCGCCCTGAAACGGGAGGGGGGGACGTTAATTAAGACGACGAACGTAAAAAAAAAAAAGGTCATCAACATCCTCTTAATCCGATCTTTCGGGAAGGGGAAATTTTCGCGCTACAATATTCAAGAAGCCCGAACAAGGGAGTTTGTAAACTGCAACGCCCGGGGACGGGAAGGTTAGTCACGGGTCTCGTCGTCGGGCTGAAAACCCGACCTCGACCGCAGAAAACTAATAATCCAGCCCCGCCGTAAAGGGAAAGGTTCAAGAAATTGCCGTGTCGGAAAGGTGAAAACTCCAAACCACAGAAAAAACTTTTCCGGGTAGGGATCCGGCTAAAAGACATGCAAGCAGGCTTGAAAAAAGACTAAAAAAGGGGAGCACGAGCGCTCCTTGGATGACCAAGGCGAGGAGAGCAGGGTGGGACCGGCTCGCGGGGGGCAAAATTTGGTTCGAAGTTGGGCCTGGCCGGAGAAGGGACTCGGAGAAGGGCAGTTTTCTTTCAAAGGGCTCTAAATTCCCTCCGCTGGGGGTGACAATTTCAAAGGCTCAGGGGAGGGGCCACACGGGGGGGCTTCGGAGAGACAATAATGCAACAACCACTTAACGGGAACGAATTTATGGGGAAATCCAAACTAAACCGAAACTTCAAGTCACACCCCGACCTCAAACGCGGCACAAGGAAAAACGGAGGCTTAGATACGCGGATCTTCTGCGCAAAGATCACGGGTCCAATAGTTCAAGGCACTTGATCGGGGTATACAAAAAAACCACGTTTGCTCCACAAGTGACAAAAAGCCAAACGCGTGAGAGGTGGGGCAGTCACCACGGACGGAAGAACCGCGAAAGGTCAACCTGTCTGCAAAGCAGATTCCTTAGAAAAACGAGGGCACACAGTTTGGGTCCTTTTGACGGGGGGAAAATGAAAAAAAAGAAAAGAGCAGTCAGGCCCCTTGAGTGCAGGGACGCGCCTGAAGACATTTAAGACAGTCGATTAGCGGGGAAATATAAAAAGCTTCAAAGCCAGGGGACCCGTTAAAAAAAAAAATGTCCTGAGCAAACACGGACAAGGAGCGTTGAACAAAAGGGGAAAAAATCAAAAAGCAAGAGCGGTTCGATCAGGGCGACATAACGCCAGCAGGAAAATGAGGGGAGACGTAGAAGGTTTCGCATCGAAAAAAGTGGCGAGTGAAAAAAAACCAACATTGCAGACAAGGAGGGTTGGGAGTCGATCACGCCGCCTGCTTCAACTTGACACCTGGTGCACGGCGGAGGGGTCAGCCTCTTGAAAAAAAACGTCCGGGGCGAATCAAAACTTCTTCGCCAGGCGATCTGTTTCGGCCAATGAAGTGGGGGGAGTCGCATCAAGGGAGGTGGGCCAGCTGCGGCCTTTTAAGCGGCATATAAGGGTTACGGGGAAGGTTCGCGAAGGGAGCGATCGGGAGGGTCATCGGAGCTTATTATTAAGGAACGATGGGCGCACCATGATCGACCGTGAAAAAGAAACCTATTCCCGGGAACAGAAAGGAGGGATCAGCCTTACGGCCGGGGGGGAAGCGGCCGTTCATCCAATTCCAAACAACCACTGGTCACTTCAGAACTCGAAAGGGAAAGAAAAGCCTAGACGCATGGTGGAAAGGCTATGATGTGAAGGAAAAGAGATGACAAAAACAACAGAGAGGAGGACAAGAAGATAGGGAGGGAACAGATCGCCAGGACCATGGAGATGGGGCGTCTTTGAAGGCGAAGCTTGGGGGAAAGCCCCAGGAGGAAGGGACCAAGCCTCCTTTGGAAAAGGTTGGAGGCGGTAAACGGTCGAAGCCTAAAAGAAAAGGGCAGGAAATGGCCATCGGATAGAAAAGGATTCCGATCTGGGAAAGCAGGGACTTCTGTGGAGAAAGCTCAGATGGGAAAGACCGAGGCTAAAGAAGAACTAGGGGTAAAATTACCTTCATTCCTGCTGAAAAAGGAAAACGAACATCGAAGAAATAGTATGGGGCGGAACGACACAGAAGGAAATGGGAAGAAAAGGTATGAGAAAGAAGAGCGCCTAAGGCGTTTTTGGAAAAGGATAACTCGGGACGCCCGTGCGCCCAGGCAAAGTACAGGGGGTGCGTGAGAAGCAAAAACGTGAAAATCTTCTGGGGGGGGGTACGGGGGGGGAAAGAAAAAAAGGGGGCAGGAGTGGCTGGGGGGAGGGACAATGGGGGCCCGCTCGCAACAAAGTATTGTACAATAGAAGAAGGGTCCAATTTATGATAAAGCGACCTAAAAGAGATGGTGTTTGGGGAAGGGTGTCCTCACTAGGAATTCGTAGGAACGGGTCTGGAGATGAAGAGCT
>Ga0179591_1259625_pt1 | contig 14711 bp, 17 predicted proteins | sample CZOMad2_1_08_16f_FD_182891 | JGI IMG/M metagenome (GOLD analysis project Ga0179591, IMG submission 182891) | Vadose zone soil fungal communities from Angelo Coast Range Reserve, California, USA - CZOMad2_1_08_16fungal (PacBio error correction) | ecosystem: Environmental > Terrestrial > Soil >...
ACACGTCATTTTTTTGGGGGGCCCCGGACGAAGAAAAGGCAGAAGTGCGCTCACTTTTGACGACGCGAAGGCGCTGGGTGCTGAAGGGATCCAGGGGACAAAAATGATCGACGCGGGTTCGCTTTCGAAGGAACGTTAGAATGGACTAGACTCTTTCTCCTTGTGCACGGGTGCATTCAAAAAAAGAAGGACTGGGAGGGGGGAGGTGGGCGGGCTCATTGCAAGGCAAAAAGGGGGTCCTCGGGAGAGGATCGGGAAGGTACGGAGTACAGCGGGTCCGGAAGGCAACGCTGCGTCGATTTTAAAAAAAGAACAGAAAAGGGTTCGGGAAAGAGTCCGGACGGTTCGAGGGGGAGCCGAAAGCTAGACGGAGACTGTTTTCAATCCCGAGGGGGGGAGGAGGGGAGGCAAGCCGAGAAGTTTCGGGGAATACTGCCAGGAACGAATGGAGAAACTGGATGTTCCAGTCGCAAAATCGGGGCTCAAAAAAGGGGGGATTGGGGACGGAATGGAGGTCCAGATGATCGAAGAACCCGCCGCGAAGATGGGGAAGGGGGGTGTGGGGACTGTTGCTTGGGGATCAGGGAGAGACAATTGGGGGGGCGAGAAACGTCTCTGTTGCTAGGGAAGGCAGGGTAACTTGGCAAGTAAAAAAAAAAGATCGTGGGTTTGGAGGTCAGTGGCTGGTGGAAAGATAGGAAGGAGGTGTGCAAATTCGTCAGTAAAGAGAGAAGGGAGGTTACCATGGAACTAAATCCGTTAAACTGAAGGGGGAAAGGTTCTGGAGCACGACTCAATTCCGGTTGGCAATTTGGGAGGAAAGAGGTCAAAAGTAAATCGGACTCAAACTTAAGAAAAAATCAAAAAGGGGAAAAGAAAGGAAACGAGTGGTTCATCGATTGCGCGGACGGGGGGGTTAAGGGGAGAAAAAGACCTGACTCCATCATCTAACCCATTTGAAGAAACGAAGAAGTAGCTGGCGAATCTTTTAGGCGGAGGCAAGGACTACAAGGGAAAAACCCCAGGTAATCTGGTTGGTGGGGTCTAAGGGAAATTGCAAGACAGTTGCAGAGAGGTAAGCTCGAATCCCGACTCCCTTTAAAAAAGGAGAAGTTTGGGGGAAGAACTGACACCGGCTCAGGGGTTCACGTTTGGCAAGTTCAGGTCGGGGGAAGGGATTCTCCATCGGGGGCGAATTACACAAGGGGAGAGTTAATCGCCGTGTTGTATCTCGGTTAAGGGAACCGAAAGGCGCAGCGGCAGGGAAGGAAGCTACAAATTGGATGAAAATGACAAAGGTTTGCGATGAGTTGGATGGAGAGGGAAGATCTCCGCTTCTCACCCAAAGTGAGAGGGAAATATTGGGGGGAAAATTTCCGAACTGTCACTGAAAAAGTCAAAGGAAGTGAAAGGAAAAAAGTCCGGTAGTCCCAAGGTAGATGTCGTGGGGAAGGGGGGAGAACTCCAAGAAAAAGATTCCCGGTGCGCTGGAAGTGTGCAATTACATTACCACAACAAAAAAAAGAAGGGATCAAGGGGGGAGCCAGCCAAGTTATGGTGGTGGGAGAGAAGAATGGGTTAATCTCAGACTCAAGATGAAGGGAAGGAAAAGAGGGGGATGAATCAAAAACTTAAGGAGGAAAGGTCGAATCGGGCGCCTGTTTGTGGTAATTGATGGACACACCGTTCAGAGGAAAAGAGTGTAATGGACGAATGTCTTTAAAAAAAAAATCATCAGAGGGGGAATAAACGGGCGGTTCAGGTTGAAGAGGGCATACGGGCTGGAAGGAGGCGCGGGAGGAAGTGTCCATCAAATATAGATTAAAACTGGAAGGGGGGGGCCGGAAGCGCATTAATAACAGGGGGGGAAATGCAGGGAAAGAAAGCGCCCGTAAAGGGTTGGCAGCCAACTTGTGGATCGCCCCAGAGTGCTCAAGGAAAAGATCCCATACGGCTGTCAGGGCTTATAATTGGGAAAGGCGATTATGTTCAAAAAGGGGAAGAGAGAAAGGACACTCCGCAATCGAACTGCAAAAAACATTTATCCGGTGGATGTTAAACAAAAGGTGAGAAACGGCCCACTTACCCAGGGGAGGGGGAAAGGGCGCTGATATATAACACTTAAAAACAGGGGGAAGAGAGTCCAAAGAAACCAGAGGAGGGACGTCAAAGGTAATTTGCCTGCTCAAAGAGAAGAAAAAAAAGGAGGTGATAGGAATATGGACCCAAGAAAGGGGGGGGAAAGGGGAGAAGCGCAGCACAGTCTTTATTGTCAAGACAACAAGGAAACTCACTCGAGGGAAAAGAGGAGGTAGTTTCGGATTGGGAGAGAGGGAAAGAAGGGGGGAACGAGACGGCCCTTTCGCAGTACGAAAAAGGGCCCCCCAAAGATGGGGGCCGCCACGCCATCAAGGGGAAGGGGGTACAAACAGCGGTTGCATTGCGAAAAAAAAAAAACTCACACTCATGGAAAAAGCGAGGTTACAGGGGACCAGTCCTCCTTACAACCAAAGAAAGATCGGGAAAACGAAACCAGCATGATACAGAAAGGGACTAAAAGAGGAGATGGTTCCCAGTTGAAATGAAGGGAAGAAAAGAGCGGCAAATTGTAGAGTGGATGATTGGAGGGGAAAAAAAAAAGCACGAAAAAAAAAAAAAAACTGGAAAAGGAAAAGTCGATCTTGCGAAGGGTCCGAAAAGTCATCTTTAAAAATCAAAGGAAGTGATAAAGAAGGTTTGGGCGACCTCCAGGGGTGAAGCACTAGGGGGGTAGGAAGGGAAAAAAGACCAAGAAAAAAGAGGCTTGAGAAAATTAATACCAGAAAAGACAAAGGGAAGAAACAAAGGAGGAAAGCGACGAGGGAAGGTCCCAAATAGAAAATCCGGCCCTCCAAATACCGGGGAAGGGGGGGGAAAGGGGGAAAGTGAAGGAGAACAAGAGGGGGTCATGATGGACACTAGTTCGATGGCGAACCAAGAGATAGCATCTCCTGATTTAAAAAGGCAAAAAGACATCGAAAATAGGATCGCGGGAGGAAGAAAGGGGAAATCGAAAGAGTATAGGGGGGGCACTCAAGAAAAGACTTAGGAAAAAACGGAAAAGGGAGATCACTTCAGGGTTAAGGATTTTGAACGTAACGCAACAGAAAAGAAGTAAGAAAAGAAAAAAAAGAGACAGGCGCTGCGACAAGGCTCCCGTGGAAAGGAGGGGGTTAAAAAAGAAAGAGGGTTAGAGGATTAGAGCATCCAAAGTAAAAAAATAGTAATTCAAAGCTTTTACTTGACGTCCCGATCTAGCACGCGGATAGGAGGAGGGGTGGGAAAATAGGGAAGGCCCCTTGAAGAGGCTTAAAGAGCTTGTAGAGGAAGTTGGAAACATCTTGGGGGGGCAGTTGCGGCGAGGAGTCACTTGGGGACCCAGCTAAGGGGGACCAGGAGAGAAAACGAAGGGTGGTTTGGGGCCTGAAACTCAGGTTGGCTTTCCTACGTCCAGGTTTGGAATGGGAAGGAAGAAAGAAGCTTTATTCATTAGTCCATCAAGAAAAAGGAGAAACACATGCAAAAAGGGTCTTACCTCAAAGGAGGGGAGGAAAAGATGATAATCTTTACTCTTCAAGAGGTACATGGCGCTTAGCGTAGACACGCTGGGGGAGGAGAAAAGAGGACAAACACCGAAGAAATCAATCGTGTAATGAGATGTTCTCAGAAAAATTAAAGGAGGTCAGGCATTCGTGGGAAGCTTTTCTCTGGATGCAGTAGAGGGGGGGAGAGGGACCGAAAAAGCAAGGGAAAGTGCTGATATTGGGGGAAAAAAAGCCTGGAAAAAAGCACAGAACTCATTGCCTCCACGGCTTGGGGTCAGTTACGATCATTGGGGAAGACGCAAGGAAAAGAGAAACGGAGAAAAAGAAGTGGAAAGACTGGAAGAAATCCGCCGTTAATTTTCGGAATAGATCCGAAGGGAAAAAAAAAAAGAAAGATTATTTCACTGCTAAAGTGTGCGATCGGGGATTCCAAAGAAAGGGGGAAGCCGGAAGAAGGAACAGATAGAAAAATAAGTGTTGAAAAGGACAACAACAAGGATTAAGGAGAGATGGGGGGGGCAACACTGCCTTCGTTCAGGGGAAAAAAGGACGGGCAAATCTCGGCCTGGACATTTGAAGAAGGTAGCAAGAATTGAGAAAAAGCAGATGTCTGGGCGTGGGGGGTTTCGGATGAACGAAAAAAAACTCAAGGCGGGGGGCGAGGATGGCACACGAGTGGGGACATAAGGGGCGCAAGAGAGGAAGGAGAAAGAATGATCGTAAATAAAACGAAGCAGAAATGCAGGGAGGCCGCTTTTGGAGGGAGGTGAAAAAAGGAAGGGAAAGAGCAAACACTCGCAGGCGTGGGGGGAAATCCCAGAAAGGAGGCTCTGCATCGCAATTGTCCAAGGCCAGAAAATCGTAAGGGAGGGAAAAAAAAAAGGGATAAAGGGAACATGAAACGAGCAGCAAGGATGGGGTTAAGCGAGGCAACGCTGGGGAGAAACCAGAAAGAATGGTTAAAGGGGAAAAACGCAGGATGCGATCACGCTTCATTCGGGGGAATTGGTGGGCCTGTTTGTTTTGGAAGGGGGGGGGGTGGGGGGAGGGGGTTGATGGATATTTCTGAGGGGTTTAAAGAGGCTAGGACTCAGCCTCTCTAGAAGGGTTAAACAGCTTCAGGAGAAGAAACGATTTTTCAAAAAACAATTCGTTCTCGGTAATTGACGCTCTATGGGAAACTCCTCCATCCACCCGCAACTGCCAATGATTGTAAGAGAGACGCAAATATAGGGGGAAACTTGGAGGGGAACTAAGGTACAATAACCTTGTTCACCCAGAGACGAGGAACGTTTGGAGTAAAGTCCAATGCGCAAGATGAATTGAAACTTTGTGGTATCGAAAGAAAGAAAACCGGATGTCCGCTTTTACGGCAAACTGAAATAAACACACAAAAAGAAAAACGGACGAAAAGACGAAGGGAAAGGCTTTTGCGCACGTTGGTGACGGGGAGCGAGTGCGGAGTGGGATCTGCGTTCAAAGGGGAAAAAGGAGGAACAGCCGATGAGAAAAATTCAGAGGGTTCCGATGAATCCACGGGGATCCTGCAGGAACTCTTTCGGGGTCAGAGGCTATCTGCTGGCGGCTGTGAAAACAAGAACCAAGGTGAAGCGGAGATGAAGGTTAGCTCTGGGGGAAGGGATACAAAAATAAGCAGAAGTGCCTCTTCGCGAATTGTTCAATCAATATTAACTGGGTTCTTCCTAAAGGTGGAAATTGGGAAACGAAGACAGGGAATGTCTCTCGGAGACGTTTTAGGAAAGGGCTGGCTTAAGAACGAAAATAAAAAAGGTAAAAAGTAAGGAGGACGAAAAGTGCAACACTCTGATGTTGACCGCAACGACATTGAGAAAGAAATTTGCAATTGAGGGAAGGGGGATGGGGACATATGCTCAATCCTCGAGGGGGGGGCCGGGGTTGGGGGGGTTAAGGAGCGTTGTTGGTGAAAATCAACAGAACATGGGCGGAACGTCTTGGTCTCATTCCTTCGGGAGCCCATGGAAGTGGCGCATGAGGAAATGGGGGTTGATTCATTTGAACATCAAGGGGGAGATTTTCGTCGTCCAGGAAGGGAGGGGGGGGGGGGGCAATACATAAGGTGAGGACATGGAAATAATGCCGCATTAAGGGCCATGCCTCGGGGTGGACAATTCCGCCAATCACTACAAATAAGGGTGGGAAGGTTGCTTAGTGCTCACAAGGAATCGCCAAATAAGACAAACAGTTTATTCGGAGCAACGCAACGATCAAATCACCGGTTTTCAAGAGAGAGGAGGGTGGGGGGGTTTTATGGTGGGGCAGAAACTGGAGAGGACGCGACATCCCTCACAGGGGTGGGTCCATACTTAAAGGCAGCCGCGGACGCGGGAGGGTTCTTGAGAGGATCAAAGAAAATTGGGACGTCATCGGTAATGCAACGAAGTGACACCATTGGCAAAATACTTGCATCTAGAAAGCGCATCACTTCTGCCGCAAAGTGGGGGAACAAGACGATCAAGGGGTGAGCACTAACCGGGACCGGGGGAGTGGGGGGGGTAAAAGGGTCGCTGCTGAAAGAATCGGAAACGCACTATTCTAAAGAAAAGAAGGTCACACCAAAAATATTATATCGACTTAAACCTTCAAGAAGGGGGACTGGTTACTACTGAACACACGCCAAAAAAAGCAGGGGGAAGGAGAGAATAGAAATTGGCTGCAAAAAAGGAAGGATTTTCGGTAAAACAAGAGGGAAACGGGAAGCTGGAGAGGGACGCAACCACTAAGAAAGGGGAATTGTCAAGTTGCTAATTCACCGCCTGCGGGCAAGAAGAAAATTCAAAGAAAAAAAAATAAACCAGAATGGGGCGTGTCGTGGAGTGACGACAAGCTCAAGAAGGCTTCCGGTGGGGGACTGTGCATTCAATTCCACACGACGCCTAAGATGGGAGGAAAAAGAGGTCGACGGTAGCCAGCAGTTAAATGACTCATGGGAGAGAAGGACACTCTCTCAACAAAAAGGAGCAAAAATCCCAGGGTATTCGGAACGGGGATGGGATCTGAGGAAAAAACTACATCGGGGGAGAAAATGTGGGGTTAGATTTCAGCAACCCTTGGAACAACGGGAACCAAAAAAGTCGGCTATTGTCATGTTTTAAAAAGTGTTTACTGTGGGCATCAGCACGGCAAGTCGCATACCCCTCCTTGTTGTTAGGGGGTACGTTTTCGGTGAAATTGGAAAACCCAAGAACCGCTCGGACTCAGTTCGGAGAAAGGGGACGGGTGTCCATGCAATATTGCACAGATGAACTTGAGGGGGGTTTGGAAAAAAGATCGGGACCGTTTATCCAGAGGATAATCATAAAGGAGGAAAGAGCCATTTGGGGGGGAAAAAAAAGAAGGGAAAGTCGCCGTGTCGGGAAATAGGATATCCAAGAAAAGATATCAGGAGACAAAACAAAACAAAGACGAGCGAAATATAATCTTGGTGTGAAGGCGCGAGAAAGAAGCCTTCAGCGGGGGAATTCTCCTCAGCCTGACTGGAAAGGGGCAAAAAAGAGGGAGAAGACAGAACACAAAAAAAAAAATTTTTAGCCAAACCCAAAAAACAAAGTCGGTAAAGTGAGACGACGCAAAAAGAGAGCGGATGTCTTAACATGACATAAAAAAAAAAGGGGGACGGAGCCTCAGCGATTACGGCAAAATGGTATGATTAAAAGAACCGACGCCTCGGGAGGAGATGATCACCGTTGCTCGAAATAAGGCGCGAAAAGCGGGAAGCAAAAAAAAAAAAAAAGCGCCACGAGGAAAACCAGCGTTTCGGAGTAAGTTTGCGGGGGGGGAGAAAAGACGTTGCGGCCAGATGAAGCAGGAAAGTCGATAAATCAATTGCAAGTAAAGGGAAATTAAGAAAATTTTGCCAACACCCAGGGGTCACATGGGGGATAGCCAGAGTTAAAAAAAGGGGGGGGGGGGAAAAAAAATCCACTCAATCGAAGTACGTCACAAAAGAAAGGCACACCGAATCGGGCGATCGTAGGGGTCACGAAACCACCAGGACGCCCCAAAAACGAGAGGAAAAGAAGCCAGTTTTATTAAGGAAGTCGTCAAGACTCTTGACCAATGGGAGAGTGGGAGTTCGGCCAAAACGGGACACGCCAAAAAAAAAAAATCAAGACGGGGAACGGCGATGTCGGGAGAGACATCAGGGCAATCAAGGGTCCTACAAAGGTGTTAAAGAGAAGAGTGGTGGAGCGGTACACATCCAGATTTGCGGGTATGTAGGGGCCGCCTTCATTAAATACACACTCTCAAAGGGAAGAACTTGAGTGACGTCAAATCAAAAGCGCCCCCAAGAACGGGGAGGGCCAAATTCGAGAGACGCAAAGCCGAGGACCGGGAGGCCAAAGGTAAAAACCTTTCCTTAAAAAAGGAACAGGAAGGCTGGATCGGTATGGATGGTTGGACAATCTCAGAGGGTCACTGTCTAAGTACGCTGGACAGGAAGAAAAATTCATCTAAGAGAGTTTACCAAAGGGCCTTCCAGCCGAAACGAAACAGAACAGGAGGAACAAAATTTTCCACGGTGAAGCCGAACTTACAATAGAAAGGCGAACGACGAACGCGTCAAAATGGGAGCTTTTAAAATTAGGAAACGGAGAGCAAGCGCAACCGAGGAAGAGCAAATTTGAATTCAACAAAAGCTAGAAAAAGGAAAAGCCTCGCCGTTTATTTCGCCTAAATGAAAAGCGGTTGATGGGATGCAGGAGAAGAAGGAAAGACCACAAAAAATTACTTCAGCTAAGAACACGAAGGGCAAATAAAATCGTTAGGTTTGGAAGAAATTGACAAAGGTGAGTCAGGGCAGCTGAACGGCGGCCGTTTTGTAAACCCTTTGAAATTAGAAAGGGGGGAGTTTGGGGTCCCATCGATCTGTTTCCAGATAAAAGATCGGAGGGGTTGGGTCGAAAAAGGGCGGGAACAGAATTGTCCTGGGGAAAAAACTAAGTCCGGCGTGAAAAATAACAAAAATAGAATCGAATAAAAGAAAAGCTTCAGAAAAGAGTTGGATCCGACGATGCATTCCAGACTTGAATCTTCCAAAAAAAAAAGAGGAAGCGTCTGCTCAGAGACGCGTCAACAAAGAATGGGGAAAGTTGGTTGGAGAAAGGACCTTATGGCATTTTTCAAAGAGGGGGGATGGGCTCTGCAAAGTGCGGGAACCTAGTCCTCGGAAAATGGGGTCCGGAAAACTCTCGTTCATCTTAGAGGGCTTTACAAGAAACATCCATTCACCATGGGGGACCTCAATGGTGATTCTAAACGTCGTTCGGAAGGCTGATTTAAGAGGATGGGAGACTTTTCTTTCCAATCCTCCGAGGTCAGTTAAAAACTGGCGTCATCGTCGGCCAAATCTTGAAACACTCTTGGGGAAGAGTACCAGGTGGGTGTCAAGAAGGTGACCGCACATGGGGGGAGCAAGGGTGGTGATGGGAGTCGTCCTCTCTCCTCCACTGGGATGATGGGGAGACACACCACGCCTCTCGAAAAAAGATGGACCTGAAGTTCGTAGGAAAAGCAGGAGAGTGGCCCTGTGGTGCTTGGGGTCGTTTCATCCAAGAAATCAGAAGGCGGGGTGTCAAAAATGAACGCGGGGAGAGGTCGGGGAGATCGGAAAGACGAGTCAATGGTCACCCCTCGATCTAAACGCCCCCAGCGAGGCGTCTGAAAGCCTAGCTCAGGTGGGGAAAAAACCACTTGAACTTCTTCTTGACAGGATACGGTAAGAAAAAAACGGATGCTCATTATACTTCCATGGGGGGGAACGGGATTAGCTGGTGGGAAGGAAACCCTAGATCCCGGGAAGAAACTCCCCCGTTGTAGAGATGCTCCCTCATCGGGTTCTGGCGGTGATTTTGGAGGGCTGGGGGGGAGCGCGCATTATATGGGCGGACGGGGTATAAATTCAACTGGGTCGTAGAAGAAGACTTCCGCATCTTCCCTTGTTTCTGGGAAGTTCTGGGGATAAAGGAGAGGGGCGAGGGGCGAGGGAGTTTAGAGCGGAGGGAGGGTCGGGAAAAGCCCTTCGGGTGTAGGGGTGGGTGAGGTAAGAAATCTAGTGTGTAGCGTGCTGATGGCCTGGGCAGAGAGGGGGGGGGGGTCACTCCTCCTAGACGAGAAGCTCGCCGTCCCAAGGTGCGCGCTTACTCTTTGTGCTGGGGTCATTCTTCGGGTCGGAGGTGGTGAAATCGTCTGTATGTCGGGTGAGTTGGATGGCTCGTTTGGTGTGACCACGGGTGAAGCAGGGATATGGGGGGGTTTGTCAAATGCACACCTTTAATGGGGATGAGGGGGCTGAGAGTCGGGAGGTGGTTGTTCTAGCGATTACGCTCCCCTAGGAGGGCTAGAGTTGAAAAGAATCCCCCAAGCTGAGGAAGGTATGAGGGGAGATGGCATCGGTGGCCGTGCGGGTGGGGGGGCCAGCAATCTTCAAGCCGTAACAAAACAAATACTTATGAACATGCGACTGCAAGACGATTGGGGGAATCTTAAAAAACAACGAGTGAAGACTCTCCTCCTAAGTTATGAAAGCGCGATAAAAATTAGAAGCGGATCCTCGTTGCTGGAATAACCCTGTTGGATGGGAATTGTTCTGGGTATTGCTTTCAAGACGCCCGCCCTCGGAAGCTCCGGAGAAAGTGAATATGCCTCGGGAAAGGAGCAACCGAGTGTCAAAAAAGGGCGCTATAGAAAACGCTAGGGGGGAAAAGATCCGCCCGCAAACGCAAAAAGGATGTCTCGAACTTCCGCGAAAGATCTAGGGGGGGGCGCCCTAACAGGGGGCTTGGGGGAACCCCTGTACTAAAAAAAACGGGGAAAGGAAAGAGGTGACGAAGTCCCATCTCATTAAGTTGGGCTTTTGAAGGGAGGAATGCTAAAAAGTGGGTGAAAAAAAAATCCAAGAGAAAAGCGGAAGAGGTCTGAAAAACCAGTTTAACAAAACTGCTGAAAAAACGGGGGGGAGAAGGGGGATGGTCGTCGCACTTTTGACTACCGAGGAGGAGGTTTATCTTACGTCTCCTCTCCCTACTGGAAGATGGCGGAGGGAAGGATTTCTTGCTGAGGAGGAAGGGTATTTACTGGATATTAAAGAAATATGGAGCAGGCACATTTTGGGGGGCTGCTCGCGAGACTATGGGGATTGGGAAAGGCACAGGCCACACGGGGGGGGTCCAGAAAGGATTAAATGAATTTTAGATGGCTGGCAGGGCAGGCCTGGCTCGGGGCGAAGTTAAACGACCAAACTGATGGGAAAAGAACTAAGTAGAGGATTTCTTCCTTCTCGGGGGGGAGGCGAAGCCTGGTCGCGGCGTCTCTCGGGCGTGGTTCGGGGCGTGTCCTTTGGGGGGGAAGATTTGCCAACAATCCGTCAGAGGGATGGGGAGTTTGAGGGAGGGATCTCGGAATAGTGCTAAAGATGATGTCTCAAACAAGATCGATAAAAACACAATGGGCTTGGCAGGATTGGAGTGCGGTCCCGACGGGACCCAAAAAAAAGCTAGAGGGGGACAGGGAGGTGGGTTGTTTTGTGGCCTGTTTTTGTTGAAAAACACTCTACAAGGGGGGTGGGGGGGACTCAGCGTCCTTGTTTGGAGCTTCCTTCATACAAACTTTTAAAGGGAAGCGAGGGTCGCATCTCGGAGGTGGTGGGAATGGAATTTTCGTTAAACTATCAGGGGAGGGACGGGGGGGCGTAGTCTTTTGCACAGGAAAGCGATTTGGGTGGAGGTTTAGGGGGAAGAACTGAAAAAGAAACCGAGGAAGGAAATGGCGTGTTTGCCTTCAAACGGCCAAACCAATTCCATGGGGCATTTTTCTTAACGGTCAACTAGGAACACCTCGAGCAAATAACCCCGGGGAGAAGAAACTTCTCTCTTCATCGCAGGCAACGCTCTGGACGAGGGGTTTTCGCGCGTTGGAATTCAGGGGGGGGGGGTTTGGGGGAAGTTTCGCGCGCTGACAAAACAAAGCTCGAAAAAAAAAAAGGGGAGACAAGTTACTCTCATACCGCGTTGAGGAGGTTAGATGGAGCGGCAAATCCAGAGGGAATTACTGGAGTGAGGGGGCGCCGCAAGGGGGGGGTAAACAAAGAAAGTTGCCCTAGCAGCCAAAAGAGTCATACGCCAGGGTTCGTGTGGGAAAAAAAAATTTGTTTTTGAAGAACCTCAAACTCGTCCTCTGGTGGGGGTTCAAAAAGTTAATACGGGATGATCAAAAAAATTCGCTCATCTCTAAGGGGGAAAACAAAGAGATATCCTATCGTCTCACGTCAAGGGTGTCTCTGACTAAAGGAAAGAAACTTCCTGCAAGATTCCTAGGGAATAACAAAAAAGGTGTCTGCAAAAGGGTGTTAACGGGGTGCGATTATTTCAAAAAGGAAACACTCTTATAACCGTGGGGCGCTTAGCGGCAACCCATAATAATCTTTCAAGAGAAGAACGATCGAAATCGCTTCTTCCAAGATGGAAAAAATTGTCACCTACACTCGGGGAAAAAATATTCAGGGGGAAGGGACGGAAGGTGAGGATTAAAGAACCGAAAAAAGGACAAAGCGTTTCCATTTTTTGAAACGGCAATTCAATGAAAAAACACAGAAACAGAAAAGGCACATCAGAGTCTCCGAGAACTGTGAGCAGACTCCGGCTAAAGAGGAAAAAAACAACACGGAGGAGGATTAAAAGGGAGATGAACAAGGAGATATCGTAAAACTTTTCAAAACTGATGGAATCAACATAGGAGGGACGGGGGGGTGGTATTGAAGGAAAAATTTCCCGAGACCCAGGTGGAGTTTTTGCGACTTGGAGACACTAAGATCATTCACTACAATGAGTGGAATTAAAAAACGGACGGGGGGAAAGATTCATCGATAGGGGAGCGGGAAACTAGTTCGTGTTTAAAGATGGGGAAAAAAAATGAGGGAGGGGGGTTGGAAAAAAAAAAAGAAGCCCGTTTATGCAGGATCACGGGGAGCAAAGTCAAAGGTTGGGACAGAAAGCGGGGGGGAATCTCGTGGGAAGCTTAGCCTGTTAAATTTCAATGTCAAAAGAAAGGATGAACAGAAACGACGGCGAGGCAAGTGCCGGAAATTCAGGGGGTAAAAGCGCGATTAGAATGGCATCAGGGGGAATAGGAAAACGATGAGGGAAAGGACGTCAAAATAAGTACCGGGGGGTGCTTACAAACAAGGGGAGGACTGGCCCAATTACCAAAGTGCTGTCTTCGAAGGGATAGAAGAGGATAGGAAGTCAACTTTCTGACAATGATGAGAAACCAGGCACACATCAAGGTTATGGATTGGCCTGTCAATCCGATCAAAAGAAAACTAAAAAGAAAAAAGGGTGAGATTAAAGGATTGGATCAAAATTGCTAGAGTAACCGGAAAGGGGGAGACGTAAAAGGGGAATTCAAATAAAACAACAAAAGAAAGTCAAGAGAGGCAAAGGGGGGGAGGATCGTTGTCTGATTATGAAAGATAAAAATTGGAGTGCAGCCTAGTTAAAAATCGTCTTTACGAGAAAAAAAAGGAAAACAAATGGAGGATTGGCCGTGGGAAACTGACGGAGGAATGGAATAGTGTAAGCGGCATGGGAAAAATCAAAATAAATATCTCGAGTCACTTTCAAAAGCAAGGAAACGCGACCGACGAAACATCGGCGAGGAGGGTCGCACACCCCCGCAAACCTTAAAAATCCAAAAACACATTACGAGGAGCGACTCGGAGTAGGGGGGGAAGTTGGGGGGGAAAAGGAAGATCAACAGCTTTAAAAACCTTGAAGAGAATGAAAAGGTCAGTCCAAAAAAACGCACAATGCCAAAAAAACCGGCCATGAAAATTAGAAAGGAGGAAGCGGAATCTCTGACGCAATCAAGGTAAAGAAAAGGGGGATCAGGGAAAAAAAGAACAGGGGGAGAAAAGGGGGAAGGCAGTACGCTGCACGAAAGCAACGAAACTGTAAAAAAAAAGTAATAACCCAAAGACCGAGGACTTAAAAAGGAAGAAGAAAAAGCAGAAAAGCACTAGTCCGGGACCAAATATAAAAAAACGCAAAAAGGGAAAGACTAACCGGCCGGGATCGGGGAGGGGGAAGGTAAACAAGCGTCTGAAAGAACCGCAAAAAGGAAGATAGCCAGATATAACCTTCAAAGGAAAACTGTTTTCGCTGGTTAAAAAAACAACAAAAGAAGGAAAAAAAAGACGATGAGCAGAAAAAGTGTGACAACGAGGTAAAGAGCGAGCACTTCATACTTTTGACGAAGGGGAAAAAACGAACGTCTGAAGAAAATAAAGGTGAAAAGAGGGCGATTCCCATGAGAAAAACGCAGACGCAAAGGAAGTCGCGTTGGTCATGCCCTCCATTCTAGGGAAAGGAAAAAGAACCTTGGGGGGGACGAAAGTGGGGAAGGAAAAGGAAAGCGGGGTTTCGAGGGATCGGTCATCCATCCATTAATAAATAAAAAAGGCGCAGCAGGGGATGGGAATCACGTAGATTAACCGGATCAGGGACCGTCGGGGTGTAATCAAGTTCAGACTTTAGGCTTCAGGATGGGGGGGGGAGGACCGAGAAGGGTTTTATCAACTTTGGAAGCGCGTATCTTTTCAAAAAAGAAAAAGTGAGAAAGAAAACGCAGCAAGAAGGGGGGGTTCGAAACTCGGTGTTCTCGCAGAGCGAGGGGGGGCCTTTGAAAGAGGAAAATGAGGCATTCGTCATCAAGAAAATCGCCAAAAGAAAAAAGGAAAAACAAAGGAAAAACTATGAGACCCCCAAAAGAGAGGGGGAAAGCGTGAGAGACAGCTGAGCGTATTAAAAAAGGGGGGCTACTTCTGGAACTTCTGATCGTTTCATGTGGAGAAAGGAAAGGCTTTCAGACTCTTTGGGGACGCCTGAAGGTAATGAAAGATGCAAGCGAGCCCTTAGTCCGGCGGCAAGCTTGAAAAGTCCGCAAAAGCTGCAGGAGGGGTATCTTAGGGAAAAACCGAAAAACCGCGCAACGACAGGGGGAGCGGGTCGTTTCTGGCGATACTGGTTGAAGAAAGGCCAGCTGCTCAAAAAACGTCTGCAAACTCTTGGGGATCCGGGAACCGCATTCTAG
>Ga0179591_1331584_pt1 | contig 14711 bp, 18 predicted proteins | sample CZOMad2_1_08_16f_FD_182891 | JGI IMG/M metagenome (GOLD analysis project Ga0179591, IMG submission 182891) | Vadose zone soil fungal communities from Angelo Coast Range Reserve, California, USA - CZOMad2_1_08_16fungal (PacBio error correction) | ecosystem: Environmental > Terrestrial > Soil >...
GGGAAGGACATGTTGCGAAATGAAAATTCGCACACTGGGGAGGCGCACTTAAAAGGGGAGGCAAGTAGGCGCACTCCGTTCCTCTGCTGGCAAGGTCCGAAATCGAGGAGTCCAACGAAACCACAGAAGGCTGGTTGATACAGAGGGCTCGTCAGGCAAAGAAACCATGTTTGTAAGAAAAAAGTGCGGGCGCATCGCGCCTGGCCCTAATCAGAATTTCGGTAATTTTTCGTCTCCTTGAGCGTAATTATTTTGGGTATCTGTCGCTCGACCGCGCGCCCGGGGGAACTGCAAGACGGAATCTGCGGCCACTTACCAGCCTTTTTTCGAGTCTTCAGCTCGCGATGGGCGCCCGCAACCCCATATTCCACCATCGCCGGTAACCGCCCGGGACCGGGAAGAAAAATAAGGAATTTCTGTTCTGACGCCATGGAGTCTGATCAACTGTAATAAAGCCAGTAAAAAAAAACTAGTCACCGTTCGGGCGAAACTCCTGACCAAGAAAGGGGCCTCGAAAAGTCAACAGACAAATGGGGACATAGACCCCTCACTATCGCCCCTACGAGTACGCAAAAAAAACGTCCCACGCAGGGGCAGCTTGGACTGATCGCGATCAAAATTGCCTTTGATGGTTTGTTGCGATGACTTGAAACTCAGCGTTCGTACTCCCTAAAAAATTAAATCAGGAAGACCGCCGGAAAAAGCGGGCCTTTGCTATCTTATGCAACATAAGCAGCGTTCGCACGATTTCACGCTGGGAAATTGGAAAAAAAAGAAAAGACCTGGCAGGTCGAACTCGTCCTGAGTTGCTGACCCCTTTCTCGGGCGACCAAAAAAAAGTTGAGGAACGGGGAAAAAGGGAAAGTAGGGGCAAGGAAGTTTGAATCTGATTTCCCCTTTGGGGAAGATTCACCCTGTTAGTTGCGCTTTCACTCTTCGGATCGGGGGACGAAGAGAAGGCACGGGCCGAAAACCTCTTGAAATCGTAGGATCGGGGGAGGAGGGTAGATTGAGTACGTAAAGAGAGACCAGAGTGGAAGGAAGAAATTAAAACCTCTTCACATATGACGACGCTCGCGCACAGGAAATTCCGAGAATGCCCGCGGCCAAACGACGGGGCTGTTGAAGGGTGATCAAGGGGAAATAGCAACTGGGCGCACTCTCTAAAGTTTTATTAAAATGGGTTGGGGTGTCGTTCAAGATTTAAAAGCCAACCGTCATACATCGAAGGAGGTACGGGGGGGGAGCGTCCACGGAGGGATCGCAGCGTTGAAGGTCCTTCGTTTCACAGGCAAGAGACGGAAAACACGCAGAATAAAAGCGGATCACAAGGCAGCGAGAAGTTTTCTATGGATAAAGAAAGTTATGTTATTTTGAGTTTACCAAATCCGAGAAAAAATAACTGGGAGAGAACTAAGGGAACGGGTCTTGGCGAGGTTCTAGGGGGGGGGACGAAAATACTACTTCACAAAACAACAGGATTAGTCGTAAAATATATATAGGATTTCGTTGGTCGAAAAAGCTAACCGAGGAGGGGGGGGAAAGAAAAGGGGAGGGGGAATGATGAAGGAGATGAAAATCACCATCTTCTGTGTGGGGAAGTCCAAAACAAAGAAAATGTTTATTTCCGCTCAAGAGAAATCGAAAGGGGAATGGGGTGCAGAGGAGGGGGTGTCGGAACGAAGGAAACATCTTAAAACCGTCGAACGGGGCTCCTTTTATCAAGCATCATCAGAAAGGGACTCGAGGAAAGAGGGATTGAGGAAGGAGATCTGCCCAAAGGTAAGAAAAGGACAGAATCAAAGGGTGTAGACAATTTGGCGTATAGAGAAATAAAATCCTTACCGGCGGCAAAAAGCGGGGGGGGTGGGAAAGAGCAGAAAAGGGAAGAGGCGCGTCCGAAGGCGGGTGAAGAAAGGGAAGTGCAGGCCGGCTGGAACAAGCGGGAAAAAAGCTCGCAGGGTAAGAATTCGCAACGAAAGGCAAAGAAAGCGTGAGTTGGCAACTGGACGGCGTCTTCTCAATGAGGGGAAAAGGAGTGCCTGTTTGGCGAAATGTGAAAAGGCTCGACAGAATTAAAGAGGGTACTAGGATTCAAAAAGGCGTACGATAATCAGCGTCTGTAAAGTCTAAGGAGGTTCTCTCAATGGGGTGAAAGGGGCAACCTCGGGAGGTAACTAACGGGGAGGAAATATAGATCGGCACTCCGAAACGCGTGAGGGATTCTCGTTAAGATGACTAATCCAAAGTCCGCGGGAAATAGGGTGAGGAGAATTCCCAAAAATCATTTCTATTCGGTGAATGGCGAGAACCAACAATCCAATCACGAATCAAAGCCGTTGGAAATAAAGAGAAAAGAGGAAGTGGACAACCTCTCTGTCTGGATTCTTCGGACGTCGGAGGGGGAAAAGGATCTACGGGACGGGTTCGAGGAAGGGAGGGGCCGTGGGGGGAAGTTGAAAAAGTGTGGAAGGAAAAACGTAGGGACTTAAAGACACGAAACGGCCGGTTATAAGGTGTTAAAGAAGGGGATCGAATAAATTCAGTGACGGGGGAAGTCGAAAAGGAACACGGGGGAGAAGCGGGCAAGGGTTAAGCTGGCCATCGCGAAGATACCGTAAGAAAAGGAAGAGGGGTTCGCATAATTTTGGGATCTTCTGTGTCTGAGGAAACTACGTGGGACGGAGGGGGCTCAGGACAAAATCTCATGTCCAGAAAAGAGGGGACATGAAAGAAGAAAGGGAGGATGAAGGGACACAGTTGGAAGGAGGGCTCTGACAAAAAGGAGAGAAAACAAACATCACTCGGTGAGGGGTTTCACTGAAAAACCTTACGAAGTGAAGGCTTTGGAAAGGGGAGGGGTCATTACCTCGAGGCTACTAAAAAACTGCTCTGAACCAGGGCAGGGTTTCAGACTTAGGAAAAGTCATCCAGCCTCTTGCAAGCAAAGGGATCACACGGTTTAACTGGGGATCTCTCAAAAAAAAGAGGAAAGAGGAAGATAGGGAGGTTCATGGACTTTGACTGCGACAACCAGACTTCCTTGGCACAAGAAAGAAGGTCGGCTGCACGAGGGGGGTGGGGGAGTAGAAAGAAGATTCCTCTCCTTTCATCGCTGAGGCACACAGAGTCTAAATCGAGGGATCAAACGACACGAAAGAGCAAAGAGTCTTCAGTTTCTCCGAAAGAGAAAGATAACCTGAAAAGCGGGATGTGTTTAAAGTAGCCTTCCTTGCTTTCTCCTCAGGCCTGTGGGGCGCCCGTAAAGAAATTTCGTAGGGGAAAAAAAGGTTCTTCTCCGGAAAGATGAATTGGGCTCGAAAAGAAGAAAGAGTCGTAAAAATCGCCGATAACGGCGGAGCCCATCTGGTCACCGGGGGCGCGATGGGCCATCACCGCAAAAGGATCGGGGGGCGAAACGCGAAAAAGCCCCGTGGGGGGAAGAGGGAGGCAAAAACACGGCAATAAGGAAAATGCTTCGGGTAGCATGAAACGATCTCAACTGTAATAATACGGGGGGGGCAATACGCGAAGGGTAAAAACCGGTGGAGAGAAGGGAAAACAGCGCTGATCGAAACTGAGGACAACGATGCTCTCAAGAGCAAACTGCCGAAGAAGACCAGGAAGGGAAGAGAAGAAGGGAAAAGAAACTGGCAGAATCGGCCCGAGTGTAAACTGCCCAGATTAGGACTATTTCAACAGATCGGCAGGGAAATCTGGAAAAAGGGTTGGGGGGCGGGCTAAAAGAGGGGACATCTTCTCTTCGAGGGAAAGCGACCGAACATCGGAGTGTCCGGAGGGAAGACTTATGAAAGAGAGTTGCTGAAAGAGGAAAAAGGTACAAGAAAAGGGAAGATAATCCTTTACGGGGTCGGGAACGGGAGCAGAGCAACAACGGAGGCATTGTCATGAATTACCACAAAGAATCAGGGGTCCGAGGTCGAGGAAGGTTTAATCTTGAATGAAATGAAGCACCTTGGAGGGGGAGGGAGCTGAAAGATGGAGAACCAAAGAAAGCTGTACAGGGACATCGTCCGCAGTCAAGGGCAAGAATCCCGCTTGAGTCGGGTCGGGTTTACGGGAAGGGGAAGAGTAAAGGCAGAGAAATTACGGCTCGGGATTATCCTCCTTCATGCAGGAAAAAAGAAAAAGGAGCCGTCAGATGGCGACGAAAAGCGCGCCTCAAAATGAAAGAAACGAAAAAACAAGAAAGGAGAACGAGGGGCCGCCTGGGATAAGAGATCTGGGGAAAAGAGAAAAATCCAAAAATGGCGTCACTTCAACTTTGAAGAGGAAGGGGGTTACAGAAAAAAGCCGCAAGGACTACCACTGCGCGAGAATCGTTTTAGAAGCCTGCTCAAAGAAGTGTTATCTTTGAGATTGGCCCAAAGACTTCGTGGAAAAGAAAAGGACCACCTCAAAGGAAACAAAAGGGAAATTTGGTGCGAGGGTGACGTTCCCATAAATGGGGGAAGTGTGAGTTTGCAGAAACCAATTAGGTCAAAAAAGTGAAGGGTTGAGCAGGTCCGACGGAAAAGGGCATTGGCGAGGTTTCGCGTTGGACGGAGAAATCTCTAAAAGAAAAAAAAACAACGGAGGGGAGGAGGAAGAAGGGGGAGGAACGGAGGGGAAAAGGGAAAGAGGGACCAATTGGAAAAAAAAAAGGGACGGGAGGACTAACGAAATACGGGGAAATTCCCATCGGGATGTTTAAATCAAACATCACCGCAATGAGGAAAAGAGAGGGCCCATGGGGGGAAGTGTCGAGATGCAGGGGAAATAGGGAGGGGGGGGACTGAGGCGGGGGGAAACTAACTTGGGGGCAAAGAGGAAACTCTTCTAACTACGTTGATCATAAAGAAGCAGCAAAAACGAGAAGATCTGGGGGAAAGGAGAGGGTCTTGAAAGGGAAAAGGGAACACTTTTTAATCCCAAGGAGTAAAAAGGGGGGGGCGTCTAGAGAACAATAGCCTTAAGGGCAACATCGGATCTTTCTGACAGCTGGCGGCAGGAAAGTTTACGATTGCGGACATCAAAGGGTGGTCGAAGAGAAAGGGAAAAAGACTGGGGGGAGGAATTCTCGCCGTGAGGACTACAGCAATCTCAAAACGAAAATTTCGCCACGAGGAATGATTTAGGAACAGGAAAGGGTTAAAAAAGGAAGGTTGAGAAGAGTTGACATAAAAAAAAAAAGGAAAGGAAAAAAAAAAAGAGCACAAAAGGGGTTAAGAAAGAAAGGCAAAGAGTAACTGTCACGATTCAGGGTCTACTCATGGTATGATAGTAAAGAAAAAGAAATGGCTTGAAAAGGGGTCGAGAGAAAAGGGGTTTGGAACAACTCGAAAAAAAGGGGACGTGACCGGAAATTCTTCTTGGAGTCAATAGCGAGCCTCTCTCCGAAATATTGTGACCGCTTGAGGGAAGGGATACGAAGTAAAGAATTCGTGAAGGAGAAAAGGGAAAGGGGAGATGTCTGTTATCCTCCGGCACCAACATCCAAGGCGGAACGTATCCTTTTGGAAAAAAAGGGATAAGCTGGAGCTCTTCTGGAGAGGTCTCCGAGGGAAGGGATTTCCAATACGAAGGAGGGGAATACTGCAGGGAACGTGTGGACTCCTGGGAATAGGTAAAAAAAAGATAATTCTAGGCCTCTCCTGGGTAAGGCTTAGCCCGAAGGGGGGGGGGGCTCTTTGACGAATTAGGGGGGGGAGAAAAAGGTCGAAAATTCACATTTGTGCGACCTTCTGAACGTCGTTAAAAGGTCGATCCTCTTTTTTATCTATGACCATTCTGTGCAGGGAAGATTTCCCATCAAAGAGAAAGCGAAAAATGGGGAAGAAAAAGGGGGGGGGGTATGAATTTTCTGATTGATGAACGCGGCGTCGACAATCACTGAGAGACATAGGGTCCGCTCAGGATACGAAGGACACAACGAAGAAGGGGCGGCAGCAAAAAAGGGCGCTAAAAGAGAGAAAAACAAAAAAGGGGGAGGGGGGGAAAGACCCTCACTTCTAGCTCGTCGGTAATCAACTGCAGAGAGGGAGATGAGGGTCTGGGGGGGAAAACTTACAAAGAGGACTCAAGTGGCGGATTGGGATAGGCAATAAGAGAAAAGGAATCTAACGTCTCAGTTCTGCAAGGAAAAGAAGACGAAGCGTCCCATTTCATTAAACAGCTCTCAAAACAAAGGGGAAGGCAAAATGTGAAGAAGGGAATGGGGTACAAGGGAAAACCCCGGAACAAAGGAGGAATTTAAATGTGCTAAAAGGATCTGTCCCTTCAATTCCTTTGCTGAGTAGGTATAAACTCATCCTTGCAGCTCGCACTCAAAGAGTCGAAATCGAGGAAGGAAACGAACAAGAAAAAAAAAAATCTTCAGGAGAAAGAAAAAACGAGAGGAGAGGACATTAGGGGGCCGAGCAAAAAAGAACAAGTTCAAGTTGGAGATTACTTAGGGGGAATTTCTCCTGCCCCGTCGAGAAGGTGGGGGGAGGGGGGGAAAATCAGAAAAATTTTCAAAAAGGAATTTTGCAGAAGGACCAAGAAGGGGGGGAGGGGGGTGGGGGGGGATCGGCTCGACAGCCAGAGAAAAGAAAAGAAAAATCTGCCTATAAACCAAGGTCTGAGAGCCAAGGATCGAGTGAAGAGATATGAGGAGAAGAAACCCGCAAACACGGAGATCCACCATGCTGAGGACTTTGGTACCTAAATTGTCGAAGGTAGAACCTTCAAGAAGCAAGAGAGAAACTGTAAAGTAAGCAGACGTAGGAGACCTAACGCAACGGTTTCGAAAAAGGCTCTGCCTAGACTCTCTGACACAGCTCAGGGGGGGAAAAGAAAGAAAGGGGAAAAGGAGAAGAGGATAAAAATGACAAAAAACATCAGAATCGGGTCGCAGAAGTTAAGAAAAAGGTCGCGATTTCATCCAACGGGAGGATAAAAAGGGCTGGAGGTTGGTGCTGGGGGGATGTGAAAAAGAGCATCGCCTTCAAGTCGCACGGGGGGAAGCGACCAATCGAGGTTCAAAAGGAGACTTTGGGGGGACCCGCAGAAAAGGGAGGAATGGGGGGGGGTGAAGGAGAGGGGAGGGAAATACCATTGCATGGAGTAAACCAGTACTAGTTTTGTCGGCAAACCTGGGGATCACCCAACTGACGCGGAGGAAAACTCCGAAACGGGCAAGGAAAGGGGGGGGGGGAAAAGAGGGGGGAAGAAAGGTTGAAAGTGCGGGCTTGGAGAGGTTGGAAGCAACTCTTCTAACAACAAAAAACGCTGGGTAGCATAATAGAAAAGAAAAGAAAGAGGGGGGAAGTCGTTTCGAACAAGGGAATGTCGGGGGATTGTTAGACGGCTCCGAAGACTGGAGGACGACGTTCCTGAGAGGAAAATCATCAGCCGAAGCTAGCGAGGCACCCGGGCAAATTCCTTCTCCAGGGCACATCAGAGACCCCCGGTGGATAAGGGGGGGAGATCAAATGAGGAAAAGAAGCGTTGGATTAAAACAAAAGTTGAGGGAGGGTTCAGAATTTAAAGGAAAGGAAAAAGAGATACCAAATCCAACTCGTTTGGGGAAAGGAAAAGAAGGCAAGGAGGGGAAAACGCGGAGGGAGGGGGAAAAATGCCGTAAAGAGCTCCAGAGTAAGAATGCACAGAGAATCTTAAAAAACACGGCCAAGGGGAGGGGGTGCGAAGGGGGGGGGAGGTAAAGAGGGTTGCAGGAAAAAAAACACCACAGCCGGGGATGGGAAAGTTAAGGATTCGGGGGACTCGCGTTCCAGACTTAAGTGACGGGGGCCATTGCTGATGTTTCAGAGGGGTGAGAAAAGACGCTCTCTCAAACAAAAAAAAGGAAAAAAAGTCGAGAAAAAGAAAAAAATAAGGCAAAAAAAGTGAAAAATCAACGTATTCAAAAGAGGGAATTCACCACGTGTGGGGGGGATTCCAGCCAAAAAAGGTGAGACCGAACTCGCAAATTCGCTGGCCCATTGTGGAGACCGGAATCGGAGGAAGGGGGAATGGGGGGATCGGTTTCTGCTATGGAAACAGGCTGAAAGAGTCGGACGAAAAATGGGCCGTCTAAACGAACGAAGTGTGCGTAGTCGTCTTCTCAACGTTCCCGAAATGGGGGAAGGATTAAAAAGGGTTAAAAAAAATCAAATTATGGGTTACAATTTGGCGGGAAACAGGGGAAGGAAGGGGACCGGTCAGAAAAGATTTAAGCGGTCTTTAGGGCGTCATTCATTTCCCATATAGGGGGAGTCGAGCGGGGAGCCATCTGTAGGGGATTGAATGAGGGGGTCATGCGGCGTGAAGGAAAGATGGAAGGAATTAGAGCGTCGGCGATTCACAATCTGAAGAATCAGGAAAAATTTTGTGCCCATCAGGGTTCTTTGGGCTAACGGGAAGGAGGTGTCGTCAAGGAACCTTTCAGGTCCCGACTCTTTCAAGGGTTTTCGGTTGGGACCCCGTATGAGAAGGGATAGCAAAAAAAAATTTCAAAAGGGGGGGACACTTCACTTTCAAGGCCTGAACGCTACGAAGAAAAAAAGAAGGGATGGAATACACATTGTCATGGGGAGCGAGGGGGGGTCCCGGGACCTCATTCGGGACAAGTCTGGTCGTCCCCGGTCATCGAGTACTCAAAAACCGAAAAAAAAAAAGAAGAGATATACCACCAAAACAAGAACACCAATATCGTGTAAACCTAGGATTAGCGTAATGAACAAGGCAATTCCCTACTTACAAGTAGAGATGTTCGGCTTTAAAATTCAAGAGTCCGGATTCTTTCTGGTTCCGGACATCCCACCCCAGGGTAAGCACTCGAGGGCAGAAATAGTGGGACCATCCATCTCCGCTGTGGAAGTAAAGGGAGTCTTATCGAGAGGGGAAATACTTCGATGAAGAGGAAGAGAGAGCGGGTCAAAATGCTTCCGGGGATCCTTCCTCGTTGCAGTAGGAGAGTGGGTAAAGGAACGGTGGAGAGTGAAGAAAAAAAGGCGCGACGGCATAGAGGACAGTTGAAGTCTCATAAAGAAATTAAAAAAAGGTGACGGTGGGGCCCGGCGGAAAAAGTACAACGGGGAGGGGGGGAGAGGGGATGGAAAGGGAGGGCGCGGCAAGAAGATTACCGGAACCTGGGAAGGGCGCAGAGTGTTTATCGAGATTTTTCAAAGGGGGAAGAAGGGCTCGCGGAGGAGGAAAAAAATGCACAGAAGAGGGGAACTCAAAGAAGAAAAAATTAACAGACGAAATTTTGGAGAGGAAAGGGCCCACCGGAGCGCGGGTCGGCGCCCAGAAAGGCATCTACTCGACAAACAATCCGGGTGCGGGTTATAGAAAAGCTGGGGGGGAAAGAGAGGAGAGGAGGGGGAAAGTCGGGCGACGTAGGGGAAAAAGTAAGGACTTCCTCATTTCGATACTTTGCTTGCCGGAAACGGAGTTCAGAAGGACTACTTCTCGTCCTATCAAAGGAACCACCGCATGGGAGGAAAAAGGGGGGGGAGTTCGCAGGGGGGGGAGGCAAGGAAAATTCAGGGGGGAAAGACATCAGCAAACCGGGGGGAAATGAAAATCTCTCAAAAAAAAACAAAGGGGGGGGGAATGAAAGGAGGAAGGAGGTTTAAAGGCTGAAGTAAAAGTGGATATCCTGTGGGAGAAAGGACGGAAGGAAGGGGTCTGTTCTGAATGAGAGCATAATGGGGGATTAAGAGAATCCTTTAAAGAGGGGAGAGACCCCGGGGGAGGGGTAAGGAAAGAAAGAAGAAACAAGGAGGAAGGTAAAGATCAAAAGAGGTCATTCGGAGGGAGCCCAGGAGAGCTTCTTTTTTTCGAGGCTTCCGTTGAGGTTTCGCGGAAAAAAGTTTGGATAAAGAAGAAAAAAAAAAAAATCGTAAGGGGGAAAGGGGGAGGGATCCTGGGAGAAAGATTATATGTTTTCCAAGGCGCTCGACAGCCGCGGCGGAAATAGGCTAGAAGAAATCCTGCCTGTATAACAAAGTATGCGCCAAGAGGGGAAAAAAACGGGTTCTAGAAAGGAGGATAGGGGAAGAGGGGGAAATGTGAGAAAAAAAGGCTAAGTAAAGCCCTGGGGGCCGTGTTCACAACAAAACAACTAGTAACTTTCTTTGGGAAGGGGGGAGCCATGAGCGAGAAAAAATGTAATAAAGTCGGAAAAAAGGAGAACACCAGGAGGGAACAGAAAGGAACAAGCTTCCTCGGGACTCTCTACAAAAGGGGGAGCAGGAAAGAAAGGAGGGTCGAGAAACCTTAAGATCGATAAGTGGCAAAGACGTACTGCCAAGAGCGTCTGCGGGGAAAAAAGAACTGAAAAAAGCGAGGGGAAGGAGAGAGAGCAGCTTTCTGGGGGGGCGGAGGATTGCGTCAAAAATCGAATTCTCTTCTCCTGGGAACAGACCGAAAAAAGGTAAAGGGAGGGCAGGGTAGAGGAGTTCACGCGAATAAACAGCCGGTCCACGTTGGAGGCCAAGTAGGCGATATGGAAAGACGCACGGGACTTGTCAAGGAGACCAAGGGGCTGTCGGGCCAACGGGAGCAGGGGCCAAAGGAAAAACAATGAGAGATTTGCCTTATTCAAAGGCCTTTGAGAGGGGGGGGGGGAGTTGGGCCCTTGGGAAAGGGGAAAGGGGAAGAAAAGCGAAGGGATCTGTCAACTCGAAGAAAACAGAACGAAGAACCTGCATTGACTAAGGACTAAGGGAAATGTGCCCTACCTCAAGCTTGTAAATCAGGGGGGGGGAAAAAGGGGGGAGGGAGGTGGGAGGGGGAAAGGAACTAAAGACCGGCGAGAAGGGGGGCTCCAATCTGGAATTATCCTCCAGGGAAATCTAAAATAACAGGAGCCAGAGGGGAGTCGCCTCTGGTGTCCGGGGGCGCCTCTTCCAGCCCGAGCACTCTGGTGAAAAGGGGGGAAGAAGATAGGGGGAAAAAGGCCCGGAAAGCCTTTGGGTATGAAAAAAATTGTCTGTGGAGTTGGCGGGAGGGGGACGCCGACGATGCAGACCAACAAGGATCTTTTTGAAGGCGAGACGGGACGTTGGGGAGTGGGGGCCCAAGGCTGAAAAATCTTCTCATTCCACCAAAAAAAGAATGAAGAACCTTCAAAAAAGGAAGCCGGGGAGGTGGGCGATTGGTTGAAAATCACATGGGGGAGAGGGGGCAAAAGGTTGGGGTTCAGGTGATTGACGTTTTCCTAGGTGACCGACGGTAACTTGTTCAAGTGGGGATGGGGGGACGAATCAGTAGAAAGCAACAAAGAGGGGTAAGGAAAAGGGGCTCCGTCGTTTTCGCCACAACTAAAATGAGAAAGTGTTCGTCTTAAGGGTCAACGGAAGGATTAGGAACCAGAGGGTGTGGGAGGACAAAAGACGGCAATTTGATTGACAAGGTCCCACTCTTGAACATCCTGAGGGATGGGTACGGGGCCAGTAGGTAGAGGGATGAAGGGTTGCCTGAAGCGATTAAAGGCGGGGCAGACAACAAAAAAGGAGAGACAAAAGTTGAGGATGCTACGAAGCAAAATAGGAGATCTTGGAGGGAAAAACGCGTCTGATAATCTGCCCCGAAAGGGAGCTTCAGGAGAAGGAACGGAGTGAAACAGTGTGGACCCGAGCGTACAAGAAAGATCCTTAAAAGGAGGAAAAAACAGCGTGGATGGGGGCTTGAAGGGGGATTCAGTTGGGGGGAATGGAGAAACCTCGAGGAGCTTGAAAAGGGGGGTTGGGCATGCTGCTTCAAAGGCTTGTATAAAGGAGAGCCGGGGGGACCGATCTCAAAAGAAGAAAGTGCGCCAAGTAGGGCCGGGAGTTTTGGGCACCTGCTGAGGAGGAGAAAATGGGGGAAGAACAGAGGGGGGAGGGGAAGTGTGGAGAAGTGAAGGAAGCGGAGTGATATCCGTCAATTTAAAAACTGTTCTTAAGGAAATTCAAAGGGGAATCTAAGAAATGAAGGAGGTAATAAGAAAGGAAGGGGGGCCTCAAGGGGTGGCGGCAAAACCTCTAAACTGGGGTCTCTACAGTTCAAGGGAGTGGGTCTGGGAACTAAAAAAGCGGAAGAAGTAAAAAAACTCGGGGAAAATGCTGGGGGTTAAGGGCTTTAATACCTAAGACAGTCAAAGAACGGACCAGGGAAGGTAGGAGGAAAGGCGAAGAAGGTCTAGGTTTAAGGACGTAAGCGAAAAAGCAAGTCTTAATCGTCCTAACTGTGAAATTTGAGGGAATCGGACGTCTACGAGTTCAGACTACGACGGTCATGCCTTTTCCTCCAGTTAGCAGGGTCGACTTAGTGGTAGAGGATTTCGGGAAGGGTTTCTAAGGGAGGAGTTGGGACCGAACTTTTTGTCAAAGAAGTTTTTAGCTTGAAGGCGAGAAGGAAGAGTTAAGATATCATGCTGACAGAAATGACTAGTGATTTTAGACAAGAACGGTTCTGTTTACACGGTTCTAGACACGTTGGTCGAGAAGAGTGAAGGGGGGGAGGGGCTGACTAGGAGCGAATGGGGGAAAATCATCTAAACGCAATAAAGGATTATTTGCCTGCAGAAGTGTATCGTTCTGGGGAGGGAATTTCAACGAAATTAGGGGAGGAAAAAGGTGCACAAACTAAGAGGGATCATCAGGTAGGAAGTGACACATACTAATTTATGTGGGTAGATCCACCTGCTCGAAAAGGGGAGCACCATACGAGCAAAGATCACGAGGCATGGAAGGGACAGCTACTGAGCACTGCAGGAGGCTTTGAGCTGGGAAGGGGTTGGGTTACTTTGGCCGTAAGAAGTACTCAAGGAGGGGGAACTCTTAAAAAAGAGGGAAGACTTCGAGGGAATACAAAAAGCCTCTTGCCTGAGACCGTCTCAGTTTTTCGCCAGATTCCAAAGAGGGAAAAGAAGTCATCAGTTGACAAATCTGAGTCACAACAAAGGTCGGAAAGTCCAAAGAGATGGGGTTTCATTATGTACTTTACGTCCTTTCCTTGGCCTGTGCTAACTGGGGGACGAGGAAGCGGGATCGGAGAAGAGTATGCACGCATGGGCAAAATTTCGAAGAAAAAAATAGTCGAATCGAAGGTCCCCTAAAACGACAGAAGAGAAAAGAGGAATTCTAGAATGAGTGGGAAAGGGTCGGAAAACCCTCAACCGGGAGGAGGGGTGTCAGTAGCGGACGGGGTGTCGGGCAAAGCCCGTTCTCCTGTGGGCTCAAGAAGAAGGAGTTCGAAATTTATAACTGGGGCTAGTGGTCCTGGAAAGGATGAGAGAAGCAACCGCTCTCACGCCCGTGTAAAGGGGCAGAAAAAATAGGGAGGAAATCGGGAAGAGGGGGCCAGGTTGAGAGACTTCATAGGCGCGATTTGCCATCTCAACCGCACCTACTGTCCGAGAGATTCGAAAGGAGGTAAACCTAACGGTATAAGACCAGGACTATGGAGTAAAAATCTGATCCCAACATAAATCCAAACCCAACCCCAAAGGAAAAAAATTGAATAGATGACTAGGAAAGATAAACCTGGACGCTACTCTTACAGCCTGCGTCTTAAGAGAGAAGTCTAGAAAGGAAAAGGCTCTGGAAAAAACGAAAGGAAGGGAAACCAGAAGATAGAGAAAAGAAAACCTCTACGACGTACGCAAAATGTCAGTGTAAACTTCCATCTGAGAGTTTAAAACAGGGATCGGCCGGGCTGGGGAATGGGGGTGGGGGTGTATGATGGAAGGACCGTCAGAGGAAAATAAACTCTTCGCCGTATAAATAAAGGGGGGGGGGGGGGCTGGGTCCGTCGGGGGGAACTGGTAGTCGTGAATCGAGAAAAATTTCCCATGGGTTGGGGGGGGTTTGGTTGTGGGGGGGGGGGGTTGTGGGGGGGGGTGGGGGGATTTAGGATAGGATGGGGGGAAAGGGGACGAGAGTACGAAGAACAAAGGCCTTTGGTCTATAAACTGTGGGTGAAACATCTCTGCCAACCTTAAAAGGGGTATAATAGATCCTGAGGGAGGCCTGGGGGGGAAAAGGGGAGCAAAGTTGGGGATACTGCGAAAAAATCCCCTTGATAGGGGGGGGACTCTTTCACCGTTCGAAAAACGAACTAGGGGCGAGGTACGAAAACAGGGGCAGTTGCCGGACCTAAAGAGGTAAGTTTGCTAACCTCGTGGATGTCGGTGAAAGGAGGGGAAAGACGCCGGCAGGCGGGACGGACCGTGAGGAAGATGGCCTTAGAACTTCAGAAGGGGGAACCTCATCAAGGAAGAAGTGTCTAAGAGGAGAGACCAGAGAGGCGGAAAGGACAAAAGGAGTACAAAGCCTATACCCTAGGGGGGGCAGGAAAGTGGGGAAGTCGGTGTATCTAGCAGACCCATTGCGGAAGGTTGGGAACATGTAAGTTCTTTTACCTTGGGGGGGTCCTATTTCTTCCTCCTCCAGGCTAAGAGATAAGAAGAAAGAGTTTGAGAGATCCTTCTTACCGGATCGGGGAGGGGGTAATATGGAACAAGAAGGGTTAAGAAGTCCAAAAGAAAGACCGAAAAGGGTACAGTCGGGACCGGCAACAGGGGATTTTTGGCGATTTTGGTCCATAAACGGTGGGGATTATGGGGGGTTGCAAACAAAAGAGGGCATGGGAGTCTTCGAAGGGGGACGCCGTAAAAAAACCCCCGGAAGGAAACTTTCTGAAATGTGGCGATGTGAGAGGGGGTGCGAAACGAGGAA
>Ga0179591_1319974_pt1 | contig 14709 bp, 27 predicted proteins | sample CZOMad2_1_08_16f_FD_182891 | JGI IMG/M metagenome (GOLD analysis project Ga0179591, IMG submission 182891) | Vadose zone soil fungal communities from Angelo Coast Range Reserve, California, USA - CZOMad2_1_08_16fungal (PacBio error correction) | ecosystem: Environmental > Terrestrial > Soil >...
AAAGAACCCAGGGCAGCCGTCGTGGATGGGTGACATGTCCGGAGAAGATGTCAGCGAACACAAGGGGTGGGCAGAGTTCCAAAGGGGGTTGTGTAGACGCCAAAGCTTCAGCAGAGGGAAAAGGGGCAATATGACGTTTTTCGCTTGGAGTTCTACAGAAATAAGCTAGTGGGGGGGGGGGTTGCCTAACCGGTTGGTCCAAAAGGGGGGAGTACGCACGGAATTGTCCAAACAAAGAAGGAACAAAGGAAATGGGGGGGGATCCAGAGCACCTTTTGTTTTGGGGGGTCATGTGGGACATAGCTCTGAAGGGGTGGGGGGAGAAACCCACCTGAGCAACGGGGAAAAGAACGCAGCGGTTCAAGCAAACACTAGGTGTGGGATTGGGGGGCGCAGGGAAAGAAAAATTTTTGGCGAAGGGATTAAAAAAAAAAAGTTCTTGTGCGGCGAAAACAATAAAATCGAACGAAGAGGTGGAAAAAAAAGACTGAGGGGGGTGAGGAAGAAAAGGGGACTCCTTCAGGCAACCAATCATCAAGCGAAAAGGAAAAATCACAGCGAAATGCAAGTGGGGGGGAAAAGGGGGTAATGAAAGGCAAAATAGTGGCGCTGGGTCTGGGGGACGTCCCTTTACCCAACAAAGACAACTTGGGTGGAGATGGGGGGAAAAAAAAGGGGGAGATGTAATACACCGGGGGGACAAAACATGGGGGCTTTGAATAAAGGGGGAAATAAAATAGACCCTTCACCAAGTCTTTGACAGAAAGGGGGGGCGTTTGTAGCAAAAAGAAGGGAGTGGTTGTTCAATAAATGGGGTGGAGGTGGCAAAAGGGGTCGGGGGGGCAAACGGAAAAACCGATTGCCACAATGGCAGTGGTGAAAGGAAAAAAAAGGCGGACAAACGGCCCCGCAATGGGGACGGTCGGTCGGCCCAGCGTGACATAGGGACTTGGTCAACGCACGCGGGGAAAAGAGAAAAAAATTGGGGGGGGGAAAGGTTAGTTTCACACGGAAATTAAAGGAATCCACCCAGCCGTGAGGGTTGTTCTTGGTGAAGGCATCAAAGGGACAGAGAGGGAGTCGAACTTTTCCCAAAGGTCAGGGGTTTGGCCCACCATCCATGAAAGGAAAAAGCAAAAACCAAAGTGGCATGGCATGAAGAGGTAAGACTTGGGGAGAAAGCTCCGCGAACACTAAGAGAGAAGTGTTTGGGGGGGAAATTGTTGAGACAGGAGCGGCGACTACAGAGGGCAGAACAGGGTTATGGGGGGGAGAAAAAGGGGGATCGAAAGAAGACAACATGTGCCTTTTTGGGGGATGGACGATTTCAGTTTGTCTAAAAGACGGCAGAAATGGCCCGCATGGGGGGGTCAAAAGGACAGGGGGGGGTGTCCGGAATCAGGAGAATGATCTCGGGGAGGGGGGGGGGAACCTTTACCGAGCATGGCACAAAGAAAAAATGGCAAACGTTTGAGTTCAGAAGGGGTGCGCTCGCAGCACCCCACGGTGGAAGGGGTGGCAATCCCATGCCTGGATTTTCCCCCGAATGAAGAAAGAGCAAACTCAGAGTTCTGGATGACGCAGATCACCAGGGGGAAAAGGGAGAATATGGCGGCTGGTAGGAAAGGTGAAAAGAATGAAGGAGAGAAAGTGGGGAACGCACTACAAAGTGAAAAGGGGGGAAAAAACTGGGATTTAACGAGGGACAGAGGCCCAGCGGATAACAAATGGAATCGATAGAGGGAAGTTTTCAAAAAAAAAAAAACCGGGTGAAGTGCGGTGTGAGAAGTTAGCGACAGGCAATGCGTAAGATCAAGAAACACCAAGGGTTTCTTTTCCGGGAAATTAGACCGAGACAGAGGGGGGGCCACTTTCGGGCCTCAGGAGAGGGGGGAGGTTCAGGGGGAGGGTAACAGGAAGAAAAAAGTTTTGACAATTCGGTTGCAAGGTTTTTTTTTTTTTTTGGGGGTCAAAAAAAAAAAAAATGGGTTGGTGGCCGGGACGAGGGAAAGGGGGGCTTCATCCGTGCCACAAAAAAAAAAGGAAAACAGCAAAAACTTCTTTACAGGGGAATCAAAAACGGAGCCTAAGGCTTTCCTACAAAACAAGACCCCGGAGACAAAAAAAAAAAAAAAAACGTGGGAAGGTGAGGGGAAAAAGAAAAAAGGGATCGGTTTTGCGAGCGGGGGTAAAAAAGGAGACGGAGAAACAAAAACGAGGAGGAGAAGAGTTTTATCCAGAAAAGAACGAGACAATGTGGGGGATGAAAAAGAACACTGGGAATCGGCGGGGAGGTTCCGGGAGGGAAAAAGGCGAAGGCTCCGGGGGGAAAGAAGAATTTGTGAGACTGAAACGAGGAGCATAGGAGGACCAGACCAACACCAGGGGAACCAAAATGAAAGGCCTGAAAAGAATTGGGGAGAAAGAGGTAAAAGACAAGGTTTGAAAACAGGTAAAGGGGACAAATCGGATTCCCGAAAAGTGTTAAATGTCGGCTCGGTAGGAATCGGAAGAGAAAAAAAAAAGATGAGAAATATCTGGACAGAAAGAAGGGGACCAAAGGGGAAGGGGGGAGCTAAAATAACTAACTCACCAAGCACAAGGCCTTTTCACTAAAAAAAATGGAACTACGCATATCTGAAAAAAGATCAGGGGGAAAGGGAATCAAAGGGGGGACGCGTGCACCCAGGAAAAATACAAATGGACAAGAACGGGGCGTCTCATGGGAAAAGGGACCTTAAATCCCTACCAGCCAGAATCAGGTGGTGTGCGACCCATAAAAAGAACTGAGCGGGTCAAAACGCGAGGAAAGAGGGATAATCCAAGCCAAGACGGGGGACAAAAACTGGCCCGAAAATCAAAACTGCTGATGTTAAAGCAAATCATGAGTCGAAAAGCAGGAAGCAAAAAGAAATGATTAAGGGAAAAAAGTTTGAGGAAAAAAAAAGAAAACACCAATTACTACACCGGAAAAACGAAGAAGGCCTAGGTAAATGGAATGCAAAAAGGCATGGTGGACAGTGGCCCGAAACTTGCGCAAATGAACGAACCCTCTGGGGGTGAATGCTCAAACAGAAAGAACTCGCGGATTGTAGATAACAAAATAGGCCGAGAGAAAATGCATGGCCAATGGCGGGACCGGCTGTACATGTTGGGAAACATAGGGGTTCGGAATCAGCCAAGACCGGCGACTGCGGGGGCACCGACGACGGGCCACGACACAATTTACGACAAAAAAAGCACGGTGGGAGTCGAAAGAAAGGTCCGGGGGCCGTGATAAGTGGAAAAACCATGGAACTTCAAAAAAGAAGGCCGGGGGAAGTAATAACTCGGATTAGACTTATGACCTAACAATCGGTAAGGCACCGGAGAGCGTCAAAATTTTGGGAGAAGTGGAGGTGAGTGTCCGAGGGATTTGCGAAAGGTCCCGAAATGAGGTCGGAAGACCACCGCTGGGTGCTCAACGCCCAACTTTAAAAGTGAACGCAGGGACGGAAGGCAAAAAAATAAACTAGGAAAAACATCCGAAAAGAAAGGCAAAGAGGGTGTCTTCATCGACGGTTGGAAATCCCAAAAAAGGGCGTAAGACCGATTGACGAGCCAAGCCGCCAGGGGGGGAAGGTACTATTGGGACTTCCATAAGAAAAAAACATTCGAGTTGAATCAGGGGGTCAAGTGACTCGAAATGGGAAGGAGTGACCAGCCGAGAAAAAACGGCAAAGAGTTTGATCTCTTAGTCCCGAAGAAAGAAATACGCTGAAGATTTGGTCCAGAATGGTAGGGTACAGCAAAAAAAGAGTGGGGAAACAGTGGGAGTTAAAGAAATGCTGGGGCCAAACAAGACGTTGAACTCATGGTGAAAAACAGAACTAGAGGCTAGTCAAGGACAATGGGGGTGACAGAACAGCCCTGTTTTTTCAAAGGGAACAACAGAAGGATGTTAAAGAGTTGGGAGATCCAAAACAAACGGGTTGAAAAAGCAAGAAAATCTGGGGGCTCGTCGAACCGTAATCGTCTCCCAGTAGTGCGACGCTGGTTGAACAAAAAAACCAAAAAGGGAAAGAGCAATCCTGGAGGGGGGAAAAGAAAGAGGACGAACCTAAAAATATTCAAAAAACGACATGTCAAAGTGTCAAAACTGGACACTATAGAAAACTCAAAAAAAAACAACCACGGAGGGAGGGAGTCAAAAGTGTCCCCAGTAACAAAAGTGAACGTGGATGTGAATTTTCTTTGACAAGTTCAGCTTAAAAAAGGAACGAAAAGGGAGAATTGGGACGGGTTTGTAGAAAAAACGTGACCAAAAGTTACGGTGTAGGGATTTCCCGGGAGAAGATTTTGTTATTGGCTAAAAAAATTGGGCGTTTGTGAGTCGAAAAAACTGGGATTTAACCAGGGGAAGGGAAACCAGGCGGGCAAAAGAAGCCAAAAATGGGTTTGGGATGGGGAAAGGGGCTCAAGTAAGGAAAAAGAAAAAACCACTGAGGGAAGGCAGGTAGGGTCAAATCCAACCGGGGGACACTAAAAAGGACGACGACAAAAAGGTGCGGCTTCGGGAAAAAAGGAGGACAGTTAAGCCGAGAAGGGACAGGGATTCGAAAAAAAGGAAGGGAAAAACGAACTTTGGCATCTGGACGGTTAAGTTCAAGAAAAAACAGGGAAACGATAAATCAAAAAAGGGAGGGGTGGGTGGAATGGGGGGGGAAACAGAGAAAAGTCAGGAGCGGGCAGTCCATGTCTTTACAAAATTTTTTGGTGTTTGGGGGGCAAAAATTGGGTGTCGCTGAAGAACAAAAAAAAGGGTGCATCAGTGGCGAGGGAAATAGGAAACAAAAATGGGTATAATCCGAAAAAGAAGGGCCGAAGTAGGTGGTGGGTTGAAAGCAGGCGGCAGTGGTGGTGGAAGAAAAACTGAAAAAAACAGTTAAAGAATGTGTACAGAAGGGGGGGCAAAGACGAACATTGTCAAAAAAGGGTGTTGGGGAGGAAAAGTAACACAAGGGAAAGGGGGGGGGGCGGGGTCACGAAGCCCAGCGGGTAAAAAAAAAATCCGGGAAAAAAAAAACGAAAAAACGGCAACGGGGGCGGGGGGGCAGACCAGAAATGGTTGTTCAAGAGACCAAGGGGCAAAAGCAAACCCGAAGACGAAAAGGAAACGGTTTCACGCCAATGGGGTTTAGAAAGTCCTTGGAAAGGGAGGGGGTGGCATCACGGAACGGAAGGCCAGGACAGAAACGGGGGGAATTTTTGAAGAAAAGAGATCAGGTTTGGCAAAAATCAACCATGTAAAAGCAGGTGCACGCCCTTGGGCATTCAGGGGAAGGGAAGATTTGGTTGGGGGGGCTTACAAAATAAGGATAAAGGAGGGGGGGACATTGGGGGGGAGCATCAAAGCGGGGGTCCGATTAAAGTTTCCCATCTTGCAAAGGAGCGCGGGCCGCACGTCCCAAGGCAGGGGGAGAAGGGATAAAAAACAATTGGGGAGTTCGAGGAAGAAAGAAACTGGACAAAAGCCGCGGTCAAACCGGGCCGTGGGAAAGAATCAAGGAAATGGCCGGGGAAAAAACGCCCCAAGTTTCGACTATGAAGTAAAATCCAGTGCGGGTTGAATTTCGAAGGGGGGGTGCGCCCCAGCCGGGGGGGCTGGAGGGGCAAACCCCGGGGCCAAGGGGGGGGAAATTTTCAGGGACACGTCAGAAGCCCCGAAGTGGATGAGGGTCTAAAAAAATCGGTCAACAGGTGGAAAATTGAGCGGTTTGCCGGAATGATTTGGCCAAGCCTTCGATAGACGCTAAAAAGGCAGTGAAAAAAAAAGGGGGGGGGGGAGGTCATTAAAGTCCTTAGAGAGGGAAAAAAATCAAGATACACATGCCCCCTATAAAATCGGGGGCCGTGTTTAGAAGCGGTGGGGGGGTGGCGTATTAGGTGCGCTCACTTCTGGGGGGAAAGGGCTGCAAAAGAAGCTTTTTGGGGGGGGGGTAACGATCCGAAAAAAGAAAGCCGGAAGTTGTCAAAAAAGGTACGGGGACAAAAAAAGGGGGAAAGAGTGTTTTCGGGGAAAAATGAAAGCCGTCCAATACGAGTATTTTCAAATTGGGTTGCAAAGGCAAGCGCGTCAAAAAGACTTCAGGAGGGAAAAAGAACCGAAGGAGCAAAAAAACAAAAAAGTCCATGGAAACTGGGAGAAAACTAAAACACGGGGGAAGGGTAGCCGTCGCGTGTTTTCAGAAAAACAAAGAAAGAAGGAATCAATCGCACGGATCTGAAAAAGGTTCCACAAACAGTGAGCGGTGGGAAGGGAGGGACGGGAAAGAACTTAAATCTCGCAAAAAAACAACAAGATTGGATGAAAGTATAATAAGTTTTTTATCCCCGAAACACTCAATGGGTGGGCTGGGAGTAAGGGACCACGCGCCGTGTAGGTGGAGAAGCCCTCGTCATGAAGAAGAAGCGAAATCGCGAAAAGAAGGAAAGGGGACTCAAGGAGGTGGCACTAAATTAAAAAGGGCGCAAGGAAAAAACCCAGGAAAACTGATATGAAAAGTCGGTCAGGAAGAGGGCAGGGGCCTGGGAAAATGACAACGCCGATTAAAAAGTAGTGAGGTGGAACACTGATGAAAAATTCGATAAGTCCGGAAGACTGGGCAGCATGGACCCAGAAGGAGAGAAAATCGAGCCAGTACACTTCCACAACAGTGTCAACACGGGAATGGAACTACGCGTCGAAATCGACCCCAGGGGGTCCGCTGGCGGGAGGGGAACGGGATGGAAGACAAACGCCGGGGGAAAGGGGGTTGAAACGAAAGGCCAGTGGAAAAAAAATAACAGCCCGAACCCAGAAAGAGGGAGGTTCACAGGGTGCGCGCAAAAAAAAAAACATTCAAAAACAAGACTCTTGAGAAAGGAAAGGGGAAGAAGACGGTAAACGCAAAGGAAAAAAAAAAAACCCCACAAAAAACCCCCGCAGCCGGGCGAAAAGGACCGCAAAAGGGATGGGTTCGCCGCCTACAGATAGAAAGGCGCCAGAAAGAAAGTGAAAAATTCAGGGAATGTCGTTTGACAGACCAATCCGGCGAAAAAAAAAAAAAAAAAAAAAAAAACAGCGGCCTTCTATACGTCGAAACTTGAAGAAAAAAAAAATGGGCAACAAGGCATGGGGGGAAAATAGAGGAAATTCCTCAAAAAAGTCGGAGATGGGGGGTGCTTCACATCCCACATACTCAGACGCAAAAAGGCCACAATAAAAAAAACATGCCAAGGTCCGGCGGACAGGGGAGGGGAGGGGGGGGGCAAAATTAAAAGGAAAAAACCACAAAAAAAAAAGGACTTAAAAAGAAGTAGTCCGTCTGAAAGTTGCCATGAAAGGGGACCCTTTCAAAAAAAGACAGAATCAGAAGTGGAACTTTTAGGGGGGGGTCAGAACAGAGCTTGGAACACATTAAATGCCACGCAGGTGAAAAGGGGAGACACGCTGGGCTTATAAAAAAGGAGACCGCCCCCAAAGGTCAAAATTTGTGTCAGGCAAGGGGACGTCTACGGCAAAATAAGTTCGTCCGTGCAAATCAGGGGATGACATGGCTTGCCAAAAGGCCCGACCGTCTGGAAAAAGAAAAACGAACCACCTAAAGCCGTGGAAAAAAAAAGGCCCAACTAATAGAAAAAGGGGAAAAGGAAGAGTACTACGAATCCTGAAAAACCGGGACCACGCACAACAGACAGGAAATTGCACAAGAAACAAGGGGGAAAAAGCAAGGGGACGTGGAAAGACAGAACATCGGAACAAGTGTGGTGGGTGGGGGGGGGTCTGAGGGAAGAAAGCGGGAACAGGCAGCAGGTTCCTGCCCGGCGGGCCGGGGGGGTGAGACCAAAAGGGGAGCGAGCCAGAAAGTGGGGTCGTCCAAATAAATAAAAAGCTAAGGAAGGGTGTCAAAAATGGTGGCGGGACGTCAACACCCAGGTGTCAAAGTATGAAAAAACCGCTGCGGCCCGCAGCCCAGGGCTCAGGTGAAACGAAAACTAAAAGGACAAAAAACAAAAAAAAAGAATCAGGTGACATAAGAAGGGGGCATAAAATCTCCTCTGTGGGGGTAGGAAGGTGTTGCAGGACTCAAACGAAAACCTTGAAACAATCACCGACTCTTTTGGGAAAAAGAAGGTCAGCCCGAAAAACAACGTAAACGGGTGTCAAGGAGTTGGGGGAAAGGGGGGGAAAGACCTTGTGGAGCTACAACCCGCAATCGCCAGTCAGTTTCAAAAAAAATTATGACGAAAACGACGCTATGTAAAAAAAATGTTTCACAAATCCACAGGGGGAGGCTTGAACGGGAAGAATCGAGAAGACACAAAAACCACGGAAGGGAGGCGGAAAAGAGAGAGAAGATCGTTTTGGAAAAATCAATCAAGGTGAGGGGAAGGGGGAAAAAAGTAACGGTGAAAAGAGATTGGAAGAGTCAGAAAAAGGGAACGAAATTGAGAGCAAGGGGTGTGAAGAAACAAAAAAAATCTGAGACAAAAAGAGACACAAGATAGAATGTGGCGCTGGTTGCGGAGAGGGGATTCTTAACCGTTTAAAAAGGAAAAAGTCGGCACATTGATGTGGAGAACAAAGCGGGTGGAAAAGAAGTACCTTTTTGTCCCTAAGCCTCATAGTTCCGTGAAACTGAGGCCAGAAGGCAGGCGGGGAGATAGGCATCCAAAACCGGGACGCAAAAAAGGGGATGGGGGGCGCGTGCAGAAAGTGCGGGGGGAAGAAACTGCAAACTGAGTTCAAGCGATTTAGGGAAAGGGATTCGGACGAAAAATCCAACAAAGTATTTGGGCGACAGCCGAAAAGGCGGGTGGTCAAATCAAGAAAAAAAAACGCTCCAAACGCCTCACAAGGGGTTGTGAACCAGAAGGTCATAAGGCAGAGGGGCAGATGGGTCCAAATCTGGAAAAAGGAAAAGTTTTTTGGGAATGGCAACTTTTGGCGGGACTAAGACAACCTCTAAAAAAAAAAGGGCGGGGGGAAAATGAAGAAAAATCTGAAAAAATTTTTCAGGGCCCGGAAGAAAAAGGAGGGGAGGGGGAACAAAACGCGCGTCGTTTCGGTGGGAAATCAAAGCCTGGGGGTAAGTACTAAAAACGAAACTGACAAAAAAAAAGTTTTCATTCATACGAGCACCAACCAAAAGCCCGACAGGGGGGGCGGTCAGTGTCAAGGTAAATCCCCAAAAACACGGAAGGGAACATGAAACCGGCGTTGGAAAATGGTGAAACGGTGGAACGGGCCGACCGGGAGGAGGGGGGGGGGCCGACCAAAAAATCCGGTGTTTTGGGGTACCTAGTCCTGTGGGGCCAAAGGGGGGTTGATACAACGTTCCGGTTGGACGAAAGTGGCTCAAAGGAGGAATTTCAAAAAAATGGACCGTGCAAGGGGGTCAAAAAACAATGTACAAAGGCCTTGGCATGCAAGTAGGAGGAAAGGAGGTGTGTAGCCGAAGCGAAAAAAAATGACACGAGAGAGGGGGGGTGGTTATCATAGCAAAAAAAGAGGGGACGGTAGGGGGAGGACTGGAGGCGCCATGCATTAAAACGGCCTTGGGGACAAGGGTCCAGGGTTCAAGTTGGATGACGGGGGAAAACATAAAGTCCGACCAGACCGTTCCCCCGGATTTGGTGAAGGGGGAGAAAATAATGTAAAAAAGAGGGGGCAGGAAGGGGCTTTCACTGTGATGGGGCCCTGCGAGAAAGAGCGAGGAAAACAATTAAAAGTAGTGGGGTTTGTCAAAGGGTTGGAAGCCAACAGTGGTTTGCACAGGGGGGGAGTGCCCATCAACATCGGTGATTTTTACAGATTGGCGCGCTCCAAGGTCCAAAAAAAAGGGGGGGGGGGATTGCGCAGCCCCAAGAAACAAGGGATTCGTCAGCGTAGGTATGGGGTTGTTGGTCAAAGAATCGGAGACGAAGGAAGTTTGAATTTGGGACACCGGGGTTGGGTCCTCAAGGGGCACGAGCCCAAGGATACTGCCCCTACGGAAAGAGGAAGCGTAGGGCCGGTAGAAGGAGAAAAAGAGAATGAGGTCCAAAAGGGGAAAGTTGAAAACAGGACTGAAAAGGCTTGCAAGAAAAGAGCAGAAATCTTTTTTCAGGGTCAAAAGATCAGGACCAGACCAGTGGAACGGGGAAATCGAAGAGGTCAAAGGAAAGGGGGGTCAAATGGAATGGGGAAAAAATAAAGGGGCAAGTCATTGGTTGGGGGGAACCGGGGTGGTGGACCGGGGGAAAGCCGTATATAGTCATCTTGCAGGAAGAAGGGGCGCCCGCCAAAAAAGGGTCTATCGGTGAGGTCTCTGAAGAAAAAAGGGACTTTCGCTGTCCAAAAAAAGGAAAAAAGCCGTTATAATCGAAAGGGAAAGTGGTCCATTTTGGGGAAAAGGTACAATCCACAAAAGGGACGTTGCCGGAGTACTTGAAGAAAGACAAAGGGGAAAACAAAAACACACTGGAGGAAGAAGAGATCATTGGTTGGGTCCGGAAACTGAAAACCTTCCCTGGTGGGGGGGCAGGGTAAACCGGAAAAGAGACAGAGTCGAATGGGGGCTTACCGGGGTCGTGACCTGGTGAGCGAAGGCAGGGAAAGTGTGAAGTTAACGACGACATAGGGTGGCTAAGCAGGAGTTTGGCCGATAAAGCCTTGATGACGGAGAAAGGCCACCAAAGTTAAATGAGGAATGTGAAAAGTTAGAAGAGGGGCTTCCTGGGGGAAGAAAACCCGCCCTCTAGGGAAATGGCACAGGGCTCTGCCTCGGATAGTAAAAAAAAAGATACTGGCAGCCAGGGGAACAGGGTGGGAGCAAGACACAATGCAGAACCAACTGAAGAACCTTTTAAATAGGAAAGAGGATCTCGGAAATGGGCAATCGTCTGCAAAATACAACAAAGTGTAAATGAAACTTGTAGGGTAGTCATCGAAGGCCTGGGCCGAAGCCCACCAGCCAAAAAAAGAATTGAACAAGGGGTGAGGAAAAAGGCAGAATAAGCGGGGGGGAGCGCAGGGGAAAGACCTAAAGCGAAAAAGACACCGCAAGTGCCTCACCCTGCCAAACCCGCCGATCAGGGACACGGTGCTACAGATCTTGACTGCTAGGTTTTGGGAGCTCCCTATCTAAAGGGGACCCGGAAACTACAAATAAAAGGGGGAGTTGGAACTGAGTCTTAACCACGTCAACCGAGTAAAGGAAGGCGGCCAGGCTGAGAGCCTTCGGGAAAAGGGGGAAGATGCACAAAAAGGCATGGGGTTAATGTCCGCGCCTAGCAAATGAAGAAAGGGAAAATGGAACAAGTGAGGCTGAAAAAAAAGAACGAGACGTAAGTGTTCTATAGATCAAACAAGAGAACGGCCGAGGAATCATAAGGGGCCAAGGGGGGGGCCCAGGGGGCAGGTGGGCCACCAGAACTACAGGGGCTGGTCGCAAAAAATCCACCGGCGGCGGCGTCGAAAGGGAAAGTGCAATTAAAGTCGGGAGTTTCCCAAACCTAACTGAGTTTGTCCCCGGATCCGGCCGGTGGGAACCCAAGGGAAAACTTGAACCATTGAACTAAAACAATGCACGTGGAGAACAAGAAAGAAGAACTGGGGGGGGGGGAAGAAAAACGATTGAAACCGCAGAATAGGGCAAAAAAGGGGCGCGGCCCACTTCGTACGTCCAAAAATGGAGGGTTCAGTCATGCCCCCAACTCTACATTCTGTGCCAAAAGGTAAACAGAGAAGCCACTTGTACCACAACCACACGGAAGTTCTAAAACCTCCAAATACCATTCCGGAGAAAGAGAATTGCCCCCGGAAGTAATTCGATAAGAGACAAAGCCATGAAAAGTGGGAGGTCAGCGATGGTTCAAAAAAAAAGCGTAAACGGGGGAACATCTCCAGCTCAATGATTGACTATGGCTTTCAAAAATCAGAAAGGGGCAATTTCCGCGGAGGCGGAAACGGGATGATTGACCTGAAGATGAACCCAAAAGAAGATTTGGATACTTGGAAGACAATGAAGAGAAGGGGGACGTTGGAGGAGGAAAGAAGATCCGCAAATGGTTGCAAAAGTCGACGGCCAAACCAAGAGCACAGTGTCCACCTTTTGAAACCAAGGGGAGGAAAGGACCAAAGCCAGGGAAGGGGACCGACCGAAGAGAAGGCAAAGGAAAATGGGTCTGGGTGAAAGAAAAGAAAGGGGTGTCCATGCCAATAAATCCTCTTGGGTTAAAAAAATCCAGGGGTTGGAAAAAAAAAGAGAAAAAAAAAACCGGTTAAAAAACAGCCGAGGGTTCCTCGGGAGCGAAACAAAGCCGCAAAGAAGGAAGAATGTGTCCTCAGGATGGTTGGGCGGAAAAAGATGGGCTGACTAAAAAACCGGGGAATGCGAAAAAATTTCGGGAAGTAAAAGGAAAACGACTACCCTGAGAAAAATGTATAAAAAAAAAAGAAACGATTGAGGGAACGGGGGGGACAGATATCTCGAAAAAAAAAAAACAAAAAAAACAACGGAGGGGAGAAAAGAGAAGCCAAGTGTCAAGGGCAGAGGGAACAGTCGGTGAAAATGGCAAAGGAGGTCAGGGTCATAATTCACGAAAGGATGGCGAAAGAGGTTGGAGAAGAACAAAGAGACTCACTAAAAAAGGGATACAAAAAAGATTAACGTTTGAACGCTGGGGGGGGGGGGGGAGGTAACGAGAAAAAAAAAAAGGAGTGAATTAAAACAAAAGTTTTTTTTGGGGGGCGGGGGAGTCACGGAACAACTGGGGCAGACAAAGGGGAGAGGGACAAAGAGTTGACCAAGTGTTTGTGGGGCAGGTAAAGATCTGTCCGGTTTCCAAGGAAAAGGCTTGCGGGGGGGGGGCCAAGCGGTGGACAAAACGGGGAGGTTGGGAGGTAGAAAAAGACACAGGGTAGGGTCTTCTTCAACGGCAGTTAAGATGAGTTCATGGAGGGGAAAAAACGTCTTTCTTTTTGAGAAGAAAAAAAAAATACAAGCAGCACATCGAACACGAGAGCGGGACATGAAAAAAGTGTGTTGGAGAAGTGGAACAAGACAGGCCGCTTGGGATAGTCAGATCTTGGAACAGCAGGTGTTTGGGTAGGGGAACGGGTTGATCGGAAACCGCCGGGGTCAGAGGGGGCCTTGGGGTAAATATGGGAAAGGGGGGGGGACGCCCCTTCCATCAAAAAGGGAGGAAAAAGGGGGGTCCGTGAAAAAGGTGCAATTCAGGGGTTATGGCAAATCCAGCCGGTCCCCGTTACAATGTCAAGAAAGGTGTAAAAGGGGGGGGGAAACAGAACATTCCAACGGGGGAGAGGATCAGACAAAGTAAAGAAACACGCGAAGTGGGGGCAGGGGTTTAAAAAACCGACAAGAGTGCCACGGGAGTGGTTCACCGGACCAGGGGGGCTTGCAGAAAATGGGGGGAGTTATGGGGGCACAGGGGCCAACCGTGGCATGATGACAACCCACGCAGGGGGAGAAAGGGTTGGAGAAAGAAGAAGGGGTTAGATTAAATGTGAATAATCCGACGACGGAATGCCGGGGCGGACTAGAAGGACCAGATCGGGGGAAATTGAAAGAACAGTGAAATCAGCCCCCTGGGGACAGCATTATCGCGGGAGATCTGAGGATCGGTGGGCATCAAAACTCCGGTGGGGGAGGGGGGGGGGGGGGGATGGGGAAGAGGACGTCCTTAAGGGTTCATGTTGGAAAAAAAGGGGAAAAAAAAAAGACGTGCAAGGCCAACATTCACGGGTGGGTGCAGCAGGGCAAGTGGTGGGGCAGAAGTCAGGCAATAGAAGGGCCTCAGGGGGTCGACGTGGTGACGTTGTCAGCATAAGTGAAAAGCCTTATCATGAGTGGTGGGGCGGGCGGCAGTCAGCTCAGTTAAGAGGGGGATCAAAAGGGAAGGCAGCCCAGCAGGCACCTGGGGCTTTTCAGCCTAGTAACAGGGGGGTGAAGGTTAAGAGTGTCCAATCTAACAATGACCCAAGTGTAAAAAGAAGGTTGTGACGGGGTTCGTTGTTCGCAATACTCTGGCACTATTGGGGGGGTTAGTGGTTAGAGTGAGCAGGAAGGTGGGGGTCATGTAAGGAGGCGGGAGGGGGTTGGCATGGTAGGGTGGGGGGGTCGGTGGAACCAACAAATTAGAGAGAGAAAAAACGAAAAAACCACAAGTGAGGAAAACGACGGGTTGTATTGGAAAAGCGGCAGAAACCAGATTTACATGAAAAATCGATGGGCTTATTGACAGGGGGAAGAAAAAAGAAAAGAGTGACATCGGGGGGAATGAGGTTCTAATTTTCGGGGGGCGTGGGGGGGCGAAAACAAAGCCCAGGAATATTGTTTTCTTTGTGAAAACTACGAGCCACGCAGGGTGCCCGTCAGGGGACAGAGAAGGTGGGAGGTTACAAGTCAAGGACTTCCCCTGAAAGAAGAAGGGGGAAATATCAGGACCATTCAAAAAGTTTGGTTAAAAAAAAAAGGGGGGGGGGTTGAAGGGAAGGCGGGGAAAAGAAAGAGATTGACAAAAAGAAAGCGAGTCCATCTTTTCCTGAATGAAGAAAAGAATCCCGGACACCTGATTGCAGGAAAAAGGACCGACCTAAAAAGGAAGAAAAAAGATCATCTCTTGAGTGGGGGTGAGAAATCAAAAAAGGTAAGAGTTGCCTAGTTTCGGGGATAAAAAAAA
>Ga0179591_1254853_pt1 | contig 14705 bp, 22 predicted proteins | sample CZOMad2_1_08_16f_FD_182891 | JGI IMG/M metagenome (GOLD analysis project Ga0179591, IMG submission 182891) | Vadose zone soil fungal communities from Angelo Coast Range Reserve, California, USA - CZOMad2_1_08_16fungal (PacBio error correction) | ecosystem: Environmental > Terrestrial > Soil >...
CCTTCGGATAGAATAAAAGGGAAAAACAGGCGCAGCGTTTCACAAGAAAAAATCACGCAAACAGACCTCCGAAGAGGTGGGAACAACGACGGGAATGTCCTCCCCACGAGAACACGCCCCCAGCCCAAGAAAAATGGCGAGGGACCAAGTAAGGGCGGAAAAAAGTGGAAAAGGCGGATCAGTCCCGAAAGTGCGGCTAAAAAAAAATCTTTAGCAAGCTCAAAACGAAAAGCAACAAGGTCGAGGGAGGGCCGGAAGGGGGGTTTCAATCCAGATTACCGACCCTCTAATGACGGGGGAGAGGGGGGGAAGGCCCTTTGACGGCGAACGAGGTAACAAGAAAAAAAAAATAACGGTTTGGGCCGCAGCGTCTATCGTGAGGAAGAAAGTAAACCGGAAGAAGTCGAAGAGAAAAAAGGAAAAGGGCCAAGAAAGAATACGATGCAAGTGGGGGGGGGCGCCGCCATCGCGGTCAGTGGATGCACACAAATCCCCAGAGAACGGTGCCATTTCGGGTAGTCACTTCGGGTACCCTGGAAAAAAAAAAGAAAACGCACGCTCCAAAAAGGGAACGAACAAATCGAAATGTTCTAAGATCAAAAAGAAAAAAAAAAAAATAGATTTATCGGTTCGGGCTACAACGGGGGAGAGGGAAAAAGCCAACCCCCGAGGGGAAAAAAAACGCCAAAGAGGGGAAATTTGAAGCCTGTCAGGACGGCAAGAAATTTGGAGAAACGTAGGGGGGGGGAACAAACAAAGCGCCGTTAAAAAAATGCCCAAAAATTGGGGGCAAGGGAAAAAAAAAAGGAAAAGGTTCGAACGGCGCTCGCATGATGAGGGCATATCCGTCAACGTCGGGGCAGAAAAAAAAAGCACACTCAAAAAGGTTGGCAAGGCAGCCGATGGGTCTGGGGGAAAAGGAAACGACCTAATGAGCGCATCAGGGTCACAGATGTCGGCAAAAGACTCAGGGGAGAAGGACGACCTCGGAGGAGGAGAAAACGATGCCAACCATTCTAAAGTTTGGTAGCCAACGAATTTGTGCCCTGCCAAAACACCAAGGATCATGTTAGATTGAGGATTTGGGGTGAGTAACCTCAGGAAACTACAAAACCGGGAAAAACCACCAAAGCTGGGGGACTGGAAATCAGGGAAGCACACCCATCCTTCCTACTTGTCAGAGGCAAAAAAAGAGAATTTGACTTCTCCAGAAAAAGAGACAATTATAAACGAAAACCGAGCGTTATGTCCGCGCAAGGAAGATAAACGTCCTGGGGGCAAGTTTCCCAAAAGAAGACTTCGCTACATGACCGAAAGAGGAGAGCAGGTTCAGTCCTTGAAATCTGAACGGAGATCTCGCCACCTGAGTGGAAAGGAAGTGAAACTCGTAAGACTAGAGTCAGGCCTTCGCACAAGGTAAAGGATGTCAAAAACGGTCAAGGTATACTGACTTGACGATCTAGAGGGACGTGGAGTGGGGTGAGGGAGGGGGCAGTCCGCACGTAAATGGGTACGGAGGGGTCATAAAAACAACAGCAAGGCTTTCGCAACTCCGAACCGCGCCCAAGGTTGATTCGATAGGTGAACGAGGGAAAATCATTCGGAACTAGTTAACAGTGACGGAACGGGGACCACCATGGGGGGAAATTCTAAGTGGGTGTTTGTCAAAAAAAAAGCGCCGAGGCGGGAATCCCCCCCACGAAAACCCTTACAACCCCCCACCGGGCCCTGCCAGATAGGGGACGTTCTTCAGGTTACTCACGAGCGAGAGCGGCTTGGACAGTTGATTAAAATGAAGGAAGGAAAGGGAAAACAAGAAAATTATCGGAGAAATCTTTTGAAAAATCCTCGAATTCTTGGAAGGCCGCCGCAAAGGTCGAAAAGAGAGGAAGAAAGAGTTTCATTACTATCTTTTTAACGTTGGGAAGGGGTCAACCATGCCCTTTGGAAAAGGGGCAGAAGAACAAATGTGACAGCTGGACATTATCCAGAATGAGGCACGGGGGGAAAGAAAGGGGGCGCGGAAGGGCCAAAAAGAAACCGGTCAGGGCCGGGGGAAAAATGTACAGTGCATGAGTGTTGGTCAGGGGGGGGGGTACTTTGGGGAGGGGGCACAAAAACAAGAGGAAGACCAAAGGGAAGAGAAAAATGATTTTGACCGGGCGGAAAAAACGAAAAAAAAAGCCCCGCATGCATGGGCTTTAGTAAAAAAGGGGTTGATGAGTTGGTGTTAAACAAAAGGGGAAGAAAACAGACTTCAGAAAACCAGCAAAAGAAAAAAACAGATTAAACCGCCGCTCGCTCCCCAAACCAGATACCAAAAAAGGGAGGAGGTTCATTTCTTACAAACACAAACCACGAACCAACGGCGCGACGGGGAGGCTCAAGAAGGGGAAAAGATTGGCAACCTTGTCGGATTGGGAATGGCTGGCTGATAAAAACGATGAAACCACTGCATCAAGGAAAAGATCGACGCTCACGTGGACCAGGGAGTGGGTTTTACGCCGGTGCAAGAAAACTGTAGGAAAGAAACCAAGGTCATAGCGCAACTCTGGTCCCAGGGTCAAAAAGGACCCGCCAGGACCCGAGAGAACCGTCGCAAGAGCAAAAAAGAATAAACAACTAAGATCGCGCAATGGGGAATAGGGGAACCCGGATTCCCTATTTGAAATTGCAGGGGAGGGCAAAAAATTCACTACTTTATCACTGCCCCACGGGGGGGGGGGCGTAGGAAGGAAAACTGAAGTCGGACACCGTAAAAGGCATGTCAGAGCCGCGCCCCCAGATTTCGGTGGGGCAATTGGGGGGTAACGAACAGAGGGACGGAGGGGGGGGAATCGAACCACCTGGCCAACAATGGAAAGAAAGATGGAGGACCGATTGTTTTGGGGAAAAGTGTGGGGGCTACCAGGAGCGAAGGTCTGCATACGCTCCGTCGGACGAAAATGAAGCCCAGGGCTGGAGAGTAACCGAATAATTAGTCCGGGAAAGGACATTTGAGAGGTAAGGAACGGAGGAGAAAGCGTCTAGATACTATTTTGAGCACGAGAAGAAGGGAAAGAAGCGAAGGGACAGGAAAAAACGCCGAAGTAGAAGAAAAGGTGGGCCATTTTGAGGTGGAGGGGGGGGGGGGGCGGTGGGGGGCGGTGGTAAGAAAAAAAAAAAAAGCGGGCCTCAGGTGCAAGGGGGAGGGAAACGCAAGGGCTTTAAAAATCCACAAAAAAAGGAAAAAGGGTCAGGTCCCCCCACGCCCGAAGAAGGACAAGGAACCACTCCCCCACACCAAGAAAGAAGGGGGGAAACTGGCGTTAACAACCGCGACCCAACCAAGCGAAGGCACGGGCAAAACACAACACCAACCACGGTGGAAGGAAGACGAGGGGAAGGCAAATTGTTTGAAAAAAGCCAACGATGCACCGGGGTCGATTGTGTAACTGGTTCAACATAGAAGAGCACGGAGAACTGAGCCCGTCAACCAAAAAACGGGGGGAACGGGGGGGTGACAACATGAGATCGGCCGGCGGAGGAAGTCCGGTCCTGCAAAAACAGGGAAAAGGCTGTGACAGCCAAAATGGGTTTCAACTAAAAACGTGGACAAACAAAGCGGAAGTCCATATCAAAACGCAGGAAGAATCGAAGAGCGGAAACCTGATTCTCGGTTGCCAAGGAAAAAGAAGAAAAACCTCAAGCCCAGCCTCCGCAGGGGACGGCAAACAGTCAATCCCTCAAGGTGAAGAAGAACTTACGGGGAGTCCATGCTGCCCCCGTGGCGCCGCCCAAAACACCCATCGAATCCACAGAAAACTTAAGGGGGAATCCCAGATACCCAACGAACCGTAACGTCGCGGGGACATTAATTCCAAAGGGGTGGACGGAGGCCGCCCAACAATCCTAAACGTAAAAACCCGTTAGGGAGTATATTATTGAGGTTTTGGAAAGGAGCCACCCACAGACACGAAATCGGAGCCGTCCGGAGGGAAAAGGGCCGTATGAAAGAGTGGTGAGTGGAACCAGCCATGTTGCTTTGTAGGCGAAAAAAGGGGCTAACTAAGCATAGGGAAAAGGACAGCAAGGCGTTTTTGTCACGCACGAAAAACAAAAAAAATGTAAGAAGAAAAAATATGGATAATTGCTAAGGACGGGCATGGACCCAAAGAGTTGTTAACGCGTCAGAAAAAATCTTTTCGGAAGAGGAGTTCTTGGTTCGGCCAAAAGCATGGTTGTGGTTAAAGTTCGGGCGTCAATAGGGGCTATGTGCGAAAAAGTTTTTTTTACGTATGAAAAAAGGCAAAAAAAAAGGCCGGGCAGGACCTGGGGGAGGGTACAGATTACGGTGGGCGGGGGGGGAATGGCAACCCCAGGTGATGTCGAATGGAGGGAACGTTCTGGAAGGAAGAAGAGGATAAATAAAGAACGGTCAAAGTGCGTTGCGAGGGAAGTAAAACATTACTGTAAAAGGGGACATCAGAAAAAGGAGAACTAGGGATTAGGTCTGTTTCGACGCAGGAAGGGCCAGCGCCTGGTAGGGAGGAAATTGTGAAAGCAAAAGGGGACGTCCCGGGGTCAGAAGAAAAAAGGAAAGGGAATTGATTGGAAAAAGGTAAGAAAGAAAAAGGAAGTGGCCCCGGGGAGGGGAAAACAGGAAGTTCATAGGTACCGAACGGAAGGGGGGGAAAATCTGAGGAAAGTTTGAGAGCAAACATTGATTGGCACCTCCGTAGAAGGGAAGGCTCGGCCAGGGTAAACCGAAAAAGTTTATCGCGGGCCGCACACGGGGTCCTGAAATGTGGAAAAAGGGGTGGGTTTGAAGGGGCTAAGGGGGTTCCAGGAAGAGCGGCATCGGTCGGGCAATAGAGAGTGACCTAGGCCCCCAGGTTTTATAAATGGGGGAACTTCTCCAGGTCGCAAAAAAAAAGTAAGTGCTATATCAAGGGCTCCTAAGGAAATAAGAAAAATAAAAACTTCTACAAAACACAAATTTTGCCTCAAAAAGATACTCAGTCGTGCGGTGGGAACGGAAAGGCTATAGACCTGTGGTTTGTAACTCACAACCAAACTTCATCAATAAAGCCTTGACAAGTCCGGGCTCACAAAAAGGTCGAAAAGAGGGGGCGATGAAGTTCAATAATAGAAATGACGCTGCGAAACCGAAGCAGAGGAAACCCCCTTGCGGCACACCGATTTTTGGTTCTGCACTTGAAAAAATGTTTTCACACACCCACCTTGGAGGGGAGACAACTTTGAGGCATTAAAAATGAGAAGTGGGGGGTATTGCAAATCGCAGGAAGCAAGGGGAATTTACTGAACCCACAGGATCCAAGAAAAAGAGGGGACAAAGTGGATTTGGGGATTGGGGTGGTTCTCGGGTACGTCCGCCTTCTCCCTGGAAGGAATAATTTGTAAAGTGTTGATCTGTGTCTGAGGGAATCAGAGTTTCGAAGGGGGAAAAAAGCTCGGAGGATGAGCGGAGCCAGAATAATCAGTTGGTGAAAAAAAGGCGAATGGAAACGAGGAATAAGGGGTCGGCGATTTTCACCTAATTGGAGGAGCCAGGGCAAGTGGGAAAAAGATCTCACTTAAGAGACTCAAACAAAAAACAAATAACGTAAGGGAGAAAAGAGAGAGACCCAGTTGAAGGTGAAGAGGAACGCCAAGATCTCCCGGGAAAAAAACGCATGCACTGGAAGTGAATGAAGGGCGCCTGGGGACAAATGTAAGGAGTGGTAAGACCGCCCCAGCCATAAGATGCCAACTGTTAGCCAAGACGAGGGAAAAAAAACGGAACCAAGCGAAAACACATCACACGGAGGAATCGAAAGGGACCGACAGAAAGAAATAGGAGTAAAAAACCACGTAAGTCAAAAAATTTTAATCAGGAGGGAGCCGAAAGTGGTGAAAAAAAAAGGCCATGATTCAATAGCGGTAATACAGAATGGGCCGGCAGGACCAGGACGTCTCGGATCCATCAGAAAAAAAGCGAGAAGGACTTCAAAGTAAAGTTTAAAAATCAACTTGGGGGAAAGGCGTGGAGGGACAGTCGACTGGAAAAAAGACTGAAATAAAAACTTGGGGAAGGTCAGACGTTTCTGAGGTTTGGGCCATGTCAAGTTGGAGGGGGGAAATGCGGGTTAAGCACAAAACCGTCCGAAAAGTTCTTTCCCGGAAACTCACTCCCTCAGAGAGGGGAGAAAAGCTGGTGAGATGGATTCACTGGTAGTAAATCGAAGTGGACCTAAATATCAGAGTTGTGAGAGAAAAAATGCAAAATCTTGCAAAAAGGGGGATCTACGTTTCTTTCATACCTCTGGGAAAGTCGCGCCGGCAGGCACAACCCGACAAGAACATCTGAACATAAAGGCTTTCGGGAAAGCACGCAACAGAAGGAGGAAGTTTATAAGTCTCCAGCCGGATAGGCTGGGCCCACTTGGGGTCTGACGACAAACCCCAATATGGACCCATCCGGGAGTGCCTGGTCTTGAAGTAAGGAGGCCTAAGAACAACCGGGGGGGAAGAAGGCGGAAAAATTGACCAATAATTACAGTGGAGAAATGAGGGGGGTGGAGGTTGTGGGGGGAGGGGTGGGGGGGGAAGGAGGGACGGACATGGGTGGGGTGTGGGTGGTAAAGAGGGTAAGGTGGGAAGGTGAGATGAGGGGAGGGGGGGCGGGGAGGGCGGGTGGATGAGAATTGGAAGGAGAAGGAAGCGGGCGGGGGGGGGGTGGGGGGGGGAAGAGATGGATTGGGGGAAGTACGGGTGGTATTAAAGAGTGGGAAGGTGAGAGAGGGAAGGTGGGAGGTGGGGGGGGTCGAACGGAGGGGGGGCTCTCACCTAACTGAGTTATCCTAAGGGGTAACTGTTGAGGCACGACTTCGGGAGATCAAGAAAAAACTAGTCAGTTTCGTAGGATTAGGGGGGACCCGGTAATGACCTGGGGAGAACGCGGGGCTATCCCTCCTTAGGCAAAAAATCTCCTTCCAAAAAAGATGAAAAGAGGTGAAACAAAGGTCAGATCAGAGATTTTCATTTGGGAACACTTCCAAGGAATAGGAGGAAAACAGGATCCAGACAACTAAGTGGGGGGATCTGAATCAGAACTGTGAAAAAACGTGGAAACTCCAACCGAGAAAAACAAGGGGCAGGAAAAGATGCCCATTTGGGGAATCCAAATACTTTCAGGGGAAAAAAAAAATTTTTTCAAGACTCTTATAAGGATATTGACTTCGGAAGAAAAGTGCTAAAAAAAAAGCAGTCTTGGGGGGGGTCGGGCCTTCAGAGGGGGAGGAAGGGCCGAACTGGAAACCCCTAACCCGAAGGCAGAACTTAGAAGAGGAAGCCGACCGAGTCAAGGGGGGGAGACCAAAGAAAAACAACCAACTCGATGGGGAAGGGGGGGTAGTTATGGGTTCTTCGAAGAGGAAAGAGCGACTCGCACCTGAAAGGTAAGGTCAGGCTTCGCTGGGACATAAGAGGTGATGGGGTAGTGGGAGTCACTAAAAAAGGAGAAAAGTACTGGTTAAGGTTGACTGAAAAGTAGGGTGCTTGACGAGACCGATTAGGAAAAGTTTGTAAAATTGGGGGTGGAATGAGAGAAGCAAATAGAAATAATCACTGAATAGAGGAATCGGGAAGAAATACTGGAAAGTCTCACACGGGGTGCCAACTTGTATAGAAAGAACATTTCTCCAAAAAAAAAAGGCTTATCTGCCAAGGAAGGCAGGAAAAGTACCATTCTCCTTGGAACGAGAAAAAGAAAGGTTACGGAAAAAAGTCCCCACAAACAACAGGCCTTAGAGAGAAGGGGTGAGTTTTACACTAAAAAGCGAAAGGATTCACCTCTTCGGAGGGGAAAACCCAAAGGGTCGATCGAGAAGCTAACGGAAAGGGGACATCCCTCGTAAAACTGTGGACCCATTGGACCAAACAGAGCTACATGGGTGGGGGTTTCCGGGGGTCTGAAAAAGAAGAAGTCTGTAAAATCGTCCGTGGGGGGGGGGAAAATGACGGGCAGGGAGGTTGAGAAAACAAGTAAAATAGAAAGCCGCCGCCGACTGCAAGAAAAAAAGAAGAAGGAGGGCAACAGAAAATTGGCCAAAAAGGGCGGAGGACGGCGAGGGGGGGAAAGAGGGGAGCCCAATCTGTCTTGACTCAGTGGGGGGAACCCCGGATGGCGCGGGCCTCGGAACCGTAACCGCATGTCCATGGAGTTCGTAGAGGGAACGCGTCACCGCACCATAATGCGTGAGAAGCGTCAGCGGGAGCGAACGCATACTAGAGGGGGAGAAAAAAAAAAAAGAAAAACAAGAGAGACATTCAGGGAAAAAAAAAAATGAGCGCAAGGGTGATCAGTCGAGGGGTCGTGCAATGCAAAAATCGAAATCTTAGGGGAAAGCTCTCCGGGGAGAAATGGTCCGGTTGAAGAACATTGGTGTGAAACCGGGAAAGAGAGGGAGTAAACGTATCGGGGCAGAGAAAAAACCAAAAGTGAAACGAAAGGGGGTGGAAAAAACATCGGTCCAGGAGGAAAGGCAAAATTTGGCAATGGCGAAAGGTTTGTTGGGGGGGGACCAAGGAAGAGAAAAAACGGCGGACGGTACACTTGCATGTACATGGGGTCGGAGGAGACGCACAAGACGTCAAAAGAACGGGGGCGTAGAGGGCCTAGAAGAGGGGGGCAGGGAAAACATGTGTATCGGGCTTATAACCAAAGCGCCACGCCAGAAAAAGGAAATCCGGTCAAAAAGGAAGGCCCCCTTCCAAATTCCGCGCACTTGTGCAAAGAGGGGGGAAGAAAGGAACGAACAAAATCAACAGGGGGGCCCGGGGGTCAGAGGTGCGGGGAAATTGAAAGTAGGGGGGCGAAGGGGGGGGGACGGGTGAAGAGTCTGGGGACTTGTTTTAAGACAATCCGCCATAACCCAAAACTAAAAAAAAAAAAAAAAACCTTAACGCAAACAGAAAAGGCGGGGAAGGGTTGGGGGAACCGGGAAGCAAAAGAAAGGAAAAAAAGAAAGGACGTTCAATCAGGGCCAGAAAGAAAAAAAAAATGACTAACACGCTGAGCAAAAAAACAAGGCTGTACCTAAAGGACATGCACAAAAGAGATCAATTCTGACTAAATTTCGTGCTAAGGGATGAAGTGGAAAAAGAGTAAATGGTGGCTGAAGAAAGAATTGGAAATTGTCAAAGGGCAAAAAAAAAGTGAAATCGCCAGACGGAAAAAAAGTGAAGAAGGAAGGAACATCTTTACATGGGGGCTTCTGAGACAACTAGGAAGGGAAAAGAAAGGCACGCATCCAGAACGCGGGAGGGTACAACTTAAAGCAGAGGGGCGGCATAAGGAACGCGAAGGGGGCTAGGAAGATACTGCAACCGCCTTTCCCGGAAAATCTACACTGAGAAAAAACACAAAAAAGGGAGGGGTCCGGGATATTCACGTAGGGAGGAGGGGTCGAAAAAACGGATGGGGTCCCGGGATGGGAAAAGAATATAGGACCTATTGTCTAAACGTGTACTGGAGAAGTCCACATTGGGCATGGGGGAAGAATCATCGGGTATTGAAGGGATCAATGCAATGGAAAGAAAACGGACCACGACAATCCTTGAACGGGAAAATGAGGAGAAGTCAACGATTCGCAAGGAACAAAGGGTTTGGGACAGACACACCCACAAATGCAGTTACGACACTTCCCTAACCAAATCACGAAAAAAGGGATTTTTTGTCACGGGGGACAAGAATAAGAAAAAACCGCCAGCGCACTGAGAATGGACTCGAGAATAGGCCAAAGAAGTTCGCCGTCCGTGATCGGGACCGAACCAACCTGAAGGAAGCAGAGAGACCGCTGGAGAGCTTACGAAGGGGGGAGGGGGTCGAGAAAAAAATACGTTAGAGGGACCAGGAGGAAGAGACCTTCCAAGGGGAACATAACATCCAAACGAATTAATGTGGGGAGGAAGGGGATGGACCGCGGTCATTACCATTAATCCTCGAGAGGGGGGGCGGGGAGACCATGCCAGGCCAAGAGAAAAGAGAGGACCGGTTAAGATCAAAAGAGAGGGAGAAAAAAAAACGATTCTTTGAATAAAAGAGAAAGACGTGAGGAGAAAAGGAAACATAAGGGGACAGAAAAAAAAGTTGGGACAAGCTTAATAGATCGTGGCATAAAATCATGTCCCTATCTCCAGGGGGGCGAAGAGAGAAATGAGATCGGCAAGCCAAAAGCTGGAGGGATGTGGGGGTGAGCGCCGGGCACTCAAAACCATACTGGTAAAAAAGACACACCCGGGAAAACATTCCTTCAAGGAAACGCCCAGCTATCCACGCAAGTTTGCAAAATAGGCCAAGAGGGCGGAAAAAAATTGTAAGACAGTAGAAGAAAGGAAAAAGAAGGGAAAGAACATCGGGAACCTGTTCTCCTAGGAAAGGTGGTGATTTAATTCAAAACTTTGTTCAAAGACGGAGACCCGGGAAATTTGGAGAGACAATCCCCCCGTAATACTTAACTGAGGAGCAATGGTAAAAAGGTCTCGGCCGGGGGCCAGGAAAGAAATACTCGACGTTGGGAAAGAAAAAAAGACTCAAGAAGAGACTGGAAAAAAAATCCGAAAAAGGCGACGCAAAGAACTTCCTCACACCGGAAACGGGGGGGAACCTAGCGGAAAAATGTGAAAACCCGTTCCACCGGGGAAAAAAGGTGGTGGAGGACAGGTAGCTTGGCCAAAGACATCTTACTGAAAAAAAACCTATCACTAGGGCACTAGGGGCCATGGTAGAAGAAAGAACATAATGGGATCAGGAAAAGGGGGGTCTGACATGTGGGGTGGGGGGGAGAAAATGGCAGGCCAAGACACGCGGAGGGTGAGAACACAAAACAAAGGAAAAGAACGGAGACAGTCAGAACCGCCAACTGCAACATCACTATAAGGATAATGAAATCCTATCCAAACCAAAAAAAAAAGGGATTAATTAAAAAAAAAAGAGGGCCCAGAAAGAGAGGCTGCCGAAGTGGGACGTTTCGAGAAAGGGGCGACCGAGGGAATTGGGGTGGGGGGGAGCAAAACGGTATGAAAAACAAAGTACAGAACCGAACAAGAAGAAAAAGGGAGGCTTAAAAGGATTTGCAGAAAAATATCGCTTATCGGACCTGGCCGATAAGTTGGGCCAAGATCACTGGAGATCAAAACAAGGTTAAGGGAGCAAGGAAAGGGGTTCAAGAAAGAGGAGTACGAGAACGTACGTAGTGGGAGGGTCAATTCTGGTTGAGAGGAAAGAGGTTAAAAAATGGTCCGGTCCTGATGGGGGAAAGGACAGTTTGGAATTCCATCAGGGTCAGAAAAGGAAAGGTGTCAAACCAAAAAGACCTGGAAGAGGGAACAGGGGAAATGGGTTTTTTTTGGGAGGCTTCGCCTTAAAGGGTTGGGAAGGGACACGAAGGCCCCCAATATCGGTCCCTTACGTGAGTTCTACGCGTCATAAAAAATAAAAAGAAAAGAAGCCATGCCGAACAATGTCATCCTATGTTGTGGGGGGGGGATCAAATGCCTGCTACAGGATTTATTGGTAGAGAAACCGGGAGGGGTAAGAAATATTGGATTCTGGAAAAAAGGGCTCATACCAGGGGAAGGTCTTCATTTGAAAAGGCAAACGTCCCTCTAGTTGGGACCAGTTAATTGGGGGTGGCTAGAAGGAGGACAGGCCAAAAACACATATGGAAACAGGGTTGGGAAGGGCCGGAAAAGCTTCCGTAGGATGCGTCACGAAAAATTTATGCGTAGAGAAAGGGCGAGGAGGAAAAGGAGATCGTTCCCGGAAGAAAAAGAAGGGAAAAAGGGTGGAAGAGATGTCGAGGTCAAGCCTATTCCTCCCTCGCCTGGGTCGAAGGAGTCAAGACAAGCGTTGGAGAAAAGAGGAGGAGCAATACGTATACCTCAGGGGGGAAAAGTGGTGAAAGGAAGCAGATGAAAACATCACGACCCAAGAAGAGGAAAAGGAAAAAATGGAGGAAAGAGAAAAACCATGTGGGCGCCAACAGACAGAATTAACATTGACGGACTGTTCGACAGGGACAGATCAATAATGGCCACGAAAAAAGCACGCAAACACTTATTGGTGGAAAAAATTTAAGATAGACAGACGTAAAAGAATAAAATTGCTAAGATAAGACCGCGGACCATCACGGCAGCCATAAGAGGTCCTGGGGGTCGCTGGGAAAAGCACGATCACTTCTTACCAAATACAGGAAGGGGGCGTTACTTTCACAAGGGGGGGGAAGGGAAGGCGGCTGCGTTCGGAGTTAGTGGAAAAAATCAGTTTTAAACGCGGAGGTGGGGCGGGGTTCTCCAAGTCACAAAAACAAAACGGTAAGTATTTGTCCAAAACAAGAAACTGGGTTACTCAAGGGGAAGGGAACGAGGGTCTGCTGGGGTAGGGTCCGGGAAGGGTAGAGGGATCTGCTTAAGCAGAAAGATAGTTCGCCGAGCGACTGAGAACCAAGAGGACGTGCCCACTGGTGATAAAAGAATCGCCAGAAAACACGCCATCAACGTTCGGGGAACAAACGGGGTCCAGGATGGCGAGAAACAGCAACAGGGGACAATCGAGTGTGTGGTGAAGAAAGAGCCGTCGATCTGGGTAAGATCACGAAATGAAACAGAGGAAAGGACAGGGGAAACGCGGCCGGAAATTTGAAAAGAGAGCAGAAAATGTCCTCACGAACCAGGAAGGGTGAACAAAAACCGGGATAGGTGGGAAAGCCGGGGGCGGAAGCTCGGGCCCCTGGAAAAAAGTGCACGGTAAGGAAAATCAGAAGGTGTAATAATAAAAAAAGAAAACAAAAGACATAACTAAGCACCAGACGCGTGGGGAGGCCAACGCGCGCAAAAAAGGGACCCAAGGAAAAAGCAGGTTGAAACAGTTTCTTCTGAATGAACGGAGAAAGAAAAAGGGACATGTGGAAAAGACCGGGGAAAAAGGATAAAGAAAAAGACAGTGAACACGGGGACAAAATGGATCCAGAATAAAAAAGAACGCCTGGCAAAGGGAGACTTGGAGCAATAAAACGGTAAGGGACGGGGTGACAAGGGTTGCTTGCAAACATAAAACTGCATGGGGCTCCGGGCCGGGTGGTAGTAAATCGGTGGGGGGCCATCGGAAACCACAAAAAAACGAATTAAATAGCTGCTTTGGAAAAAACGGGGGGCCTGGGACCCCAACGTAACGTACCAACAAGCGGGGGGAGCTTTAATGGGGGGTTGGGGGGGGGATGAGGGTGGTACCTACAGCAAAAAGGGGGAGAAAAAACAAAATAAATACAGTTCGAAAGGAGACCCCAGTCTAAAAAGTGTAAAAAGACCAACCACAAGTGAAAACACTGCAAATTTGTGACGGAGCAACAGTTAAAGGGACAAGGTGAAAACAAGCGCACACGGTGAAAAGGGGCAGCGACATTCCTTTAAAGAAAGGGGTGCGGGGAGGTGGGGGGCCAGGGTCTTTAAATAAGACAAGAAGATCAACTGGGCGACCAGAAAGACTCAAAAGGGGAGTTCATTTTGAAAGGGGGGTGGGAACGGGCGGGGGGGCTTCATTGAGGGGGGGGGGGGAAAGAACAAAGTGGCGGGGTCGAAAAAAAACAGGAACCGTCACACACTCTAACACCAAAGCCATAATAGCAGGTAAAGAGCTACGAAAAACAAACTAAATAGTCTCCCTGAAAAAAGAGGAGTGGGAAAGTTTAGTTTGCAGTGGAAAGGGACTTTCAAACTTGAGGGCAGGGGGTAACTGACAGAAAAAAGTTCAAGTCAGGGGACCAAGGTGTGCGGGTTAAAAAAAGGGAGAAAAAAACCGGAAACATAGAAACATCAGGACTCCAATAAGAGGGGGGAGGGATGGGTTTTGTGTTCACATGGGGGGACCAAAAAAAAGCCGAAGAGTTAACCGTTCAGGGAAACAAGGAAACAAATTACCCAGGAAAATGCGGACCGAAGGGGGGGGTTGCCGACCAGATCGATAAGAGCGATACATCGAACCAAGGAGAAACGGAGGGAAACGCAGAAATACGAGACTAATGAGTCAACAAGGACGAAATCCAGTAAGAAAGGAACTGGGTAACTCAGGGGGAAAATCAAAATTCGATGGGAAAAAGAAAAAAAAAAAAGGACACACAAGAACGAATCCGATAACTTGCCACCCAGAGCACCAACAGTAAAAGACAAACAAAAGGTTGTCCATTGAGGGGTCGGTGGTGGGGCCTGGGAAGAAGGTGGTTTGCCAGACAAAAATGGAGGGGGCTGTGGGGGGGAACGCGGTGGGAGGTGCAGAGCCGGGTAGTACAAAGAGGGGGACAGAGGTAAGGGTTAACCAACGGGCACATAAGACTAGGCCGACAAAGCAAGCAAACACACAATGTAGCTCCGGGTGTAACTTGCAGTAAACGCGAAGGGGTGAAAAGTTTCTCGGAGAAGAGGAAGGATGTACAGCAACCTAGGTACTAGTGATCAAAAACTGTCCTATTGGAAAGTGTCAAAAGACCTCCAACAAGGGAATTCAACGGCCGTTTTTGGCCTTGGGGTCAAAAAAAAAAAACGGCTTCTCTCCGGCCGACTGTAATTGAAAAAACCTCTGGTCCTATCCCTCAATTATGGGTCAGAAGTGTGCCGAAAGATACGGGTTTTTCCCAACGGTGGGAAGAAAGCAGAGGATCGTGCCACAG
>Ga0179591_1379485_pt1 | contig 14705 bp, 6 predicted proteins | sample CZOMad2_1_08_16f_FD_182891 | JGI IMG/M metagenome (GOLD analysis project Ga0179591, IMG submission 182891) | Vadose zone soil fungal communities from Angelo Coast Range Reserve, California, USA - CZOMad2_1_08_16fungal (PacBio error correction) | ecosystem: Environmental > Terrestrial > Soil >...
TATAGCTATAATCTCCGTGCTCAAGTGGAAGGAGGAGTATCTTCGCTTATAGGTAACTCTCGAGTAGAAAAAATGGAGGGGTTTATAGTATGAGAGGTTATCATCTAGGACGAATAGAATAAGTTATGTAGGAGGAGTCACTCCTAACTGGGCCTTCTTCGCGATAGCGTCTTAAATAACTGTGAGAAGACACAGTACAAGTTCGGCCCCGTTCTCTTTTATATAAAAAGAAGGCGTAGATAATTAAGGCGAAAGAAAATGAGGGAGATTATGGGATCGAAAGGTTATATATCCTTCAAGTTAGGGGTGGGGGGAAACGGTAACGTGGAGAAGAGAGTAATTCGATGGTCTTATGTCAGGGGGGGGAGATGTTCATTCGAGAAGAGGAAAGTATCTCTACTCAAAAAGGGGGGAAAAACGAGAGAGAGAGTGGGCTTCAGAGAATTAACAAAGAGACAAACAAATGCCGGAAAGAAGAGATATCTCTAGGGGCGGGAGGAAAAGGACCTCAAGTCGATAAAGGTATAAACGGCTAGACTACTATTGAAAGCAGCAGAAAGGACCGTCTAGCCTTAGACTATTAGACATAAAAAGGGAGAGACAGAGTCACGTGGGCAAATTTTCTATTTTTAGAAAAGGGAGGGAGACTAAACTCTTATAGGATTGATAAAGGGGGGGGGGGGGATAAAATCCGGAACGTAGAAATATCGAGCGACTCGAGAAGAATCCTCCCAGGAAACTCACCTACCGCTCCCGAGCTTAAAAAAGAGGGGTAAGATCTAACGCAACTGCGCAGACGGGGGTAACTCCAGAAAAGTCATAGATGGCATATGCGATTCTCGATAAGATACGAAAGTAGAATCCGAAAGGTAAACACGAAATAAAAGAAGAGTATAGTGGTCAGTCAAATGCAGAGATGAGGCCAGTCTCTATATCGAGCAGCTATTAACTAGGAGTGGGGAAAATTTTAAGCAACTTACTAGGAAGGCCGAACGGAGACACTCGAGTGAGGGGGGTGGGAAGTCCTAAGAAATCTATCTAGAGGTATATTGAGGATATAAACTAGAAAACGCCAAAGAGAACGAGTCAGCTATAGTTAAGAGGGACAAAGAGGAGAGTTATTAGGCCAAAAAGAAAACTTAAATGGTTATGCACATACTTTAAAGGGATTGACGTTGGCCCGATGACGGTTGGAAGGGAACGAAGATAGGGCTTCGGGCTCTCATCGGGAAGAAGCAGTGAAGTACCGGGGCTCAGCCCTGTCAGGAGTATCCGTTAAATCAGGGAAAGGGCAGCTATAGATGAGGGTTTATTACTAACATAGAACGTAGGAAGAGAGGTGGAGGGACAGACTCGTAGAGGGGAGGTTCAAAAGATATGAAGGGGGGCAAGAAGTGGAGAAGGATGCTTAACTCGTATCATCTACAGCAATGTAGGGGGAGGGGGCCTCATAGAGAGACAGCATAAGAGAGAATAAACCAAGTCGAGAGGACGTGGTCAGGCAGACGTCTCAATCGGAGTTAGAAACCGACCTATACTCTAGGTGAAAAAAGAGAGAATCGACGACAAGCGAAGGAGAATAGAATCGTATCGACTAGAAGACGCCGTTTACTCCCTCTGCGAAGACGGACAGGTTTAAAGACGAACGCGGATTATAGAGGTTTTTTGTGTTTTAGGTGTGCACGTAAGTCTTTGTGGGGGCTAAGAAAGCCAAACGGCAGATGCGCAGCTCGAGTCTTCTCGATTTTCTAGGAGGGGGGGGAACCTACTACGGGGAAATCGATAGAACTCCCTCTAGACTTTCCCTCTCCTACTAAGTTAGGATCGCTTCCCCCTTAGTTGGAACCACTCTAAAGCGGGGACTAGTTCCCGGTCTCACCCCGCTTACAACGCTAGATTCTCAAGAAGATACTAAATTATCTCGGATCCTTCGCACAGGAGGATAATTAAGGCACTTCATCCTTATCTTTATTAACCCTGGCTTAGGTCTCCCCGATTCTGGGATAGGGAGTCGACTTAGATAGGTACATATTACATAGAGCGGGGGGGTAAGAGATAAGAAGTCGAAATGTTATAAAAAGGGAGGAGAGAAGGAACAATTAAGATCTATAATTTAAGGAGACTATAGAAAGAATGCTGAGTACTTATGGACGAAAGTGAGGGAGAAGGGAAAGGATGGAGGGAGGGATTGTTACACAGGGAAAAGATTAGTAGTACCCTTGAAAGCTGAGTAGAAAGGGAACTAGCGTTACGTAGTGGATTATTCTAGGCTATCTTACTATAGTCGGGTTATCGGAGGAAGGGAAGTATAGACAAGGAAGAACGGTCCTGGGAGGAAGATAAAATCACCGTGTTTTAAGGAGTCCTAGGGACCTAATCCTTCCGAGGATATATACGAAAATAGGAAAATATATTTAAGTTCTAGAGGGGGGCGACGATAGAAGCGCGGAGAGAGCCGCTCTCTATTAGAAGATACGAACTAAAAAGAAGATCATCTAAGAGGAGGAGGAGAGGTACAGCGAGTCTATAAGCGAGATGTGACCCGTCAGCACAGAAGACGCAGAAAGGAAACTAGAGTGGCCGATTAACGGACATAATTTTGAGATATATTATACGACAGGCGGAAATAAAATTCCGAGTCTATAAAGAAGGAGAACGTGGGGGAAGAAAAGCGAAAGAGTGGTCCGTCCTCCGTTTCAGTCACATATCACGGGAAGGAAAGCGAATAGGTCCTAATATACGACTATTAAGCCTGCTTAAAGCGCTAGCGAGCACTAAAAGAGAACGAAACTTCTAATTAGAAGAATTGTAGAGATTGTGAGGGAGGCGAGGAGAACTTAAGATCCTCCTATGGAGTAGCCTTTCTGGAAAGTATATTGAAGGGGGGGCTCAAATGTTATAAAGGAATATCTAGAAATACAACATAATAAGTTCTATTCTAGGGGGGGGAGAGAAAACTAGGAAAGAAGAAGATAAAAACTATAGGGAGGGTAGGGCAAAACATCTTCAAAACAAAACAATAGATATGAAAAACCGAATCTAAGAAAGAGAGGATGGAGGAAAGGGTAATAGGTGTATCCCCCTCTTAAGGAGTAGTTTTATATTCCGTTGATATTCCTTCTACCAGTTATCAAAGGAAACCGGAATATGAACGAAATTCCAATACTACTAGAGAAGTGGGAGTGCCCCATCCCGTAAGTACGTATTAGAATATGTTGCTTCAGACTAGATATTTGCTCTTAAGGAAGAAATGCCTTCCCTAGGGGGGGGAAGACGTGATTTTATAGAGAGAAGAGCCGTATGGGGTTAAGGGGGGGGAAGAGTCCTATCTTAGTCTTACCATATCTTTTATTGGGCATGATGAGAGGCTAGATAGTCTATAGAGTAAGGGGTGCGGGTGTCCTTGAAATGATAAATTGAGATAAGGAGATAATTGTAACCTATCTTTCGTCATGCTTCGTCGTTGGAAAAATAGGAATTTCGGGCTAGTCCAGGTAGATATTGAGATTCTAGGCAACGCAGAGCGGAAAAAAAATAACAAGCTGATTTAGAATATTGATGCTAGCGGGAAGGGATACGACAGGGGGGAGGATTCCTAAATGGAGGATCAAATATAAAAAAAAAAAAAAAAAGATCCGTGTGAAGTCACGTGATTGAAAGGGGGGGGGGAATAAACTTCCTTAATGGGGGAAGGTAAAAAACTGAGGGATGAACGAAGACAGAGGTACTTATACTTAAGCAGAACTGAGACAAGAGAGAATGTACTGAAGAGAATCTAGAAAAATATCTACTTAACGTTTTGTCAAAGGGCTGGGAGAAGGAAAGTCTTTCGAGAATACCTCTTTCCGAGGAGAATCTAAACCTAGAAAGAATAATTACATACTATATTCGAGTCCTCCTTAAACCCGTGGGGGGTTCCTCTAGAGGAGGATTCTGGAGAGGGATATAATATTGGGGATATACTATCGAGGGTCGGTCTAACTACGTGAGGAGAAAGTGCTATAGTCATAACTAAGGTGTAATATATAATTTCAAGTTAACAAAAAAAGAATAGTAGAAAGTCAAAAAAATCATTCTCTCCGAGGAACAGAGAGCCTATCAATTTACGCATTGACATAGATAAGGCTAAATACGGGGACTTACTCTAAAACCTTTCGAGTGATTTTAACAGAGAAAGGGAGGCGCCTAAGATCCTGATGAGAATACATAAGGAGAAGATTGCGTGGATAAGATATCAAAGTGTTGTAAGTTCTACGGAAAAAAAGTGCCAGCCAAGCTTATATGAGAAACCTGTCAAAGAAAGATAACTCTATAAAAAAATAGGAGAAAGAATTTTTACTTGGTAGCCTTGCTTCTTAAGAGGGGGGTATCTTGGGATAGAGTAATAGTCGAATTGACCAGGAGGAAACCTATCTTGGTAATTATGAAAGGAAGCTCTAAGAGGAACCGGAAATAAAAAATGGTAGGTGGGGGAGGATAAGAAAAGGGAAGAACCCTAAAATGTCTTGAAGGCGGCGGGAAGGGAAAGTAGAGTCCCTTGAAGAGGGTCCTCGGGGAATACCTCTCTATAGGTGAGATCAAGAAAAAGGGTACTAATAATACTCTTTCGTTCTTTAGTCACTGTTGACGGTTCAAAACTGCAAGACCGGGTACTCTAGACTATTATGCAACTAAATTGGACATTCCCTGAACTATATTGTCCTGGCAGGGAAAGAGGCTCTAACTTTCCCTAGAGAAACTTCGAAGGGGAGGGAGACTGGGGCTCCTTTATTTCATACCTAGTATGGATTACGAAGACGAGAGAAGAGTGGAGTCCTAGAATGCCAAATATCTGTATCGATTATGAAAAGTGTTAATTACTCACTAGATTTAAAGAAAATAGAACTTAGCATTCAATCTTATTCAGGGGGGATTAAAAGTGCCCACAGATCCAAGTTTCAGGGTTGTCCCTTAATCGGGAGGGATTATCAGTATAGACTTTCGGTAAAAAAGACTAGGTGGCTTGATCAGTCTAGGGGGAAGGGGAATAAGAAAAAAGAGCGAAGAGATTTTAGTTAGGGGGGTATGACTAGTCCTATATGAAGTTGATAAGGTCTAATATATAATAACGCACGTTAATAGATTATGCGGTCAGCTGTAGGGGTCTTAGCCGCGACATAGACATAAGAAAAAAAAAGTTATTCTAGCTAAATAAATTAAGTCAATTAGCTAAGAATGACTTAGAGTTAACGTAATATCCTTTGAGGGAAGTTCCGAACATTGTTAAGGGAACAAGGGGGGAGATATAATATGGCCTTCTCTGTCGGTGTGGGGAGAGTAGATGGTTTTGTCCGATCACACGTGGTGAGAGAAAAGAAAAACAAAGGAGGTACCGGTACTAGAGATCTGTCTCCAAAAAGGCTCAGGTAATATAGTATGCACGTTTTCAAGGTACACTAGAAAGGTTCGAAGAAAAAGGGAAAGTCTCTTCTAGTAAAAGGAGAAGCCCTTAGATAAAGAACTAATTAGGGAAAAATCCCGCAAAAGAAAAAGGGAAGAGTTTTAAGATGTGGAGAGTATTTAAACTTAAGTAGGAAGAAAAACCATAAGGTTGAATAAAGATATATTATAAAGGAAAGAGGGACTGAGAAAATCAACTTAAAACCTCTCAGCAAACTTTATAAGGATTCAATGAAAGAGAAAAAGGGGATCTCGTTAGATAGTGGCGGAGGATATATAAGAAAGGACACAGCATAGGGCCCAACGGGGATCCTCCCGGGGAAAGGAGACTAATAAGAAGTGCTAGATAGAAACGAGAAAGCTAAGGGAGAGATCTAGTAGTAATTACTTAGAGGAGGGTCCCGGAAAGCTAGATAGTGACTACATAGGGGGGTAATAACTAGGTTTAAGACCACGTTCACAGGAAGACGCTCAAGAGGAACTAGGAGTACCTTGGGGGATATAGGACTCTCTAAAGAGGGTAGACAAAACAATTAAGTTAAGGAAAGCCTAATTAAAAATTATCATTATTGGTCAAAAGAAGGAAAAGACTAATAGTCAGGAACTAGATCGGAACTAGCACAGGGAATGTAAATAGTGCTCTATAGACTAACGGAGCGGCAGAAAATATTAGATAATTGGGAGATCATGCTTAGGGATGAGGTATTATGAAGAGAACTATTAGGTAGGGGGAAGACTCATTATAATGAGGGAAAATCCAGAAGAAAATACTAAGACAAGGTGTCTAGATCCTTAAATATATCGGAAAGGGTGTATGTTAGATACTTACAGAGAAAAAAAAAGATAAGAGGAAACCAAGATAGTGTAGAAGAGGGTAGGGGGAACTAGGGGACTTTAGTACCTAAAGGGGATAGGTCAGAGCCTAGAAAAAAGAAATTGAAATAGTATAGGAGAATATAAGGAGGGGTAGCGCTACGTAATGAGGGTTCTATCTAAAAAGAAATGGTAGAGTTAGAGCCTGAGTAGAGTACAAAAAGTCTATATTTACTAGAGGGGGAGTTCTATTTCAACAAGAAGAGGGGAAACTTAGTCCTCTATAGTTGAGGGATAGATAGAAGATATCACGAAGCAAACTTTTGAAGGAGTGTACAAGATTGGGAGACTATTAGATAGTTAAGGGAGAGGCGATAAATAGGAATTGGCCCTATGTTAAAGGCACGAATTTAAATTGAGATCTACAAGCATAGTCTAGAAGCATTTGAGGACGAACACAGATAAAGGAGAAGTACTCATCTGGAAAATAAAAAAGGGAAGATATAGCGCATCTTTTCGTTTTTACTGAGCCGAGGAAGGAGAGCGATAAATGTGTCGAGCTTTCCCTGAACAGAGGAGGAAATGTCTTGGAAAACAGGGAAAGGGGGGAGTGGGATAGACCTAAAGCAAGTGAAAGAGGATAGGCACTCATAAACTTGAGTAGGGAGATTATTTAAGGAGTTAAGATGAGGACAGGGAAATGATAAGTCGATTCTCCAAAGACACTGGGGGAACCGGGAGCTCTCTCCTAAGTTTTTTTTAAGAAAGGGGTCGTGTGAGAACCGAATCTTCTTTCAAGAAGAAAGAAAACGGATATTAGGGACTTTATAGTCTCCGAGCAAGTTAGGGGTATAGCACCTTTTAATTCCCAGAGAGGCACTAAGAGGAGAGTACGTTGGAAAGGGGGTAGTTAGGAGGGAGATAGAATCTTAGGGAGAAACTAGGTACGGATATACTTTATAGTGGGGGCCTCTAGAAACTAACTAAAGAGGTTAAAAGAGGATAGTATCATTTGGAATAGAAGAAGGAGTTAGACGATTAGATACTTAGAGAGGAGAGAAGAACTATTATGTTGTTTACTAAAGATATGTTAGGGGGGGTATAACCACTTAAAAAAAACGGTAGTAAATTATATATCTGAAGAAGATTAAAAATAGGAAGCTAGCTCGGGGGAGAAAGGACTTAAGATCAAGGGTGGGTGGGAAGTCTAGTGAGAAAGATAATGAGGCTATAGCTAGTAGAAGGAGTAGAAGTAAAGTTAAAGGTGGGAAAGTAATATCTAGAATAAATTATAGAGGGAGTAAATAGGGCTAGAACTATTAATAGGAGATATTTCATACGGGGAAAGGCCAGCAAGAAAGACACCACCACGTAGGGAGGAAAGTAACCTAGAGGGTTATCCGACACCTATAATAGACCTAAAAAATAGTCCTTTATAGTAGTGTAATAGGGTGAGGGGCGGAACCTTATTTTTGAGGGGGATAGAGTCCTTTATAAACCGGGACCCTAATTAAAGAAAAAGAATAAGTCTTAATACTCAAGAAAGCTCTATTGAAGAAAGACTATCTCAAGGGTCTTTATCCTTGCAAGAGGAGGGGAGACTAATTCCCAAGTCTAATGGGGCGACGGGGCAAGAGTGATTTATAGATATAGAATAGTACCGTAATTTAAAAAAAGGTGTAAAAGATTAGTACTAATCCGAAAGGAAGGGGGTACAGGCGGCAATTCAGGATGCTACGCGTACGAGGGAACTCCCTTTCAGGGCTAGTCTAAGGAAGGGGACACTATTTAAAAGAGGGAGGGGGAATTCAGTAGGGACACTTATAAGTCCGGAAAAAGGGGGAAAGGCGCTTGTTAAAGAATGCTCTCATCCAGACGGAACCTATTAAAATAGGTCAGTTGATTAGAGGTTCTGAACTATAAAAGGTGATAGCCAGAGATAAGGCGACATACTCAAGGTATAAAGTCTAATATAGACGGTGGATATAGACATGTAGATTGGGCAGGGTTAAGACGGAAATAAAAACCTTTTCTAGTTATGTGAAGGTCCCTATATCTATCCTCTTCTTTATAAGATCGAATTCGGTAATAAAAAAAGCCATAGGAGGGTGAGCCAGATAATTACTACGTAACGGGGGGGAGGAGGAAAAAAGTACTATCTTTCTGGGATGTCTATACGAATCGAGAGTGTTTAAAAAAAACTAGTGAATCCAGCTTGAGCATCGCTTAGCGAACTTAACCATTTAGAGAGAAACTCTAAGGAGGATTATTTAAGTAAAGGGGGTTACTCGAAGGGACGAGGGGGGTCTGAGAAAATAAGCTAAATTAGAATATTGGGGAGAGGGGAAGTCGAAAAGTATATAGGGCAGTACTTAACATAAGAGGGAAGGCTTGATCGAGAGGAAGGGAATCGATATGTACGAAACTTATCTATCTTTGCCCTAAATCGCCTTACCTATCGATGAGGTAAGAAAAAAAAAAAAAAGGGAAAGAGAGGGGGGAATGCGATGCTAATACGATATATATCAGGGTCAGCGGGGGGACTTTATCACCTACTAGATCACTAGGCTAGATGAGATAGGCTAATTACCTTTGTAAATGCTAAGATACAAAAGAAGAGGCCTATACCGAGCTATGATTAAAACCTTAGAAAGAGGGAAGAGAGAAACTCTCTCGGGGGCCTAGAAGAAGAGATGATATTGAAAATGCGCGAGGAGGACACGTATATCTGGGGAAACTAGTGGGGGTGTTATATAGGGAAACCGAGGCTTATACTATCTAGATTAAGGTAAATCTTGAAAGAATATCCCTTCCTATAAAGAAAAAGGGTTTAGATTTAGATTTCCATATGTTCCCGAATAAGAGGGGGTCGGGTTCCCTCAATTTAGTCTCTTAAACATTATAATTGAAGGGGGGGAAACTCCGAAAGAGCGTAGGAAAGGATCTACGAATAGATAGCTATTATTAATAGACGAAGGAAAATATGATAGAACGCTCGGGAGCTGGTAAGTTAACGCGGAGGAGGTGAAGGTATTAGGGGTCGTGCTGGAAAGAGAGAGGGAAAATAAACTTAAATTGAGAGTCTTGAAATTCAGATTAAGAGCTACGACGAACCCTCGAGGCAGAGTTCAAGAGAGGGCTTTTCCGTAAGGATTAAGGACCTAGTTATTTCTGAGTGGGGATACAATATATCATTGGGAGTCCACCAGAGGGATAGGTATAGTGATTACTAGGGGTAAAGTAAAAATTAGGGAAAAGGTAGAAGGGAAATGGCTAGGTTAGACTTAGACATTCAAATAGAAGTGAAGGGGGGTAGGTGCCCAGTGGTGATGATGCATGCCGAAGGTGAGTTTCCAATTTTTCTTAGGGTCGTACTATGGCTAGAGAAATCATGAAAATAAGATGGGGAATCAGTAAAAAGGTCTGCGCTTAGTACGTTCGCTTCTCTGGGGTAAAGAGGAAACGTTCCTTCTTTATGGTATAGGGACAAGGGAGGGTATGGAGAACTATACTCTGTTCTACTGTGAGGGAACATATGAAACGGAATATAAAAAGTGCCGTTTCTCTATTCGATGGCTAATAACTATGAGCGAAAAGATAGGCGGCAACGCGTTCTAGCTAATTGAGGGGAAGGAGGATACGAGTTCTGATCTTATTCTTCCTATTATTCGGTGGGTAATCTTTCTCGAAAGGGGGTATAGGCAGCTATATGATGACAAGGGAGTGGTTTAGAAAGAGTCTGATAAGAAGAGGGAATACGGAATCAAAAACGGAGAGAAAGGAAATAAGGGGGGTATAGAGTAAATCGAAATACACCGGAAAGTCTTTGGAATATTATAGGCGGAAGGGTGTTACAGTTCTAACCTCTATGTTCGCAAAGGTAAGAATGTTCCTCCGCTGGCCGGACGGATATACTATTTCCCTAAAGAATAAAGGAGAGCCTAAACAGGGACCGACTTGTGCTTGGAGTTTACAGAATCAACGTGAGGTAACTAGAAACGCTATTGAAGGCTTCTAGAGAAAGCCCTTCGCCAGTTAGAGAAGAAATAGAATACCCTCACCGGAACAGTTTAATTAAAAGTAGCATCGGGGGAAATAACGAAAGAAGACTAAATCTAAAGACACTTATAAAGTGGGAATCGTCTAGAGTAAAATATCTCAGTCAGGACCCCGAGGAGAAATGCCTAACTCGGATTGGCACCTAATCAAAAAAGGCGATAGATAGATACACAGAAAGGGATATTGAAGAGGATAGATCCTTAAGTTCTCGTGGTGGAACTCAAGGGAGAGGAGATAGGCTTCCATCATAAACTTCGGATTAGCTCAGAAGGAGACGGTCTAGCAAGCTAAGAGGGAAAGGTAGCTATACGGATCGGTCTAGACCGGAGAAAGGGATAGCCAGACTAGGTTGAGGCAAGAGTGGAAGGGGAAAAAAGGAAGGCAATATTAGCGGCTCAGGCTATATCTTCCTAGCAGCCGGTATGGACATCATAGCTGCGTGTCGATTTCATTAGAGAAGCAATTTCTTCAATCGGAAAAAAGCAAGGGGGTAGGACGCTTTCTCCAACAAAAGACGAGTATAGGGCACTAGAGGGAAGACTTGAGGAGGCAGCGGACTATAGCTCTAACCCATGGAGGGGGAGGGGGTTAATTAGAGAAGGGGGGATAAAGAATAATTCATACCCAACTAGGTAGTACTAAGTAGAGGAAGGAGAAGTTATATAATAAAACATAAGAAAGAAATAAGCAAAAACCCTTACTATTCGAATAAAGTATGAGAAGAGTTAGATGAATTCGAAGTTTCAATAAAGGGAAGAGAAGGAATAAGTTTGTCTACGGATACCCAAGGGATAAGGAAGAGAATTATTCTCGCGTTCAAACGGATTGTTAACCTAAGAGAAATGAAAAAGATAAAAAAAAATTAGTTAATCTAAAGGGTCAAGTTACCCTCACAATCAGGCAGATCGGTAAAAAAAGAGGGGACAAAGCTATAATCTCGGGGGCGTACTATTAGATAGAAGTAGGAACGACGCCTTTAAAGGTGATTACGAGAGGTACACAGAGAGATAAAAGGACTCAAGATTCTAGAAGGGGATCAGTAGAATACAAAGAGGGGAGAGCAATCCAGATTCTTATCAGGGGAGCCAGGAAGAATAGAATATATGGGGGGAAAGAGATAAAATGAATGGAGAAAAGGGCTTCTTAAAGGAAATTAAGGTATTAGGCTATTAAAGATTATTATAGCCCTACTGAAAGTTAATATAGGGGTAAACGAACTATAAACTGGAATAGTTTCTGAAAGATGTCTTAATAACTATGGTGAGATGTAGGAATAGGGCGGGGACGAGGGAAGAGTCACTCGGAAATAATAGTACCCTGGGGTGGGGGAAAGAAAACACTTAGGGATTGGGAAATCTATAAGCCTATTTAAAGAATTTAACCGTGAGTGAGAGGAGTAGGAAAAGGAGGCAGGAGTGAAACCACGAGGGAGTATATTTGTTAAAAGAATTTGTGTACTAGAACTAACTAGGTGTATAGGGGAAAGGGAGAAAAGTCTGTGAATGGTTCGAACACGGACGATCAGAAGGGTGATGAGAGGAAGAAAAGACTAACCCTTAACAATTTTGGGGAAAGGCAGATACTTATAGAAGAGCAGAGATGAAGTATAAAAAAGTAAGGATACGAGTCGATTATATAGAACGAGAACTGTAAAATCTAGGAGGGTTAGACTCAGATCGGTAAGTTATAACAGGGAGAGGGGAAAGGTATCATCTATGAAGAAGATATAAAAAAACTAGGAAGGAAACTTAGCAATATAAAGAGTTCTATCTTAGAGAAGAGGGGTATTATGGGGGAGGGGAGGTCTGATAAGGAAGAACGTAAGAATAATGGCTCGTAGTATTAAGAAGTTCGACTGGATAGGGATCTTGGGGAGAGGAGCGGGTGAAATCTAATTCTAAGAAGAAACGAATAGGTAGGCTAGGGGCTCTAAAGTTAGAGAAAGGGATAGTCCCCCTCTCAGCAAAAAAGAAGGAAAAGAGAAGAGAAGGGGGGAACACCTATAAGAGTCACCTCCCGAGGTCAGGGCGGAGGTTAATAGTTATCCAAAGGTAGCCTATAACCTTAGTAGTGAGTCTTTAGTAATCGATAGTTTGAGATCAAAGAAGAAGAGGCGCCGTAAAAAAGGTCGGAATAAACTATAGCTAAAATATCCGACCTGGAGACTTCCCTAATAAACTCCAGACAATGGGGAAATAAGTTGAATGCGAGAGCTAGAAAGGATTAAAAACAGAGGGTTGGGGGTGAGAATTGAGTTAATAAGAGAGGTTAAGTATGTTGGGGGAGGGGTAGCCGTACCTATCTTAGTCCTTAAAAATAAAGCGCAATGATATTAAAGTGGAAGAAGAAAGGGTAAAATGTACAGCAAGGGAAGATAGCGAAATGGGTTCCTCAAATGCCTAGGAAGGAGGTAGTGGAACGCGTAATTAGGAAGCCTGCGGGCTATAGTAGGGTTTAACTAGTTCTCGATGCCTTAATAGAATCTTATTAATACGCTAACGAGGGAGATAATCAGGGGGTAATTATAGTTGGTTTCTTTGAGAAGGGGAAGAGGGAGGCTTATCCAGGTCTTAGTAAGGGAACTAAAATAAAAGAAAGGATACGTATATATCATTAGGGATGTAGGGGAAGGGAAAAGAACTCCTTAATCTTGTAAACAAACCGTTTTATGAAGAGAGAGACAGGAATAGGTATAAAGGCGGTTGTAACGAAGAAAAAGTAATGGAAATCCGATAATCTTAACTATAGTTTCATAGGGGGGGGGGAGGGCGAAAAAGAGAATATAGCTTTAATTTTCTTTAGAGGGAAGAGGTGATTGTCCTAGGGGAAAAAAAAGATAAGACTAGTGCGGCCGAGAGCGCAAATTACTAAGAAAAAACGAAGGGAAAAGGAAGGGGATAGTCGCCCGAACCCGAGTCCTCTATAGGATTCCTGAAGAGAACTCGATACGTGGGAGAAGCTTATATAATCTATAAAGTAGTCAAAGTAGTTGTATCTAAACGACGGAAAATAAGGATGGAAGGACGTAAATTCTAATCTAACGCGACCCGGGGGAGAGAAATTTGCTATCATAGCGGTGCTAATTAAGGTCAGGTGCGGAAAGGCATCGGGAGGGCGATTTAACTTCCTATTCGAGGATTCCATTTTCCAAGCTTCGTAAGGGGAAAAAAAATACTAATTTAGGCGAGAGAAAGAAAAAAAGATCTGTGTGTCAGGGGATCTTAGACAACCTCCGGTGCCTATAACCTCTCAGATAGGTATATCACCGAAAAGGAGACGTTTGCCGCATCTAAGTAACCTCTACTCTACGGGGGACTTTGAAAAGAGAGATAAGAAATATGGCCATACTTCTCTTACTTGGGTATAACTTTAGCGCTACGTAGCCTTTAGATTGCACTAATGACTATTGGTTTAATTATAATATTGAGTAAGACAGGAAATAGAAATGAGGGGGGGAAGGACATTTCCTCTAGATAAAAGCCTAGAACTAACCTGGGAACTTTTCACGAATAAAGGAATTAGATGGGATACTATCTAAGAGTAGGTAAAGGAGGCAGATATAGCTAATCGAACCGGAGGGCCCGAAGGGAGCAAAGGGTCCCCTAGGGAAAAGGACTAAATGGGACTGCATATGTTACGGAGGACGCTAAACTATCATTAGGGCAGGTAAACTACTAATCTGCCAGGGGGGAGTATAGTTTAAGTATTGGAATTGGGGCAACTATCCCGAGAGTCATATAGAAGGTGGGAAACTAGGGGAGATGAAGGAGAAAGAGAAAGGGGGAGGCTACTAAAATTTATATTTGCGGTCTTAAGATAAAATTCGCCAAAAGGGTATCTGTCATAAGGAGACTAGGTATTAAATTATTCCAGGAGGTTGAGAGGAATCGGATATATATAAATTGTTCTTACGCGGGGTTGAGGGGACAAACGAAATTTCGAAGTGGGGAAAGACGACCTTGGGAATATGGCTTTAAGGATAGATAAGGGGGAACAATATAGAAAAACGACGGAGATCAAAAGTATTTCTTGGTAAGTCTGATAGAGAGAAGAAAAGGTACTTTAAAGAGGGATTGTTAGGGGAAGGTGAGAGAGTCGCGTTGATAGTTCTTTAATATTATATTAATACAGTTAATAATCTAAGCTTAGCGGAAAGGACGAACGCTTTAGAGTGCACATATAAAAAAAGTCCAACACCTCTGACGACTAGGGGGAGATCGAACTATTTCTTATTCAACTCATGGAGAGTACGGCTTACGATAGGACTGAAAACTATAGATAGGCCGGGGGAGGTCACTGCAAGCAACATAGGTGGTGTAAACTTAAAACAACAGGAAGAAGAAGAGGTATTACCATTGAGGTGCGGTGTTGTGGATAGATGGTTAGGAGACTAA
>Ga0179591_1317355_pt1 | contig 14704 bp, 18 predicted proteins | sample CZOMad2_1_08_16f_FD_182891 | JGI IMG/M metagenome (GOLD analysis project Ga0179591, IMG submission 182891) | Vadose zone soil fungal communities from Angelo Coast Range Reserve, California, USA - CZOMad2_1_08_16fungal (PacBio error correction) | ecosystem: Environmental > Terrestrial > Soil >...
CAAGAGGGATTCACGATTGAGCGCGGATCCAAAGAAGGCATCTGAAAAACGGCGTGATCGATGAAAGGGACCAGACGACAGGTGGCCGAAAGGATCGAAGGCGCGGGCAGGTCCATAGCGGTCTACATTCCAAAAACATGCATGTAGGTCACTTACACAGAATGGGCGCAGGGGGGAGAGCAGGATCTGGTGTGGGGCATTTTTCTAAAACTATCGGACGAGCGGTCTATTTACCTGAAAGGGGAGTTTTAATAGGCAGCGCCAGGTGAAGTCCCTTGGGGGGTGAGAGGGTTGCATGGTAGGGGGCTGGAAAAACTCTGTGGGGATGCGTTTTTGGTGGCAGAAAAGGGGGGGGAAAGCATGTAGAAGATTCTTGATGGACACAGGAATGAGCCACGTCTGTTGACCTACAGCGAAGGGGAGAAAACCGTCGAAAGCGAAATTGTCCGGAAGCAAAAGGAAACAGCTTTGGACGACGTGGATTACCAAGCGGACGAAATGAGAAATACGGCGGAGCAAAAACATGACCAAAAGCTGCCGACGTCGAGACCAGAACTAGTCATGAGAAAAAGGGGGATAAAAGAAAGGCGAGCAAGGAAAGGGTGTTGTAAACCAGAAGGCAAGGGGTGGCAGTCTTGGGGGGGGGGAATTTTTTAAAACTGGGCAATTCAAAAGGAAGGGAATTGGGGGAAAAAAAAAAAAAAGCGTGAACCGGAGGACAACAACCCCGTTGGCCCAGGGGTTGTCATATGGGGGGGAATGGGGATTCTTCGCACTGGAGAGCAAGGCAATGGTGACATTGGACATAGTCAAGTGGAACTCAAAGGTTTTGAAAAAAGGACCCGGGAGGCTGAAGTAAGGGGGAGTTTACAGCAAAACAGATGCTCAGAGAGTTTACCTACGGACAGGGACAGGGGGTACGAGAATGCAGGAAATTGGACAGCATCTTCCCGCTGGGGGGGAACCACGGCCAAGAGGAGGAGAACTCTTAGAGCGAAAAAGATCTTGGACTGAAAAGGTTGTAAGTCTTATGGGGGTCAGCATCAACCAAGGGAAAGGGGGGACGAAGAATTTTATCTCAACTAGATTCTAGAAGGTGTTGCGGTGAGGGAAGTTCCCTAAAAACTTCCCAGATAAAGACAAAAACTCAGAAGGAAAGGTCTGGGTCGTCGCTGGGAGGAGGGGCTAAGGGCGAAGCGTAAAAAGAAAAAGAAGGAAACAAATTTTTCAGAAAGGCGGAACGGGTAATACGGGGCAACTTGGGAAGAAAAGGCAACGTAGGGAACTGGCAAGTGAAGGGGGGGCCACATTTTTTCGGGAAGGCCATTTAGACGTTTAGTTTGTGTGTGGGTTTTTAGAGAGAACTCAAATTTGGAAGAGTTAACCATTACCGGACTTCAAATTCTGAATCGGAATGAAGAGAGGAATGGATGGATTGGGGATTGAAAAATAGTCAAGGAAGGAGCCAAAAAAGGCCAACGTTCACCGTGCAAGACCGTTGGCAAATGGGGAAGCGAAGTAGTGGCCCAGTTTTGGGGGGGCGCAAAGCATGCGTCAATTGAGAGGGCAAACTGAAATAAATTTATTAGGGGTTGCCTTCACAACCACGGCAAAATGCGGGCGACAGGCCCAGGTTAAAAACGGAAAGGCAAACGAAAACGTTGGAAACGAAGTTGACTCCCGCGCATGCGTTGACCATTGAGGCAAAAAGATACGGTAAAGACAGAATACGAAATGTCTCCCATTACGCAAAGGAAGCCCTGCAACTGTTTTGGGGACCACCTTGCGTAACTTGCAGGAAAAATTTTGGGAGCGAAAAACACAATTCACTAGGAAATCAAGGAGTTCTGGCGTTCAAGAAAGTGAACTGGGAGCCGAGATGGCAGCATATACTCGAGGAACCTTTTGGGAAACGGGGTGGAGAAACAATTTCACTGCCGGTACCAAAAAAAAAATCGACGAAGAGGCACAAAGAGGGGCCCAGATTTTTTAGGAACAATTAAGCAGTGGATAGGGACACCTATGGGGGGGGGAAGACCACAACTCAAACCAGAATACAGAACCTGTTGGGAGTAATTGGGTGTGAAAAGACAGCACTCACTTTCTGGATGAGCACCATGGTAACGGGGGGTGGGTTCGCCGATGGCAAAGGCGGATGGTTATAGGGGGGACGGCGGCAGTTCTACCACAAACAATTGGTCGTGTAGGGAACAAAAAGAAAAAAAAAGCGAAAACTAAAAAGGGAAAAATTGGGGGTGGTGAGCACAGGGCCGTCAACCAATTCGAGGGAAGAAATACGCGCGTTTGAGGACTACAAATGCGGGTAGGCTGTGTGGTCTTACGTCAACTGTATGGAAAAGACTCTCGGCACAACTTTGCGAAAGGGGGAGGGACGAAAGAGGGCACACTGTTGGTTTACAAGGGTGGTTCTGGATAGGAGGGGAATCCGAATGGAAAAAGGAAAAAGACCTTTAAAGGTTCCAGCCCACGCGAAGGTTTAAAACAGAGGGCAATGTTTAAGGAGACGCGGGACAATTCAAGGAGAAGGAGACGAACAAAAGGGGCATTCCACAGAAAGACGAATTATCCAAATCAATGGAATTGTGGGAGGCTGGGTCGAAGGGGAAGCATGAAAGGAAGAAAATGAGAAAAAAAAAAGGGGTGAATAAAGTCGGGGGGGGAGGTCAAGAATGGCACCAACGGCAAGGGAACAGCGGATATGTTTCCGGGGGGAATATCCGACGCGGTTTAGGAAGGGGGTATACGTCCATCACCACTCCTTCACATTAAAGAAAAAATCTAAAATCAAAAACAAACAAAGGAGGAACTCAATAGGGTCCGTCCGTAAATGGGGGAAAAGAGAAGAAAAGAACCGGCAGGAGAAGGGAAGGTAAATCATATCTAGGGGGAAAGTTTTTTCAAAAAGTACGCCGGGGGAGAGTGAGGGTTGGTGTGTTATGGGTGTGGAAAATAAACATGAAGCCTTCCCTGGAAAAATCCATTTTCCAGAAAAACCGAAAAAAAGGGCTTTTTATAGGATGGAAACTTGGGGGCGGCCGGGTAGAGTGGTTGGGACGGCTGGGACATCTTTCTACTGGGGGAAGTGGGGAAGCTTCTAAGAAAGGGGAAAACGTGGGCCAACCGCAAGGAACTTGAGTACTGGTGAAAGCTCCACGAAAGTTTGTTCCTTTCTCCTTCCAGGATGAACGACCCTGCCGAATGGGCACGGAAACAAATTCGTGCCGGGGAGGTAGCAACAATGGGTTTTGGTGGTTGGGTCATCAAGGGTTGGTTGAGAGAAAGAGGTCGCCAAGAAACGCACAAACCACGCACGAAAGGTGAGAAAAACTTCACTTGGAAGTAAAAAAAAAAAAATGGAAGGGGCAGTGGGGTGGAAGGAAAACGCGAATTGGCTCAAAAAAAAGGGGTGCCACATAAGCAGTTTTTAGAGGTGGTTGGATGGGGGGGGGGAAACGAAAAAAACGATTTGGTGTCACACACCGAAGGACCTCCAAAAAAGAAAAGAGCGGTTTCTATTGGGGGACGGAAAAGGTGCGCGCCACCGCGAGGGGGGGAGGGGACGACAACAATTTTGCCAAAAGGGGGATTTTGGGCAGGAAGGGGGTTGTCTGGAGGTCGGAAAAGATGGGCGTCCAGAGAACGTCGGCATCAGGAGGAGACTAAATAGGGAAAAAGAAGGGGGGGGAAAAACCATACGTTGGGGAGGGCAACGCCAATGTTTGCCAAACAGGGTGCCACGGAAACTCTGAGAAGAGAGGATTGGAATAATCGGGGAAGACCTTGAAGGGGGAATCCCGCCAACTCAACGGTTTGAGGAAGCATTTGCTGTTTTTGCCAGAGAGTGCTAGCCATTTTGTGCGCAGGAAAAAAGGTTGGGGAAAAACCCATTGGGCCAGGGTCCCCCTTGGTTGCTATTAAGTGTGGGTTTGGGTTAAAAGAGGATGGTTGAAAAGGGTTGAAAAGGCAGGACTCTTAGCTCAACCTCTAACGCTTTCGGAACAGCGTTGCCAAGGGAGAAAAAAAAAGGACGGCTATGGGGTGGGAAAAAAAGATAAAGCGAACGGCAGTCTCATAGAATGCGGGCTGCAAGGAAACCAAAGGAAAGGCTCTGAATGAAACAGGGATGAAAGGCTTTGAAAAAGGGCCAGTGTTTGGAAAAAGGCATTAGGGAAAAGCAATATCATGCACATTGAAAAGCAGCCTTAATCAGAAGTTGCAAGGTCCTGGGGTCAATACCTTGGTTGTCGGACGGATCACCAATTTAACAAGGAAAAAAAAAGATTTCGCAACGGGTGGGGGGGAAAAGTAGCTAAAGCAACACTAGGGGATTTTAAAATGAAAAAGGCCAGCACAAAGGGGGGCCTGATCGTTCTCCGGAGTTCTTCCAAGGGGAGAAAAGGTTTGAGGGGGGGGGAACAAGCCGCCGCGACAGGCTGAAAATTGCATGAAGGACCTTGTGCAGGGAGGGGGACGCTGTGCTCTCAATATCACGCCGAAATGAGCTTTCTGAGGGAAAAAGGGGGGTTAGGGACAGTTGGGACGGGGGCAGGGAAATTCCGGACAAAACGGGGAGAAGGAGAGGGAAAAGGGGAAAATGTTTGTGAAAAGGGGAAACGGTTTGATGCACTGAACAGCGGATCGAAATCTTGACGGACTGGACCGCAGTGTTGATTCGAAAGGCGCGGCTGGCCAAGGGTGCGGTCATTAAGGTGCAAGGGGGGCAGGAGGTCCCTAGTAAGATGAACTAAAGAAAAGGGGGTCAGAGCGCTGACGTGGAGCTCCAAGTCCGGAGCGTCCGGTTGCAAACTGACGGGGGGTTATAGAATGGGGCGGCTCTGGGGAAATTGCAAACGTTCGAGTCTCAAGTGAAAAAAAAAAGGACTGAACCATCCCGTTTTGTTAAAAAAAAGGCGACGGGGGGGGGGGGGGGGGTCGCACCTGGGGGGGGAAACCTCATGAATGCCCGGGGGGGGAAAGTCAACACCAAAAATCAAAAACGTAACTTTCAACAACTCAAAACAGGGAAAAAATCTACCAGGGGGGGGGAAAAAGTCGTGACTGGGTCTGATGAAACGGGGGTCCAGGAGGAAAAAGGGTAAGTCGTAATGTATGACGACGTTGCGAATCTTAGGATTCGAGCCTTTAGTCATCACGGAAGAGTAGGCAAGCTTTTCTTTTTCGGAGCGGGGGGGGGGGGGCGGGTTAACGAGGGGGGGGGGTTGCGTCGGTCGCAAACGGTCCGGGGTGGAGGCGATTCAACCTCAGGGTTCAGAAACAGTAACCGTGTTTTTCCTCAAGAAACCATCTGAAAGGAAAGTTATTCAAATGCTACTCATTAAACAAACAGCAAATCGTACTTCCAGAAAGGGTAACAAAAATGCGGAAAAACGGATCCTTTGCGGCGCATCGGGACAACTAAAATGTCCTTTCAAGGGACGCCGGAGAGGAGGGTGAAGCTCGAAAAAAGCAAGGCAACCCGAAAAGATCGGGAGCCTCTCCGTTTTGAAAATGTCAGGCACTAAAGCACATGTTAGGGAGAAGTAAAGATCCTCGCGGGGGCAAGAGACGAATATAAATTTGACGGCCCGAAGAGCGGGGGGGAATTTGGGAGAGGAAAACGATTAAATGATGATTCAGGGTTCATCCTCGTATAAAATGATAGCTGAAGAGGACCTCGCGATCAAAAAAAAAGACGAGGAGGAACATATAGAAGTACTTCGAAGGGGAACTTAAGGCAGGAGAGAAAAAAACCTAACGGATCATTCACTCGGTTCTGAAAAGAGAAATACCACCAAATTAGAAGGGGATACTCACAGCCGAGGGGACAAGGAGGGTCTTTTAAGATTGCCACGAGGGGACATCTCGGAAAGCGAAGGGACGATGCTGGGAAAAGATCGTGTCGGTTGCATGGTGATTGAAACCGTGATAAGCAGCAGCGCTTTCCAGGCAGTTGGGAGGACGAGTCTCTCCAGGGCCGACTAGCCATTCTTTGGGGGAGAAGGAGGGGGGACAAGGGGTGGAGGAGACTTTGTGGTCAAACTCCTCTGAAAGACAGGGGGGGATTGGTGAAAACCAGGGGGAAAGGGGGAAAAAAACGTGAATCGAGCAGCAGAAAAACAGCGCAGAAGGGGAGTAGGGAACGCAACAATTTCACGATATCAAAATGGAAAAAGACGACTAAGTGAAAAAGCGGGCGAAGTCATATTCGGCTTCCCGCAAGAAAATCAAATGACGATGACAACGGCTACCGTCCTCCATAATAGGGGGAGAGTGGTCATAAAAAGGACGAGCAAACACTACCGGGGGGGTGAACCCTCACAGAGATTGAAAGTGGATCTGTTTGCGGGGTGGGGGGGGGGATTGCAAGGGGATATCAGGGAAGGGGGAAAACCAAGGGCGAAACATGCGACTAACAAAAGGGGTGGCTTGGGAGGTGGGGGGGGTCTTCTCATTGAGGGTAGGGGACAATTTCAGTAGAAGGTACGATTCGTACAATCAATTGATGGAAAATATCAAGGACGCGCTCACTGAAGGGGGGCGTTACCAGACAACTAGTCTAACGAAGCAACAGATTGGAGGGACTTGGTAACGAGGGAAAGAATTGTATCAAAGGGGGGACGGAGGCCCAAAGGGCAAAGAAGATCGCTCTCATCTACTAAGAATGGAAGGCGTGAGAGGTTTGAATTTAATGGGGGGGAAACCTCAACGAGGGAGATGGGCCAAACAGATTCCTCAGCGGCTTAAGGATGGGAAGTTAGAGGAAAATTTCCAGCAACACGTCAAAAAACAACCTTTAAACCAGACCAAAAGCTCATTTTCAGAAAGGGACGAGGGGTCGGTCAAAAGACTCAGATCCAAGCAAGGCAAAGAGGGGGACAAGGGGTCCTCTCATCGTGACGTCACGAAAGGGGAAAGCAAATCCTTTGATGACTGGAAGTCGGACTTAATATCCTTCCAAGTTGAGAGTGTCCTAAAAAGACAAGAGTGGGGGGCCCGTTGAAACGAGAAAAAATTGTGCGACATGGTAAAGGGGGTGCCAAGTTGGGGATTAGGTCAGCAAAAGGGAGAAGGGGTAAAGAATACTGCTGCAAAGCAGAGAGGACTTGCGGAAATGGAATCTGGGGGATGGTAAAAGGGAGGGGTGATAAAGTCCTGATGAGGGGGGAAAAAAATTTGACACGGGGGGAAGGCCGGGCATAAAGGGTTGCGGAAGACGAATGAGAAGATGGGGGGCAGAAGGGGTGGTTGGGTGTTGGAGTAAACCGTCATTTCTGGGAATTTTCTGCGCAGATTTATGAGGGGGTCACCGCAAAAAAAAAGCAGTCTTTAGGGAGCCCTGGGAAATTGCGCGGACGGCAATAACAAAGGGGGGGGAGGTTTGACGCTAACCGCTACATGGTGCGGGGGGGAACAACTTGTAGATAGAGAATTAGGACTACCGGTTTAAGGAGGAAAAGAGGGCTGGGCAAAAAAAAAGGGGGGGGTTTCAACTAGTGAGGGACGTGTTCTAAGTGGTGGAAGCCCCGTTGACAACCAAAAAACAAAGCCCGAGTCAAGAAGAAAACGAAAGCTGCGGGGCGGGGGAGGGTATGTACAGGTCAGTGGTCTAGGGGTCGACCCTGACCGAGGTCAAAAACCTTGAAGAGTCCGCACCGGGGGGCACCACAGGGGTTGAAAAAAATTGACTATGGGCACGTAGAAACGACTCGAGAGGCACGAGGGACAATAGTTGATTACCTCTATTCCGAGCCTTGGAGAGAAAGTTTTTGTGCAGGGGACATCGATCAACAACCAGCCGCAATCAAAAGGGGGGGGAATAAAAATGGGTTGTCGGAAAATAACATAAAGGGGTGGGCTGGGGGAGCTCACAAAAAAAAGGGGTAAAATTGGGACCTTTCCCGCCAATCGAAATCTAAGCGCTTGGGAGGGGGGTCATAAATGAGGGGGACAGAGATCAATGGGGGAGGGGGGGTAGGGGGACACAAGACAACCCAATCGAAAAACTGAAGAAAAAGGGGACACAACTTTTGTGAGCAAAAAAAGAAAGGCAGGCTTTCCTTCAATTAAATCCATGGGAACGAAACCGTGAAGAAAGGAGGGGGGTTTGATCAAACTGTGGGGTGGGAAACTTTTTTTCGCTGAGAGGCACTTTAGGGGGGAAGACTCGAGCAAACAGACGGTGAGGAGGTGAAGAAACATCTTTATGGGGTGGGAACACCGGTTGGGGGGAGGTCCTTTAATAAGGCATTAAGAGGAAAACAAAATACACATACAATTGTCTCTGTGAAAAGCACTAATACGCGGTGGAAAAGTGGACCATGGTAAATGCAAAGGTAAAGGAAAACAATTTCCGAAAGAAGAAAGGAAGAAGAGACACAAAAACTCACTGCCGCCCAGCAAGAAGATTACCAAAAGGGGAAGGGGGTTTAGGGTAAAAGGGAGACGTTCACTGAGTCGGGAAAAAAAGTTCCTCAATCCAATTTAATCCAACAAACTGGTCACAGGAGGCGGAAGAGGGTCAAACCAAACTAAAAAGGGAAGGGCTGGATGGTAAGAAAACCGAACGGAAACAACGGAATGTCCAGGGGGCTAAGCGTAAAAAATAAGGAAATAAAAAGAGAAAGGAGACCAACAAACCGAAGGGGGCTAAGGAGAAGGATTGGATGCACTGGGGAAATTGGGGCACACAAGCCGCCGCTCCGTCCGAAGGAAAGGTCAGTTGAAGTGTGGGAACACAGGATCAGGGAAGGGAGGTGACCCGATGGGTGTTTGGGGGGGAGTAAATTTTGAAATTTAAGGGGGAGTGGATAAAAATGTAACAGTTACAAGCGCGCCAGGGGAAACTAAACCGAATGATTGGATACTCTTCTGGAAATGGGTGAGCACGGGAGTTGTGTGGGGGGGGAGAGAAAATTTCCTCTAGATGAAGGGGTAAACGGACGGGGAAATTACATCACAGGGAAAAAGTTTCACCTTCAGGCCTTGAAGGATGGTGAAACATCGACTCGGTAGGGGTCGTTTAAAGCACTTCCCTGATTCCACGCGGAAAAATTGGTCACCACACCATGTGAAGAGGTATCAAAGGGAGGAAAGTTTGGTGAAATAGGGGAAAGGGCCACATAAACGGGGACAAAACGGAAAGACCAAAGCAACGCAAAAGTGAGAAAAAAATCGCTTAAATGTTCGGAAAAGTGGGAAGATCCTTGGGGGAGGGGGAAAAGATAATGTCTCACCACCCAGGGGGTGGGGTCCACTTGGGGATTCATGGGTCGATGTTTGGTGTGTATGGTGGGCACCGAAACACTGTCTGGTTTGGGTTCCACTCTCAAAGGAAAAGAAACCAAGAAAAGCGCTCTTTGGCTAGGGACTCTTCGGCCATTGAAGCCATCAAAGGCGATGGGGGGGGGGGACTACCCTTCACAACATTTTTGGGCGGGGTTGAGTGGGATTCAGGAAACAAAAAGAGAATGCACTTGAAACAGCATCCATGCGATTAACTAGGATATAACTGAAAAAAAGTTTGGCAAGAGGAGGGGGGACGGGTACGAAGGCGGAAAAGGGGGTGGTGCACCCCCAGGTTTTGGGCACAAGGGTGACTCTGGGGCGGAAGGAGATGATTTAAGAATACTACAGGGAAAAATGGGGAAATGACATGAAAGACACGTCGGGGTTGATAGAGTGGGGGGAAGTCAGTTTGTTTCCATCGGGTATGCCATTGGGGCAATTCACGCAATGTTTTTCAAAACAACAACCCAGGGGGGGGTGCAGAGACAAAGGAATGCGAAAGTGGGGGGGGGCAAGCAAGGAGTATTTATCCAAGGCACCAGAAGGGGGGGGAAGCGACTTCAAACCGGAAGCAAAGAGATTGAACCGGAAGACGAAGGTCAACACTGTCGCCAGAAAAGGCTTTTTGAAAAAAGGGCATAATAGGAATAACGCAGAGGGTGACGCCAAAAAAATTAGTCCCACCAAAAAGGAATGTCGCTGAAAATTGGACGAGCCACGTGAGCACAATTGCAGGGTGGGGAAGGAAGGGGTAAACGCGGAAGGAGGTATTTGACGCAGGAACAAAGTCAGTCCGTCATGTGCAGGGTTCCTCATTGCATTGGGGCAAATAGAAGGTTTTGGGCTGAATCACAAAATTTAAACACGTGCCAGGGAAAAAAAAAAAAATTTGTGTGGTAAACTCTTCGCAAAAGTGGGGGGGGAGGGTACGGGAAAACTTGGCTTGGATTTCTTAAGGAAGGAACGTTCCACTTATCGTGAAGGAAACGGCAGGCAAGTGCGAACGGGGGCTGGGGTCTTTTTGGGTCCACTAGCACTGGGGCACGCTGAGAGGGGAATGAATTTCCTTTCGTTAGGGGGGGTTCTTAATCGGGGCAAGGGAGGAAACGAGAAGGGAAGCCGGAGACTTTCTGGCTGGTGAAATTTTTTGGATGCGGTTCCTGAAGGGAGGGGAAGGGGGGGGGGTGGGGGGGGGGGGGGCTCGACGCCATCAAGAGAGGGGGATCGAAAAACGAGTTTGTGGAAATCTCCGTTTGGGGGAGGACCCAGACTACTCTGGAAAAATCTTGAAAAAAAAGGCGAAGTGGTAGAGGATGTATATTCTCTCTCGGGGCCGTGGGGGAAGCAGCCTATGAGGGAACGACATAAGGGCCATAAGTATATTCTCCTTCCAGCGGTACAGAAGAGGGAGGAAGAGAGTAACGAGAAAACACTTCCCTGAAGAGGGGTCGATTTGCAAAAACGGTGGGAGTTCAAAGAAAAAGGGTCGGGAACGCGTCGGAAATGAACTGGGGGAAAAAGGGGCGGGAAAATGCGCCTTACTCAATCATCAAAGAACTGAAAACCAGCCAAAACGGTTGTAGGAACTTTGGTCGAAGAAGTAAGAGGGGCATTATGATTCCCAAAGTGGGAAAGGCAAAGTAACCAATCCACACAAAGAAAACGTTCCTCACGATTCAAAAAAGCTACTGTATGAATTGCTCAAAAAGGGAGGTTTGACCACATCATCCAGGAGCATATTCTTTCGCCGTAACGGAAGGGAGCTTAAAAAATTATTGCAGGGGCTAAGAGGTAGACTTAATCGTGCTTGGTGAATCACTGGCGAGAAAATGAGGCAACGGTGCTTTGCTGATCATGGGAAATTGGTCAGGGTTATTCGCGCGTTTCAGGGGATACGTCTGACGGAGTAGTCTCTCGTGCTGGGGGGAGAAAAGCGTTGGTGCGAAGGTCACCTTGGGTGTTCAAGAGGGCAAACTCCCTGAAAGTTTCAAGAAAAGGGAGATCTGAACAACTATCGAATGCAGGATGTAATCAAATGAAATGGAAGAACCTGGGGATCTCCCTGGGGAAGGGGCCGCAAAAGGGGACAGAAAACTGGTCAATCTCCTCGACTTCGGGGGAGCGAGGTGGACCAGCAATGCAAAAAGAAAGGAGTCTTCTACTTCGGGGAGCCCATTGGAGTGCCAGAAAAACAAGACCCTTTCTGGGGCAATAAGGGAAAGCTCCTCTCTGCCCGAAAAAGGGGAGACGATATTTCGAAACTGAGAGGAGGGAGGAAAAGCTTGACAGAACAGGGGGAGGGGAAGATATTCTCTTGAAGCAGAAAGTTCGAGGGGATGGCTTAATCGAAAACAAAAAAGAGGGGGAGGAGGGAAAAAAATGACCGGGTCCCCCCAAAAGGGAAGTTCACTTTTCACGGGGAGGATGGGAGAAAAAGGAGGAGAATGAAAGAGGTCGAAACGAGGGGGAATCAACATCATGATGCCGAAAGGTAGCTCAGCACGCGAAAATAGGAAGGTGAAGGGACACAGAATTCGGCGGGCACCTTCCAACAAACGGGGTCTCAGTCGGTGACAGTATAAATTAGGAGGGGTTAACTTTGCGTGCAAACGAGAGGAAAAAGCTTCAGGCATGGGGGACAGGGAAAGGAACGTGTAATCGGGGAGAAAAAATGCTAGAAAGTGAGCTATTTGGTGGAATTAGCTGGGGGGAAAGTGGTATTCTTCGTGGTGAAGAATCGAATCTGAAACATTATATAATTGGGGGAAAGGGGGGGGAGAACCATTAACGGGAGAACAAAAAATTTTTCCACGCTCTCAGCACAGCGGGAACAGAAAAGGGCGTCGAACGGCAAAAATGTAAAGAGACTCAAAAAGCTGGAAAAAAAGACATCGAAAACAAGAAAAGCAATAAGTAGAAGACAACGTGCCAACCGCACGGGATCACTGCCGGACGGGCGCAGAAAAGAAAACCCGGCACTCAAGGGAAATCAGGGGGGGGGAAGGGGGGACATACACAGAAATTGCCGATCGATGCACGAGATTTTGACTCCGGTGAGGGGAAAGGGGCGAGTTTGGTCTGTCTTGGAGTAATTTGAAGGGGAAAAGGCCCGGATTGATGAATCGGTTACATAAATAAGGGGAACCAACCTTTAGGGGGGGTTGAAGTGATGGAGGATGGGAAGCCAAAGGGGACGCCGTTTTCCATTTCATTTCCAAGGGAAAGTACGACGGATGGAAAGCACGCAGTTGGGAGAACAGATCATATTGGAACGTTAACACTTCTGCCAGGATTGGACGCATTTGAAGCATCTTACGAGATTAAGCTGCGGTACAAGAGGCGGAGCGGGACGAAACAGGCATCGAGTATCCGCAGAAGTCAAGCAGGAGGAAGCGGGAAAAGAAGGGGGCTGAGGATGTGTAGGGGAATCATCAAAAAGTAAGTTTCAAACCGAACATAGGCCAACGCACAGGCTTCGGGGGGGAGGGATGCGTGGTCTATAATTTTCATGGAAAAAACAGTCAGCCAAAAGTTGAAACAAACAGAAAAAAGCAAAGCAGAAAAGAAAATTCGGCGGGAGTCGCAAGAAGACAAGATGTGCGACATAAAAAAGGCAAAAAAAAAATGGATCTAATGAGTCTCAGGGACTTTAGGAAGGAAAATTTGCGCAAGGGGGAAGAGGCGGACTTAAAGTACTGGAAATGCTCAATTTCAAAGAAGGGAAAGTGGTAGGTAACTAAAGTGTGGGCTACGTTGGGGGGGAGTTTTCTTTTTGTACTGACAGCAAATCGAGTGAACCCGAACCCGGGGAATTAAGATCGGAACTTTTCTGCAGGAAGGGAGGGGAAGGGGGGTGAAAAAAATAAGGCATGAATCGGTGTCCAATGCAGTCAAGGAGGGGCAGAGATGTTCTACACTTTAAGAGAATGGAAGGGGGTCCCTGAAAACAGTGTTGGTTCTGCACCGGCAGGGAGGAAAGATAGCGAGGGAATAGGGGATAGTTTTCCCACCATAGGACGAATTGGGGGGAGGGCAGCCCTTGAGGTAGATTACTGCAAGCTAACATCGGTTGCATGGCGGGGTTTACAGCCCGAGGACCAGGGGGGGGGATGGACACTGGGGAATGCAATCGAGGGGGGAGTAAAAAAAGTCTGGCAGAGTAAAAGGGTCAGGATCCCTGAACGGGGGGGAAAAGACACTTGGGGTGAAAAACCAGGGTGGAAAGGGGGGGACAAATTTTTTAATAACGGTGGGGACCACATATATAAATAGGAGAGAACCTACTTGACGGGGTGAAAGGGGTGGGGGGGGATTCCTAATAATTGTCTGTAACCGATTCTGGTAAAGAGAGATTCAATGGAAGTCCCTAAAGTTTAAAAACGTTTGGGTTTAAACCTGTGTCAAATGGACTGTAAAACTGTTACTTACTTGACGAGGGGGAAAAATATTGATTCAATTTGGAAGGGAAGAAAGGAGACCTCTCATGATGCGGGGGAGCAATGATTTTTTTGGCAGACCGAGAACTCAAAAAAGCACGCAAAAGAAAAACAGGGGGGAGAAATGTTGGTCAGGTAACTAAAATCGGCCGTTCTGGGGAGTCAGAAACAATGTTAACCGAATAGCAAGGGGGCAGAAAGGGGAGGGGGAGGGGGGCTTAGAACTCCGGCGTTTGGTCCCCACACTCAAACTCGCTCGGTGTAGGCAGGGAGGAAGGGGTGGGGAAAAAAACAGAACTGGGACTTGGTAGACAAAAAATAAAACAACAATGTCAGTTTGAAGTCATAACAGTGGAAAAAACTGGGTGGGAAACTAGCAGGGGAGGGGGGCCAACACAGTAATTCTACCAAAAAAAGGGGAGAAGTGAAAAATCGCTTTTGGGGGGGCGAACAGGCTGGGAGAGTGGTTTTCATGAAAAGGGGGTATGGAGAACTAAAAACAAAGGACACCCTTTTCGAAAGTTGAAAAAAAAGGTGGACAGCCGAAACGAATGGGGTGGCACTTGGGAGGGGGACAGTCCGGTAATCAGGAAGTGAAAAATTCCCCCCAAGGAAGTTGGGAAGTTGCAAACCCTCAATTTAATCGCGGGGGGGAAAACGCGGGCACATTTTTAGTATAAAAAAGGGGGCACAAAGGCTCTGAAGATAAAATTCACGATAAAAAAAAAAAAAAAACCAACACACAAGCATGGAAAGGACGATGATACAAAATCTTGAAGGGGAGTTCACGTGAGCGAGGAAGGGGCATGTGCGGAATCAAAGTTTCATAAATGAGAAAAACAAATGACTGGTCAATGAGGCGGCCTTGGAAAAAAGCGTGGTCAACCATTAACATTATTCTGAAGGTTAGCCTTCACCACTGAAAAGGGCCTTTTGTTCTCTCAAAAAACGAATGCGGATAA
>Ga0179591_1327121_pt1 | contig 14701 bp, 10 predicted proteins | sample CZOMad2_1_08_16f_FD_182891 | JGI IMG/M metagenome (GOLD analysis project Ga0179591, IMG submission 182891) | Vadose zone soil fungal communities from Angelo Coast Range Reserve, California, USA - CZOMad2_1_08_16fungal (PacBio error correction) | ecosystem: Environmental > Terrestrial > Soil >...
CTCCAGCGGTCTGCAAAGTGTACGGAAAAACAAAAAGGTTTCCGCCCGTTGGCATCGGGAATCGCGAGGACCGGAGCTGTGTAGCTGTCGATCGTCGGGTGAGGTGAAGCGTTCCCGATCAGAAGGAATCCCCTAGGAGACACAGCGCCGCTGGGGGAATGGCTTGGGGAGGAACCAATACAAAATGGGGGACTAAAACAAATTTTAAAAGGTAGGCTAATCCGGGACCGGTCCCGCCCCTTGGGCGAAGACGAGTCATCTAACAAAAAATATCATTAAAATAGCTGAAAAGGACATGGAAAAGAGCGGACACCAGAAGGAGCTATATCCTTTGACGTTAGGGGTGTCGGACCAAAAAGAGGGGGGGACAACCGGGGGAGCGCAGAATGTAGGTGGGTTTTCCTGCTGCAATACGCTCACAGTGCGTGGTTGTGGGCGAGTCGGGGCCCAAGACGTCCGGCCCACGTAATGAGACGCGATGCAAATAACGTGTGGGGGGGTAGAGGGGAGGGGGGGGGGGTTGAGGGGTGGGGGGGGAGGGGGGTGTGAGCGCAAGTAGGGGGGGGGGAGTTTTCGGCGCATATAGAGAAAGGGAGGTACGGAGGGAAAAGAAGAGGGAGGGGGGGAGGTGGTTGGGTGGGATGGTGGGGAAGTTATGGGGGTGGAGGGGGTTGAAAAAAACACTTTTTTCGCAAAGGCGAGGCAGTGTACGGGGGCTAATCGTGACGAGAAGAGAAAAAACCGCACAGGCAAGACTTGCTTGACTGCTCTTTCTCGAAAGAACTGGCAGCACCAGGCAACCTATATTGCCTCGTTACAACGTGCGGCTCACTGGGACTGGCTTCTTCTATCATGCCGGGCACTCTAGCGGGGGTGAAGGGTAGCGGAGAGGGAGTGGGACGGAGACTTAGGACCGCGTGGTGCGCCGGGCGCTGCCGCTCCGAATGTGGCACCAGAGGGGGAGGGTGGTAGGTGGTAAGCAGCACCACTGGGCATTGTTGGTGGATTCTCCACTTGGGGGGGGGGGGATGCTACGATGCGGGGCCTCTCTGGTCTGGAATACGCGAGGGGTGTCTTCCACGTCGGGCGTGGGTTACGCATGGTGGGCGGAGTGGACACCCAGGAATTCCAATGTCCCAATAGGGGAAAACTGTGAGCTCCGGCGGTCGCCTCCGGCCGCCACGTGGGGTGCCTTGCAATGTGGGACGATAGAGTCAAAGGAGACCCCGGGAGGCAGGGGGTGGGTTGGGCTGGGGGCAGAGCCCGGTGGATTTGCATGGTCAGATGGACGAGACAAAGGGGCCGTAAACGTGCAAAGGTGGAGGTGTTGGGCGGGGAATTAAGGGGGGTGAGAGGGCATGAAATAGATGGGGGGGACGAACGGGTGCAAGGTATGGACCCCTCATTTCTGGCTACCACCGAAGAGTACCGTATAACTCCTTACACGTGTGATACGAGTGGCCCCTACCGTGGAAAGAAATGTCACTACTGTAAAAGAAAAAAGCCGGGAAACCTTAAAAACCGAAAAGGGCATTGTCTGCTCGTCTAACCCGGCTCGACGGAATGGCAAGAGGTGGGCCTTCAAGAGCTCCTTGCAAAACAAGGATGGTGTCAATGCTGCACGAGGAAAGGAATTGAAAAAAGGAGGAGCCTGGGTCGCCCTGTCACGTCACGCGCCAGCCGAATCTTATTTCACCCAGAAGGCCCAAATCGAGGTCTAGCTTGGTGGGGGTAGGGTGTTCTTACCCGTGTGATCCCGATGCGAGGGGCGGTCAAAGCCGTGAAACGGGTCCTGGTGGAGCGAGGGACCTGCCCATTGAAAGAGTGATGGAGTAAAGGGGATCGCAGCTCGTAACAAAAGGGGGGTAGGGCCCGAGATCTGATCGCTCCTGCAACCTGAGATCTGCCCCAAAAATGGGGTCGGAACGAAAGGAAGTTAACCTTGCTGGGTGTGAGACATAGGATCAACAAGTCATTTTTCACATCACGTGGCCAGGGAAGGGGGGGGAATTGGTAAAAAAAACGAAAACAGCGCCAAAAAATTCATCTCAGCCGCCTTCATCCTCGAAACCAGCAGAACTGGACACGTATGGAAAGAACCAAAAAATCCTACCAATCGGCGAAGTAGGGAATAACCACTATCCAACAGAGGTCGAAGTTGTCCAAAACGTACCCGTTGCCTATAAAAAAGAGGAAGAGGGACCCCAAAACGGGGGAATTTCTTGTTGGGACAAAGAGAAAGACCGCAGGGAAAAGAGTGAAAGGCCTTTCCCCGGCGGGAAAAAGAAAACCTCTACGGTAACGAAAATAGATAACTATTAAGCCTCTGATCAACATCTCTTCCAAGAAGAGACGATATCAGCGCACGTCTGGAATCTCTCGGGCGAATGTACGAACAACGAGGCTTGTAATCTCGACCCGAAGTAGAGAGGCCATTGGGGACGCGTCAGTTCTACCTGGGAGAGACCCGAAGGAGAAAAGGTGCAGAAGAGGAGAATAATGTCTGATCGATTTAAAGGAGAGTCGGAAGCTCCAGCATTTCTTAAGGGTTCGAGATACATCAGCTGCTAATCGTCGGAAGAGGAACACATCGACACCACCAACGAAGGAGAAGAGAGCCGGGTCACAGATGAAACACTCCTAAAGAATGGCAAGTCTGCTTCTTCAAAAATGGCGCCCGGGAACCGAAAAAGGGAAAAGTTCGCTTATAACCTGCTCAGAAATTCCTTGTACTAGGCATGAAAGGTGGTCCTCCAGCGGGGAGAGATCACTTAGGCAACTCCTTATTCCGGATAATTTGGGGAGGCCATAATTCGTTTGACAAACAAAAACGAGGAAGAAAAGCTCTACTAAGGGACAAACAATATCCGGCCTCTGCTTCTGCTGCTAATGGGTCAAAACGCCGCAAGCGATAGAGGAGCGAGTACACAACCTGTCCATTAACAGAAGAAGAAGCGAACGTGTCCTGAGTCGGCATGGTTCGTTCCCTCGAGGGGCGCGACGAATAAAGAGACTCGTTCTTCAGGTGAAACAAGCTAAAGGAACGCCCGGGGGAGATGATGTGAGGAACAGAGGAGCGATTAGAAAAACATACTCAAATACTACGCATATGTGGCTAACATCCAGATTGACAGGAACTCGTAAACCCTTTCAAACTACGGGGCCAGAGCAGAAAAAGGTGTCAAAGCAAAAACCAGGTCGACACTGCGCAAATCCGTAAGGGGGCTAGGGATTTGTAGCGGAGAACGAAAAAATGGGTGGAACGGAGAAAATCCGGCTAACTTGAACGGACCAGGGGAGTTCATTACTTAAACGGGAGAGGAGGAAAATCTTGTTGGGGAATAGGTAATCTAGAATTACCGGACCCAGGCGAGCGTAAACCGCAAAGGGGGTAAAGGCCAGGAAGCAATGCCTTTCCTGAGGGTTTGCATGGTGAAAACCCTGCGGCGGAAAAAGGAAAAGCGTGCAACCCAATTGGGAGGGGGGGGACACTTGAACGCCAATGAAGTGGAGAGTAGGAAAGACAAAGGAGATGTCGCCGGATTGCCTAAGCAGGGTGGTCAGGGACAGGAGAGCCATGGGAGCTTAAGAGGGATTTCTTTAGGGACAGCTGCGACTTGCCGACTGAGGAGTCTTGGAGAAGGCCGGACCCTTCCAATCACTCTGCGGGAACAAAAGGATAGGTTCCTCGTGGCAAAACCGAAGTAAAGTAACAGGAAAGGAATCCATCAATCACCCGGGGGCATGGTAGTGCATAGTGATCTGCGAGAGAAGTGCGGGACTTGCTTTCACCGGGGTCACCGAAAAAATGTCGAGAAAAGGGGCGCACAAAGAAAAGTACCGAATAGGGGGGACTTGCTTCCCCGGCGAAACACTCGAGCATCACCATAAGCTTCTGGTTAGCAAATGACGAATAAAAAACGAGAAAAAAACCAAATGAAATCAGGTAAATTGGCCGCCTCTGCAACTCCCCTATAGGCAGGAGTAGATGGACAAAACCGGAAGAAAAAGAACAAAGGGTTGTGAGAAATTCTAAAGGCCATGAGGAAGGGGAACACTGACCAAAAACGAAATATGGGTGCAGCACTGTCACGACCCGGTGATAGGACTTGAGTCACTCGTCTCACAGAGTCAGAAAGAGACAAATCTGGAAAGTGGGGCCTCATTGACGTACTCCTTGAACACTATATCTCGCCAGGTAAGTCCGTTGAAAAAAAGCAGAACTAAAATGAGACCGACTTAGGATTAGGAAGACCGGTGGCCCTACCTCTTAATAAAAAGAAAGTGAGTCCGTTAATCGAAAAGGGCTAACGAAGGTTCTATCGACCAGAAAAAAAAGGGAGTGGCGGAAAAGTGTCCCTTTTGGGAGAAACAGAAGCCAAGTGCATGTACAAAAACCGGGCGTTGAAAAAAACCTGGTCAAAAAAAACCGCAGTAAGGGCCCAATTTACTACTAGGCGCCGGGCGTCAAAAGAGTCATAACGGACAAAAAAAACCATTCAGATCCGATACACGAGAAACTTAGCCGCGTCGATCCTGCGTCGATGCCCGGTGGAGGGAAAAGAGAAGGGGCGTTAAAAAAATTCCCGACACAGAACACCGTTGGGAACCGCCAAGCCGTGTAAGAAAAGCGGGACGCAGTAGCCGGCCGGAAAAAACCGAGCACGATGAAAACTCCAACGCGGGAAGACAGTTCTGGAGAAAGACAAGGGGGAAAAAGGATATAAAACTGAGGGCGGGAGACGTTTCAGGAATCCGACAGCAGGATCAACTGCTTAAAAAGGGTCAGAAAAAAGCGCAACTGATCGGACAGCCAGGGGGGCAAAGGATAACACGGGAAAAACTGAACCTGCTCCGGAGCTCCAAGTAGTGACCGCCCAGGGAGGAAAAGACGGACGAAAACGGGGTATAAGTTAGAAGAAGCGTTGTCAGGAAAAAGAACGAGCTATTTACAGGGACATCTCCAAAAGCGGGGGATAAAACTCTGCCCCCAGACGTGCGCTTACACTCTGTTGTGGGGGGGAGATGAAACGGGGGGCTTCGGAAGTCAGTCAAACCAACGGGAGGAAAGAATAAATCAGAAAAAAGTTCACAAAGAATCACGCACACGACAGGAATCGCATCCGCACGGAAAGGATAGGGAACGGAGCTTTGGGGAGTTAAGCGAGTCGAAGGGGGACGACTGTAAAAGTTAGCCGAAAAAAGAAAACGGCTCAAAAAAAGAGAGTGGTACGCACTGAGGACCAATTGTATCCTAAGCGGAGATGGGATGTTGTCACAAGACTACCAGGCAAACACCGCCCCGGAGAGAAAAGTTAGTGCGGAACGCCCGGAATTAGAACAGCGGGTCGGGCTTTTCGGACACGATGAACAGAGAAAAAGGAATAAAAGGGGTGGAAACCTCAGGACGGGAGCTAGGGAAAGGCGTCACTTCTGAGGACGACCGCCGCTCGGTGGATCCCAGTACTGCTCGGGCTAAAGCTAAAGAAATGTGGCGGGGGAACGAGGAGCTGGGGAGGTAAGCTCAAGCTCTCCATCCAAGAAAGGCGATCGAGCCAAAGGGTATGAGAAGAAGATGCTCTCAAACCAGCAAAGTTGCGCTAGGAAAAGGCATGTAGGCGTCGATGAAAAGGGAAAAACCAACGGACAACTAACGCATGGGGGGGAAGAAGGATAAATGTGGGGTTTTATGACCACGGTACTGAACTCAGTATGGAGGACATCGCCATGAGGCGAAAAACAGTTAGCAAATTGCGCCAAATCAAAGGAAGGAGCCACTACACACTTCGGCTACAGGTAGCTCAACTCAAAGGATTGGAAGGAAGACAGGTACCGTGGGGGGAGCAAAATGGAAAAGGAGAAATTGCTCTTGCTCACTTAATCCTACGGTATGAACGAGTTTCAGGTACCAGGTCTTGCAAGCCTAGCTAAACAGACAGGGGTCTAAAGAGCCGGGACACACCTTCCTCGAGGATTGAGGGAAAGGTGGGGGCAAACTGCTCGAGGAAAAGATCAGATGTTAAGGAGCTTGCAGCCAGGTCACCTAGAAGGGGAGGGGACTAGGGTCGGCTACGGAATGCGAAGAGGGTCGTCTCGTTGATCATGGAACGCGCCCAAAAAAAAATTGCGATGCGGGGGCGGGCGAAAAAGAGGGAGGTTAAAGAGGGGGGAGCTTTCGTACACTTGATTCTACCCTTAGCGCCTAAAAAAAGGGATGATAAAGGAGTCAAGCAGCCCAAGAAGCGTTTCCGTGGACTGTGGCGTGACCGACCTCCTCTCTTCCGCTGACAGGATGGTGGTTCTACAAAAGAGGAGAGGCAAAAAAAAAATTCGTGACAAAGCGGCCGGGAGGAGGGGCGGCTGTACAAGAAGTGCCCTGTAGGGACTGCCATGACTCATGAAAGAGAAAGGGTGACAGCAAAGGGATAAGTACTTAGACTGGCGGTAGAACACGAAGAGCCCGCGCAAAAGTCAAACGTCCGACCGACAACTACATCGAACTCGAAGGATGAAGGCAATACCAACGAACAGAACAGCGGAAATCGGGGTCCGCGCAGCAAAGAGACGCAAAAGCAGGGGAAAGCCTCAACTTCAACAGAATGCTTCACAAAAAAGGCGACGTACAAACAGACGAAGTGGAGCAACGCTCCGAATTCAGGAAATTTTCTTCCTGAGGACCTATTTGAGAAAGAACGGTCTGAAAGCTCGACTTGCATGAAAAAAAGTGAGGGGTCTAGATGTCACTATGATAGAGTCCTGCTTCCCAGCTATGAAACGTTGGAAAGGACTTAAAACTACGGTTCGGAACGCCTAAAGATAAAACAACCAGCGTAAGTGAAGAGGAATCTAATGAAGATGAGGATGAGTTGCTGCACGTGCGGTCTGACCTGGGGGCAGGGGAAAAAGAAAGCGCTCGGGATCAAAAAAGAAGGAGGACGAAAAAAGGTAGAAAGACAAAAAGGAGAGACACTCCATCGCGGTCTCGTACTTTCGATAAAAGGAAAGAGTCATCACATGAAAAGCGAACCCAAGAGGCGCGCGAGAAAAAGGGAAACGCAGTAACCCAAGGGCTCGTCGCGGGAAAGAGGAGAGACAACGTTCAGCGTTTTAGCAAGAAGGAAGAATCCGAAAAAAGGGTAACGAAAGCCGCAAAGGTAATAAATGCGCCAGCAGCGTCGATAAGGAGCCAGGTCAGCCTGTGAAAAAATGAAAAAAACGAGTCGAAAAACAAGAAAAAGGGAGAGATGTCAACTTGATCAAAAATATCGACTACGGTAGAAAGGAAAAAGGGGGATAGGAAGGAGACATAAGTGAGAAAAAAAAAAAAAAAAACCCCGGAAAAATCCGAGGAAAACGGAACGTGCCCGGAATCTTCTCATACAAAAGACGGAAACTCTAGGGAGTACTATCAGCGCTAGTCGGCGGGGGAAAGTGAAACAAAGACTACGCGGGGGGAAGAGAGTAGGACTAAAGGAAAAGCTGAGTATCTAAGCAACTATACCTATAAGGAGCGGAAAGAGAAAAGATACTAAAGTCGGAAAATTCGGAGGTCTACAGGACCTAGGGGAAAAGAACTGCCAACCCGGTTTGCACTTGCTCACTCACGGAAACGGGACGGGAGGGATACTGGAGATGTCGACTAACGGGGGGAATGGCAAAAATATATACAAAAAGCGTTAGGGGGGAACTTTCTAGGGTGTAAGGTCAGGCCGGCAACGGAAGAATACCGGGAGAGGGTGCCTAGTGGGGGGTTGGTGGGACATAGACCTATTTCCGGACGTAGAGGCAACCGTAGGCTCGCGTGGAAAAAAGGAACGAAGGCTGCCGAGCGCGGGGCCGGGAAGGAAAAGAAACATCGGGCTGCCAGACCTCGGGTTACAGAAAAACGGTAGCTTTAACGAGGGGAATGATTGGACGGAGATGGAGGACTCCAAAGATTTAAAAAAGTGGGTCGGCAGAGGCGGGCTGAAAATTCGCAGGCTTTAGTAGGCGTGGGGTGAAGCGGAGGACCGTCTCTTAGAGTAGTCTGGAAGTAAAAACAAGAAAAAAAAGGAAATGCACGTGGGCCCCCGGACGCCTGTCCCATGATATGAGGAGTTTCCACAGCAAAGAGGTACCTATTGGAAAGAAAAGTCCTGGGGACAAATAGAGAACGGCGATTTGAATATCACGGTTAACATTGCTTCTCTACCAGATTCGGCGGGCTGACAAGCTTGAACGTGGTAAAAAGAGGAGAGAAAGGGTTTCTCCAAGAAAACTGGAACGGGCGGAGAGGGAAGGGGGGGTAGAGTAGGGGAAGGGTGATCCTCAGTTCGTTGGCCTATGCTGGCGCAATCGCTCATAAAATATATAAAAACAGCAAGTCCCTAGACTAACTTTCTACCTACAAGGTTCTTAAATTTGAAGACGGTTTGGGCATTCAAAAAAGAACGCGGGGGAGACGAGAAGCACGTTGGATCATTTAAAAAACAATTTTTTTGTTAGAGGCGAGGAGGGCACCGACTTCACTCAAATTTCAGGTTTCACCTTTGCACAGGTTGTGGATGATGGCGGCTGCAAGCGATGGAAACAAAAAGCAGAAGGGCCGCGTGGGGCTCAATCTTTTAATCGGAATCACCAAGAAGTCCCACTGGAACGGCTTCTTTTTTCTCCCCCCCCAACAGAAGACAAGCGATTCAGGGTTGGGACGGGCAAAACCCCGAAGGTTCAAACTGCAAGTGCCGAAATGAGCTCCCCGACGATTAAGCAAAAAAAAGAATCCGTAGCCAGCGCCCCTTCTTCCATGGGGTGGCAGAAATGGGAAAAAATTCAAAAGCACTGAAACTTAGGGAGGGACGTGGAGAACAGAGTCATCAAAGAACCGCTTTAAAACGGGGGCATGCTACTTTACATTGCGGATATAAGCGGACAATGAGAAAGGGGACACTCGTACAAAAAGGGGTCGGCTATCCGTGAAAAGGGGGCCTCAGGGAGAACATGATCAGCCATTTCCCTACATTACGGAAGCAGCCAGGACGTTTGGGGACGCGAAAAACCTTAGAAGTGAAAGGAAAAAGCGGCAGGGAGTGGGGGCTTCAAAAACTGGGGTCTACAGGCATAAAGTAGGTTACTAAGAACAGTGAGCTGTTCGTCCAGGGGGGGGCATAATCAGGCGCAAAAAAAAATGCTTGGTGTTGCTGAAGACTTTCGTGGGTAAGGACGGCTCCTTCTACTCTCCAGGCGAAAAAGACGGACGAGTCACTTAGAAAAAACCGGCTGGGAGGAAGTGCAAAGGAGAAAAACCTCAGTATCGAAGAGGCGCTTCCTCCATCTGCGTGGACCGCCAAGAAGCGCCAGAGCTCAAAAAAAAAAAATCCTGGAATCAAAAAACTAGAATCTGGTCGAGATAAATACTGCGAAAACCGAACAGAGGGCACCGATCTCTACTTTGAAGGACGAGGGGGAGGACAGTAACAAAAGGAAAAAAAAAAAAACTAGGGGACGTCGGGAAGGTAAACCTGCGAGGAAAGACTCAAAATGCAGTCATCCCAGGTCATTCATTAACTCCGAGTGACAAACTAAACCTGAGATCCTCTCGTAAAAAAATCCGACTTGTAAAGTAATCCAGCGGCGAGGTTCATAGGTGGGGAAACTCTGGGAACAACTAGGTCACTCCTCGATATCCAGCGACGAGACAGGACTAGCTCCCACCTCCTACAAAAAAGAGCATGGGTGAGGAGACTGGAACAAGTAAAAAAAAGGTCTCACAACAAAAAAACGTCTTAGGTGAAGAAGAAGGATATTCACGAGCACCAGCCTGAGAAGTTCCCATGCTCCGCACCCAAACTAACAATCTCATGAGGGGCAGTTAAAAAAACGTGCTGGTAGAGGAGAATACCGGCGTGAGGGAAGAGACTGTCCCCGAAAAGACGAAATAAAGTCCGAGATACTCTGGGAAGGAGTGACACGGGCCGGACTAGAGGGGCAGAAAAAAAAAACAGTGCATTTGGTAAAGGGTTCTAATAATGGCCTGGGGACCTCCACGAGCGATCTAGGGCCAGCCGAACGGCTACTGGGGAAGAAAAACCAAGGAAGGGAATCTAATGTCGACAAGAGGAAAGAGTGAAGGGGCGCGGGCAATTCCCTTAAGCACCAGATATGGAGAGAACCAGAGATTGTTGGTTAGGAGGCCCACCGAGTAGGCTTGAGGTCTGGCGATTCAACAAAGCTTCTTAAACGAGAGACTTGGACGAGAGATCTAATAAAGCCTACGCGTGAGGAAAAACATCATCGCTTTCTCCTCGTACGGAAAAGAGAATTAACGAGTTATGGCGGTATCAAAGAGAAACCTATCCGGAGTACCCACACGGCGACTCGTCAACAAACTAGTGGGAAAACTCATTGAAAGGTGTGGGAAAATGAACATTTCCGGAAAATCGGGTGGGGCGGACCGCCCTGGGGGGAACTGCCAAGGACGCCCAACATGAACCACCATCCGGAAAATTAAAATATCGACAAAAGAGGAAGGGGTTCGCCGGAAGCCCTCCCGCTAGGACGCAAGCAGGACACTAGCATCTCAGTGCGAAAGGACCGCCGGCAGCGGCAGAACTATCTCCTTACCAGGTGATGAAGAAGTGCCCAACATCTCGAACCTGTTCAGCCCATACCAGGGAAAGGAAGTCATCAGACGGGACAAGGCCGTCAGAAATTAATATAGCGGCGTTCGCCACGGATCAAGCTGTCGCAGCTCGGGGGGCCGCGCGGCCACGGAAACCAAAAGAGGGAGCGGCCGGGAACCGGAGAAATACGTAGAAACGGCGCGGCGGCATAGACGGAAACACTCCCAGTAGGGAGGGGAGCACAAACGATCGACTGCCTCGATGGGGGGGGGTGCGTAACTGGGGAATCAAGCGAAACAAAGTGCTGCTCTTGTCCGAAGCGGCCTGCTAGGAGCGTCGCCGCCGGGCAGCAAACCAAAATAGTCAAGGTCCGTTCTAACCGGTATCGCCGCTGCGCAAGGCGGGAGGAAATCCAAATAGCGGTCAGATAACGCCACAAAAGTTTCTCGTACCTGCGCTATTGGCGGTAACTCCCGGGGGGACCTCGCCCTTTCTTGCGGACCTGAGTCCAAAAAAAGCCCGCTCCGTTCCGCCGGGTGTAAACGTTGGAAAAACGTAGGAAGGAAAGCCTGGAAGTCCTCATCGCGCAAGAAAAAGGTGGGGATAGTGGTAAACATAGAATGGAAGAGGCGACTGCGGGATGATTCCTCCATGCCCCTCAAGCTATGCAACCCAGCCAAGGGGGGAGGAGTCGTAAAATCCCCCACAAAATTGGCGAAGGGTGCCAAGCAAGGAAATGCTTGAACCGGAGGAGGGACAAGCGAACTCCGGAGCCACAAATTCAAATAAATTCACTCGGGCAGGGACTGCGGTTCCCCGTTCAGCGAAGGGAAAGGAACGTTGAAGTAAGGGTAGAGGTGTCACTGAAGAAAAAAGAGATACTAAGCGACACTCGCTTCCACGTTGCATGAACGTCAATCCAAGCACACGGTTATGAAAATGAAACACCCAAGCGTGCGTAAGACCGAAAATAATAGCCGTACAGTCACGTTCATGTCGACCTGGTGGGGGCCAGGTAAACCACGTCAGAAAAAAGCAAGGGACGTGTCAGAAAAGGAACTAGTTAATCCTGGCTGCCACAGGTCTAGTACTTTTGGGGAAGTCTATATCTGCAAGGATCAAAGTCCCCACCAGAGAAACGGGCGATCGTTTCACGGAAGTGAAAACCCGACGGAAGAAAGGAGACGTCCGAGGCAAACCTGCCTCCAGTTACTAAAGCTCTTAAAAAATGTCTATGAAGAGGGCCCCGTAACTTTCCAGGTACTGCAGAGAGGCGAAATGCATTATGTGAAAATTCAGGGGAGAGAGGAAGATTTGTTGCCAGTTCGCAGAGCGATCACCAACCAAACGGAGGGGATGAGAGATCGAAATGGATCAATAAAAAATTAGAAAGGGATAAGGGAGTACGACCCGGAGCTGCAGCGGAAGACGTAAACGACCGGCACTGGGGGGATCAAAATCTTCCGACCAGACTCGTTTCCTATTCGGAACGCGCCCTCTTCCTTAAAAAGAAAAGACAGAAGGTTGGAACGGGGACCACGGGCGGGAAAAAAAAAGACTGTTTGGAATTGCCAGACGACAGGGATGGAGCTTAGTTCAGAATCGGAAACTAAAAGGTAGCGGAGCAGACTCATAACACGACAGAACATTGGACTACTTTCAATACCGTACGGAGGCATAACTGGACAACAACAGTTCGGCATCGCGGCGGGTGAACGGGGAAAAGTAGAGATGACAAGCCAGGTGGACGGGACACCAGCTACGGTAGAAAAAAGAAAGCTGCTTTTGCGTGGAAGGGGACCTAAACGTGGAGAGGGGGGGGGGGAACCTTGAAAACTGTAACCGACCTGAAGATGCCTTAAGTCACGAGAAAACCGGACCAAGGGGAAAAAACGCATCAAGGACGGGAGAAAAAGGGTGGGGGGGAAGGGGGGGGACCGCTAAGACATTCTTTAGGCACACTCATCGTGGCACCTTTTTACGAGGGCAGGGAAACTTGGGGAATTCTTTCAAGTAGTACCGGACCCGAATTGTATGGTGGATGTGCTTCACCAGTTCATGAGCAATCAGGCATTGAACTGGGAGGATCGGAACGGGGGAATCTTGAGCCTGTTTCGGGCGAGGGCGAGTGCTAAAGGGAAAACTCTTCAAAAACTGCCACATAGAAAAGGGGAGAACCAGGAGCTTCTATGGTCCTCACAAAACACAATAGGAAGGGGGTGCTCATTTACCCCTCTCTACGGCCAGTTGAATAGAATTAATAGGGAAACGCTATCGCGGGAAGACTGAACCCCAAGGTTACAGGTCATCGCATAACCAGTTAACGGGGACCGCAGCTTGGAATGGTACCAATCATACCAGGCCACCTGTAAAACAAGGGCGGAAGGAAAAAAAGGGAGCCCTATAAACTCCCGCTATGATCGATGTGTTCAAAGACAAGACCCCATAAACTAGTTGCAGGCTTCGTGGTCCGATCCCACATGGGGATACCATTCGAGGAAGGTGTACGGCCCTGCAACTTTTATAAATTTATGTTGAAATTGAAAGTCAGACGAAGAACCTAAGAAAACTAGTCTTCGAATTCTCACCATCTCAGAATATGAACATAATGTGGATTTGCGAAACGGAAAAAAACGCATATTGGTAAGGGAGGTATCAACTCTAAATGTAGTTCCGGCTTTCATATATCATCAGATAACAAAAAAAAAAAGAGCAACCCAAAAGGGGTGGGTTGTTTTCACGGAGGTATCCAGGGAAAGACATTACGTTCCTCCAGCAGGGCGTTTTTAGACCCTTCAATTGTGGAAATCGGCCAAAACCCGTGTGTTTTTAAAAGGGGGGTACTGGAGTGACATAGTCCAGTAATCAGTATAACACAAAAAGAAAACGTCGTCGTCACATGGGGGTAACCAACGAGGGCGATAAACATGTCTTTGAAAAGAGATCTGAAAAATGGATGTCCCGTGCAAAGGACAGGAAGCTGAACGAGCAATCCTCAAGAACCTTCTCCTAGCGGAGAGCAGCCAGTTTCTGGAAGAGAGTACGACACTTGCGGTGAGAAGGACTGCTGAACAAATCCTCGACGTTTAAAAACAGCCTTCAAAAAAGAAAGCCGATTGGATAGTGCATATCGGGCTTTCGGAAAAGGAATCCTTCTACGTGTCTGGCCTAATAGCCCAGAAGGAGGGCAAACGAATAGAGATCGTGGGTTCAAGGTCCAGAGGGGGGGGATTACCATATATCAAAAACGCTGGGAACAAAAACCTTTCGAAAAAAAGTGATCTCAGAGGTGGCAAACGGTCCTGATTCGGAAGGTGACACACTGAATACCTGCGAAACAAAGCGGGGGCCAACTTACAGAACGCACAACGGCTGGTCCGGGACAGGACAGTGGCTTGGACTTCAAGAGTTTGACCTCTTCGAGCAGTCCAGGAATCGCTCTACACAGGAGAACGGATCACGCAAAGGGAAAAAAAGCCGCTTACACTTCAAGTGGGTGCCTTAAAGGAGAAAGCAGGGTCTCTCAATAAAAGGAAGTAGGGGGAAAAGAACCAAGGAGACTCCGGGAAAAGATAACGCATCACATGCAAGCGACACGGACGGGGGGGAAATCGGGTGGGGATCCGGTGAAAAATGAAAATCTAGATGAGGGGAAAAACCTCGACAATGAGACAGCCTGAACCCTAAAAGAAACTCCAACAGTTAGTAAGCGTGGAAGACAGGGGGCAGGTCAAGAAAGGGTTTAAAACAAGGGTTTAAAACGGCGAAAGACGTGCTGTTTCCCCGCGGCGATCCAGAGCAAAAAAAAAATTACAGAGCGGTGAAGCCGGCGGGGAAAAAAAAGGGAAAATGGGCCTCGGACATCAACAACCGATATATCCGGGCTGCGTACGGCTCTTATTGAAGAGGGGAGCGTAGAAGGCAGTCTCGACGGGGGGGGGAGTAGGACGACCTGCGGTCTCACTAACGCACTTCGAATTCTCTACCGGGGGGAACATCGGGGAACTACCGAACAACTAAGGCCGAGCCAAACCAAAAAGAAATCCTGGCTGCCTCTCCTGTAGAGGTAAAGGCCTGGAGTAAAAGCATGAAGGGAGAAGATA
>Ga0179591_1195680_pt1 | contig 14699 bp, 19 predicted proteins | sample CZOMad2_1_08_16f_FD_182891 | JGI IMG/M metagenome (GOLD analysis project Ga0179591, IMG submission 182891) | Vadose zone soil fungal communities from Angelo Coast Range Reserve, California, USA - CZOMad2_1_08_16fungal (PacBio error correction) | ecosystem: Environmental > Terrestrial > Soil >...
AAAAACAAAAAAAAAAGGAAGGAAGGAGTAAAAATATAGAAATATATGCCTACCAAAGGCAACCACAACAACATTCGGGGGAATCCGAAAGGGTATATGGAGAAAGAGGAAATGATGAATGTAGGCAAAATCTCGCACAATTTGGTGAAAAAAGAAAAGGGGAGTGGTGGCAGCACCCACAGCAGTTGGGGTGAAAAACGGTGAGCGGCGGGGTAATCAGGACAATTCCGCCGTGAGTCACATTTGGGAAAGAAGAAACACTCATATGAAGCTGGGAAAGAGCGGGGAAAAGGAGGGTAAGACAACAAAGGGAACAGCAGCAGAAACCGGGGGCATAAAACTCACAGCCAAATAAGGTCTAGGACAACAAGAGCCACCTGCGTTTATTTGGCAGGGGTCAAAGCTCTCACAAAGGGGAAAAAAAATGATCAAGAAAACAAAAGCTGTTGACTCAAACAGGAAAGTGCAAAAACGGGAGGGAAAAGCGGTTGACATTGCACGCTGTGACCGTAGATAAAGGGAAGGAAGGTGGGAAATCCTTGAAGAGCAGAGGGGAGAACCAAGAACAATACCATTCACAAACGATCGAACGGGGTAACAACAATTCATGTGGACTTCGACAATTCCCGTTTTTGGGTGGGCCAAGAGACGGGTAGAAAAAAAGGGAAAATGATTTGTGGGGGAAAATGCGCAATACCCCCAATTCCGGGGGGAAACAAATTCTCCCGGGAAAAACAAAAGGAGGCCGGGAGGCTGGTCCAAAGACTGAACTACCTGAATTGGCGGAAAAAAGTCCACATGAGAAAAAGACACGATTCGTAACCAATGTGGGTTGTAGGGTTTGGGGGTACTAAGGCCAGGAAATAGTCGAAAAGTGCACTTTATTGGGGAAAAAAACCTTGAACTTAGTGGGCCGCCCGCCAAGACAAAGAGAAAACGGAAAGAGACGTAGTCATGCGGGGTGTTATCCATGTGCTATTTGCCAAAAAAAAAAAAAAGAAAAAGAGAATGCTTGGAAGGCCAGGTGTTGAAGTTGGAGGATAATTGTGGGAAAAAAAGTTGGCAACCGGTTGACAGAGCTACAGAGGCGTTTTCAGTCGGAAGATGTAAAAGGCCAGACATGGGGAGGGAAGACAACACGAGTCCAAACCCGGTGGACCAGGGGGGGGTTTGTCGTGTGCCGGAAGATTTTTGCCACTGAAGAGAGGAAAAAAAAAAAAGCGTATTCCCAAGGCAGATGTGCCGGCTTTGGGCACATCGAGGAGCTGGACGACACATTCAGGCACAAATCGGGAAGGGGAGCGGAAAAAAGAAGGGAGGTCATTGTTTTGGTGGCAAATGCCATGGAAGGGAAGTCATGGGGGCCCTGGCTTTCAGGGGAGAAAAAAAAGGAAAAATCCGCGGCGGTGAGGGGTTGTGACGACCAGGGGGTGGGGAAGAAGGATTGTGGGGTAGAGCTCGAGAAGTTCGCGACAACAAAGGGGGGAAAGGAAAAGAAGGAAATAACGAGGGGGCAGTGTTTCAGAAGCATGGGTGAGCAATAAAAAGGGAGAAGCGCAATTGGTAACGCCAACTAGAGGGAAACCAAGGTGGAATCGGGAATTTTTAGGTGAGGACTGAATGGGGTTGTAGAAGAGGAAGACGAACAAAACTCAACTTAACGACATATTGGGTGCCTACCAAGGGAAAAAAAGACTGGGAACCATTAAGCCGGTAAATCTTAGAGGCGAAAAGCCCAGGCGAGTGGGGGGAAAAAGAAGGGGGTTAAAATTCCTCACAAGGGAGGAGTTGGGAGGAGAAAAAATCCAGGCAGTATGAAAGTGGGACGGAAAACACCTAAGCAGACGAAACGATGTGAAAAAAAGAAAATGCCTCTTTCACCGGAATAGAAAACCGAGAAAAGGAGGAAAGGAAGGGGGGGAGAAAAGGACTTAAGCAGATTGAGAACAAAAGAAAAAAAGAAATATCAAAAAACAACGGTCGGGGGTAAAGGAGAAAAAGTGAATTAGATCCCATTAATCGCGGACCTGAATAATAAAAACAACACAAGAAAAAAGAAAGGAGCGCGGTCAAGTGAGTTAAAGCTCCGAAGGAGGGGTGAAAAAAGTGGATACCTCAAGTCAAGCGCGAGTGCAAAAAAATGAGACAAAAACAGAAACAAAAAAAAAAAAAACTATTCCCAGCAAAACCATGAACTAAGAAAGGAGAGAGGTACTTTGACAGGGTTGAAAAAAAGAAAGCCGGTGGAAGTGGGTTTTCACCCTGACAAATACGTGTTACAGAAAGCATAAAAGGAACATGGAGGTTTAAGACTCCTGAAAGCGAAAAGGAAAAAGAAAATGACTAAAAAGGAAAATGGTGGCAAGAAGAAAAGCCGTGAGGCTTTTTTGTCAAGCGCCTGGGAACTGAAATCATGGTTTTGAAAAGAGGCGCGCCGAGTCCCCGCACCGAAGGACAGGGGGAAGATGCTAAAAGAAGTGATTAAAGGCCCCTCAGGGAAGTCTTCGTGTCCGAGAACCGAAAAAGAAGGCGATGGCTAGGAAGGAAAAGAATAGGGGAGACAAAAAAAAAAAAAAAGTTTTGTAATACGGGGAGGGAGAAGCAAACCATAGGAGTGTTGAAGTGGTAAAGGGAGATCCAATCGCAGTTGCTCATTGAACAGTGAAAAAAAAGGAGGGAAGGGAATGGGGAAAAGAAAACAAGTGGAAAAAGCTGGTGGACGGGGACGGCCTGGAAAGGAAAACTGGGAAGGAGAGCAGCAACTTCCTTTTTTGGGACGACCTCATGACGAGGCTCCGGAGGAAAAGAGAGTCAGGGGGGGGAAGAGACCCCAGATGAAAAAAAAAGATGAGGGTGGGTTGGGGGGTGACATTGTTAATTTTAAAATAACTCAGAGCAAACAACCCAAGTGAGTGAGTATTTAAAGAGAGGAAGGAACACCTTCCCAATGGGAAACAGGGAAACAGCAGCAAGGGTCAGCAAAACTGAAAGAGGGAACCACTGGGAAGCGAAAGAACAAAAAAAAAGGACCTGGGAAGCGAAAAGAAGAAAGAAAGGGAGAAAACTTCACGCGAGATCCCGTCAGACTTCCTGACAAAAGGGCGTTTTCCCACTTTTGGATGAAAAAATGTCCATCCAGAAAGGGGGAAGGAACAAGAGCAAAAGGGTGACGGAAAGGGAAGGGAGGCAGAAACAATTCCCAGCGTAATGTGTCCAGACAAATCGGGGTTGGAAAGAAATGTGTTGGGGGTTTGGTTTTGTTGGAATGGGACTTTTTCTCCTACGGGGGGAACAAGAACCATGGGTTTTTGAGGATAAAACTAATAGCCATCGGGAAGAAAAAAGGAGGTAAAGGACTGAACGAGAGACGTACTAAGGGGGAAAATCAAAGAGAAAACAGAACACGGGAGAGAGAGCGCTTAGGCGCAGCCCATTCCTGTTTAAGAAAAACATTATTCCAGTCAGCGGGCAAACAAAAAGGAAGTAAACTGATCGACCCACATAAGTGGTTGGCAGGGGGGGTGTCAGGGGGAAAAAAAGGGGTCACTTCAGTTTCTCTTCCACAGGAGTCTTGACCGATGAGGATATCTGAACACCAACAACGAGGGGGGGAATTGAACAAAAGTAAGGCTGGGCGTGTTGAATCCTTCTCCAGGGTACGAAGATAGGTCACCGAGGGTCGTCATGGTGCTGAGAAATTGTTTGGGGGAAGGTTTGGGGCAAGATGGGTCTCAAATAACGCCCTTTGACTGGAGGGTAATCCAACAAAGACGCTTAGTACTTTTGTAAAGGGGGGGAACCATTCAAAAAAAAAAAGGAAAAAACGCGAAATCAAAACTCTAAATTGGATTTGGTCCTCTTCAAAAAAGAAAAGGGTGGGGAGGTGGAAAAATGAGCCCGCGAACCCACTCAAGAAGACTAAGGGGGAGAGTGGGCCCTGCCGTAAAACACTAAAGTCTGAGAGGTGGGGCGAGGGTTTTGGGAGGAAGCAAGACGAGAGCTTACCAGAACGAAAAAAGGCACTCGTTCAAAAACCAAAAAAAAATGTAAACATTCCTGTCTGGGGTGGTTAGGATCGAAAAAAAGGAGTTACAAAACAGCGAAGGGAATGCGGGGGGAGCTCACTTAGACCATACTTCACAAAAAGCTGACCAATGTATGGTGGTATGAAAAACAGGACCAAAACGGAAGGAAGGTTCGGTCTCTGATTACACTGACAACAAAAAAGTTCAAAATTTCCAAAAGAGATTCGCCAGCGCTAAGGGCATGAGATAGAAGAGAACTTGTAGGGGGCCACAACGAGTGACAGACAGTGTAAAGGCACAAATCAAGTTTGTCCGTCAGGGACTGTCTCGGGAGGGGATAAAACGCTCGGAGGGAAACAGAAGGGTGGTATAGGGAAAATAAAATGAGAAAAGGGGTTGAATATGGCAAGGACAGGGTCGCCGCTAGTGGGGGGCGTTTACAAAACATTGAGCAGACTTTTAGTGGGTTTTGGTTGGGAAATTCCCTCCATTACCATGCATGTAAAGAAAGTAACGCAATGTTCCTAGAGAAACTTTAAAAACAATTTTTTGGGTCAAAACGAGAAAGGGCAGGGGGAAGAGAGCGAGTCCAAAAGCAATGAATGCATACCCCCAATGTGGTAGAATAAGAGGGGCCCGGAGGATTTGGTTTCGGGGTTTAAAGAATTCAAGCCAAATGGCACATACCTGCATGGGAAAACCAGGGGGTCACAACAACCTTGGGGGGAGGCGGCAGGACCTAATCTAGCATCTGGACAGAAGGACTAACAGGACAAAAAACCGATTTGCCTGGATGGGGGGCAAAAGTCTACGCTGGAAGAAGCAAGAGGACAAGGGGTCTGCCCAATATATTAATTTGGGTAAAATGGGAGTGGAAGAAACAATAACCTTTGGAAACGGTGGGACTTGACATGGGGAAAAAAGTTTAACATCTAAGAGGGGGAAAAGAACGATGAAATTGCCCGCGACACAGTTCGGGGAGAAATAATGAGGGATTACGGGCCCAGGGGGCCGGAAAGGGAAGAAATTGCGGAAAGTTGTTTGGTGGTTTTTTTTTGCTAAAGAAGTGAAGGGGGGGAGGAAACATGACTACAGGTTTTTGTTTACTGCGGCTTAAGGGACAAAAGACCTTCCCCTGGGGCGGGGGAGAACCGGCTGAAAAAAAAATCTAACCGGAAAAGAAAAAAAGATATCACTCATTGGAGAAACGAAACCTCAAAAACCAAGAGGGTTGGCACTTAAAGCTTTTGTGGGGCATGTGTTGAGATCTCCCAGAATCTGTCTTGGGGGACCAGAAGCCAAATTTTGAGAAATTTGGTGGAGAACCGGAATCTGGGGTGGTATTCGCAATTTTCAAAAAAAAACAAATCCATGTATGCCGCGAAACGGGCTTCGTGTGGACACAGGGAGTTGGAGAAAAATGGGAAAACAGTTTTGTATCGATTCAAAGTAGTGGGGGATGGTATTACGTTCTGTTGAAGAAGGGGAAGGGGGGCAACGGGGGGAAAAGATTCAAAAAGGGGTAATTCTACTAAAAGAGCAATGCAAGAAAAAGATGGGGGAACGGAAAAAAGGAGATTTTGACGAGAAAAAAAACCAAAAAAATTTGGGGGGGGAGACTTGATAGGGGTTCGGTGTGAATCGAGGACTGCAATAAAGAGGGAAAGCGAGGGTTTCCGGTTGCTTTCGACGCTCTTGGAAAGGGGAAATGAAAAGAAAAGAAATAACAGAGGGGGGGTGGGGGGGGCGTCTAAAAGCCAATAATTCTTGTCACCAGGGCTAAGAAGGAGAGGGGACTGAAAAACATCAGGAATTTGCAGCTTGACGACCCAGAAAAAATGACCTAGAGCCCTGGAGGTTCAGTCAAGCCGGGCACAAAAAGGCTAGATGTAGGAGACACCAGGAACTGACGGGGGGACCTGATCGTAAAAAAAACCGGTAGTAACGAAATGGGGGGTGGGGTGGTTGTTGTGGAGGCGGGTCAATCTGGCAAAAAGACCAAGAAAGAGGGAAAAGGGGAGAACAAAACAGCAAACCAACAAAAACACAGTTCGTAAAAGTCTAGAAATTTAGAAGGGAGGATCATCCGAAGGGAAGGGTATGGGCGACCAACTCCTAAATGGGGGGCCAAAGTTGCAAGCCCCTTCAAAGCTGTTGAAATGGAGCGCGGGGATCTCACAAATTTCAGCGTAGAACAGGACGAGAAAGCGGAAGAAGAGGGGAAATTGCGAGAATGGGTATTAGTCCATCCCAGGAAAAAAAAAGAAGACGCTCAATAGAAAAAAGGAGAGAGCCAAGAGCACGGCAGCCGCGTTAGTTTGCAGGGCCGAAAAAGTAAAAACTCTCCGAAAAAGAAAAAAATAATTGGAAAGCATAACAAACTTATTTTGCCGCGTAAAAACGGGGAGGGACATAAGGGGTCTCGTGGAAGGTCCAATTTTGGGAATTTGGCAAGCTGGAAAAGGCCGGAAAATAAGTCAAATAGGAAGAGGGGTAAAACCCTGATTTGCACATTCGCCCAAGGGAAAAATGGGTGGCCAAAGAAAGTACCGCCGAATAAAATTTTGGAAAATGCGCAAGGAAAAAAAACAGGAAGCGCCACGGCAGGTGAAAAAATGAGAGGCGGGGGTCTGACACACGCAAAAGGACTCTTTCAAGGGGAAAGAAAAATTCAACAAGTCACGGATGGAAACGAAGGGTTGTAGGGTGGCGGGGGTTCTCCGGCTTGTATATCGACGGGGGGAGGGGTTTTGGGAGGGGCCGGACCGCCGGTTATAGGAGACAAGAGAAAGAACACGTAGGTATATGTTTTAGTCACCATTTGGAGAAAAGGCAGCAAAAAAGACAGATGCTCGGGTTGGGCCGCACCGGTGGGAAAAGGGGGAAAAGAATTATTGGGGGGAACAGGGGGCAAAGCCGTTGGCGGCGAAATGAACATCAGGGGGGGGTTCAGGGCAGTAGAATTAATTCAAAGCACAAGGGAGCACAAAATTCAAAGTCCTTTGGGTGTGGCAGGCAAAGGGAGGTTGTGGCCGACAATAGAATAGTGGGGAAAAAAAGAGTTTCACATAATCGAGGGCGGCCTTTCAAAAAAGGAGGAAGGCAACAATTTGTCATCAAGGGCGGGGGAAAAAGTGGCGTCCGGGTGTGGGGTTCCAGAATTCCAAAAGGGAAAAAGAAGGAAAAACATGGTAACCTTGGCTTGCTTTGGGGGGAGGAAACGAATCAAGATGAGTGCGAAGACAAAAAAAAAGTGGGTGTGAGAGCGTGATTTGGGCCCGGGAAGTCAGCGGAAGGGAGAGACAAAAAATGGAAAAAGAGGAAAATTACGGGTTGCTAAGCAATGTATCGGCATGAAAAAAACCAGTGAAATGGGAGGAAAAAAAAGAGGTAACTCAAACTCGAGACGGGGGCAGGGGAGTGTGGGGGTGTGAGAGGAAGTGCTCGGGGCTCCTATAGACGAACAGGAAGCTGAACGAAGAAGGGGGGAAAAAAAAAAGACCGGGGCAAAACGCAGCAATGCTGTGGGCAAAAAAGAAAGGAAAAAAGGGGGGGTCTGGTCAGCGCAGGAAAAAATGTACCGCGCCTTTGGAAAGTAAAAAAACGGTGGATGAAAAACAGAAGGGAGGAGGGTTGGGGCGGAATAAAGGACAGCGAAGAGGGAGGAACAAAAGACCAAACCTGACTCCTTACGAAAGTACATGTTCACGACGGGGGAAACCAGGGGGGGAATGAAAAGGGGGAAAATGGTCAGAGGTGAAAAGATCATTAGCTGACCTGCGTTTCCGAAAACACATAAAAAAATGAGGGGGGGAGCGTGTTGGGTCAGGCCAGGAACTTGAAAAATGTGAACATGAGAGGAGAAGAAAAAAAAAGGGAAAAGAAGAAAAGGAAAAAGCACAACAGTTTGGTGACTCGGGGGGAAATGTGTAAAGAGCTCGAAAGCGTAGTGTGGGATAAAGTCAGTCCATCTGCCAGCTTAGCACCAATGAACAAAAAAAAAGGGCAATGCACAGACAGGAAAAGACAAAGATCTGGAGACTTTAGAATGTAAAAAAAGAAAAAACTTGAAGTGGGGTGGTGTTCCAAACGGGGGGTCCCCCAAAAAGGGGGGACCTGCATTAATGGGAAAAAATAATGGGACGACGCCAAGAAGCAAAATGACTGGACCACAAAAAATGAGGGGGGGCGAAAAAAGGACCGTTGAGGCAAAGGTGGTTGTACGTAGAGCTCTAGAGGGGGGGGACGCGTGAAAAACTGAATCATGGGTTGCACGGAAGGAGAGGGAAAAGAGCACGCGAAGAATAATGACCAGGTTAGAGGGTTAGTTAATAGCACCACGACGGGATGGAAAAGGTGCCGAAGAAACGAAGCCGGGGCTATGGCCGATAGAAGGAAAATAGAAAAAAAGATGTACGCGGAAAAAAACCAGGGGCCCAAAAAAACGGGGGTTACAGGGGGGTACGGAAGGAAAGAGGCATAGGTGCACTTGAAAGCAAACGTCATATATTACCGGGAAGAAAGGAAACTGGTTGAAAGAAGAGGCAATTATGACGAGCGCGATGAAGTTCGAGCCGAGGGCTGTGTGCAGCAAGAAAAGCAAAAAGGGGCTAACACGGGCTGCAGGTCGCTTAAGGGCCGCAGAACACGCGAAATGAAGAGGTTTGAAAGGAAAGTTCAACTAGGAGAGAAAAAAAAAACTAGGATGATGAAAAGAGTATATGAAAAGGCCCAAGGGCAAAGAAAAAGTGAAGTCCGAGTGGAAAGAGGTACCCCTGAAGACGAAAGCAAAAAAATCATAAACGTAAAAAAAGATGCTCAAAAGACGCAGGGGGAGAGAAAAAGCAAATATCGGCAATATCGGAAAATCCAAGAAAGAAAGTAAAAGCTTTGTAGGACAGGTTCTGGTAAAAGTTCTCTATTCAAAATTGAACACTGACAAAAAATGGATAAAGAGGGCGGTGGGGTTATCTACAAAGGAACAAACCATAAATGGGCAGACAGAAAAGGTTAAAACAGTTGTGGGGGTGGCTACTATCAGCCAACTCTGAGTGGGGAGGGGGAATCTCCATCCGAAAAGTGTTATGTAGTCGAAAAAAAAAGAAAAGGGAAAAGGGCGAATCACCGACCGATTACAAGGCCTATAGAAAAGGAAAGAGCGGGGGAAAAATTACCGGGAGAAAAAGGAAACACATTAAAAACTCAGAAAAAAAAAAAAGAGGAAAAAAACGTGCCTGCTCGCCACCACATTCTTTTTTGGTGCGGGTGTGGAGTGTAAGGGACAGGAAGGGCTTGGAAAAGGAAGGCCCAAATTGATAAGAAAAAAACTGAAACGAATTTGAAAGGTCACACCACTGGAAAAGAAAAGGATGGAAAAACATGCTAAAAAAATAACCATATTCCGGGGGTTCCTTCATGGGGGCACTTTGAGCTTTTTGCTTTTGGTGTCATAATTGGGTTGCAAAAGAGAAAGTGGAAATGGCAAGGGGTAGCCAACCTGACGGAGGGCAGATACGGGGGGGGGAGGTTACTTTTTTTTTTTTAAACACCAAGTAAAACAAAAAACCAAGGGCAAAAAAAAAGGCCGCGAATTCCGAAGAGGGGGATTGATGGGGAGAAGAGGTGATCTTTACTCGGGTGGTGGTAAAAGGAAAAACGGACCGCTCTACATGGAAGCTTTAATTTTGGCAAAAGTTTTCAAGGAAAAAAAGGGAAAAGAAATGGCGGTGGGGGGGGGGAAAAAAAGAGAGACATCGCAGTTAAGTTACCCAAGGGAGATTTCAAAGGACGGAATGAATCCGGGTTTGTAGAAAGGCAAGGACCGTGTAAAAAGGGGTCAACCGTGGAAGGAAAAAAAGAGGGGATAAAACAGGAAGACATCATCCCATAAGGGGAGGGGGATAGGAACAAAGAAAAACAGATCTGTTACGACGCGTTAAAAAAAAATGAAAACCGCAAAGGGGCTAATTCAAAAGTGAAAATTCAGGACTCCGAGGGGAAAGAGTACCAGGGGATGAGGGGCAAAAAAAAAGGAAAAGTGGGAAACCAAACCTGGTTTTAAAAAAGGGCGGGGGGAAGGAAAATAAACCTTTGAAGTCTCATCGAGAAAAAGCAGGGGAGTTTTTCTAAGTCAACATAAAAGAAAAAGAATTGAGCGCACACTTGCCGCAAGAGAAGTTGGGGTGGGAGGGGAAAGGAATTCTGACGAGAAAGTGTACCGGAAGGGGCCCCGCAATTACCCAATGCATGGGAAAGGGGGGAAAGAGAAAGGTTTTTAACGGGAATCTGGGCATCCAAAGGGGGGTGGGTCACTAGGAATGTTGTTTGTGTTTTTGCTGGTCTAGGCACCCAAACAGCTTCAGGTAAAAAAAAAGCAAGAGACCTCACCACCAATGGTTGAGTTAAATAACAAAAGCAAAAAAAAATTTCGGGGGGGGACGGGAATCCAGAAAGCCAAGAGGGAACATGTCCTTCTTGGGGACCAGGTGGGGGGGGGGAATAAGTGTAAAAACCCCCCAAAAGGAAGCTCTAAAAATCGAAAAGAAGTTTCTTGGATTGGGCGTAAGAAACGTCAAGAAAAGGGGGGATCAATCGAACTGTAATACAGGGGGGGGGGCCCACTGAATATGGGGGAGGGATGGAAAAAAATCGGGAAGAAAAGAAAAAAAAAAAAAAAAAACACTAGACCAGGGGAGCGAGCAAGAAGGGGGAGTTAACGATAATGCATTAGAACCAGCCGCTGCGCTCAAACTTAAGAGAAAGGGGGAGAACGTAACGGACACACTTTCTTGAAACAATAGGGAGGTCAGGAAAGAAGTGTTTTTGGTGGGGTGGGTTTTTTTGTGGGGGGGGGTGGGGGGGGGGGGTGGTTTGTGCGCAAATAGAGGTGGATAAAAACGCATGAACCTAAGTGGGTGGGGGGGTAACGGGTACGAGACAGAGTGGGGCGGGCTCATCAAGGCAGGGCGGCACCGGCAAAAGAATCTAAAAAAAAACAAGGAACAGTCCGACAGAATAAACGTGCCACGGGATGAAAAACGAAAAAATCGAAAGAAAAGGGGTTTAAGAGATCCTGGGCTTGGGTGACAAAGGGGAATCTCTCAAAAGGAAAGAAGTAGGGAGGGAAGGGGACAGGATGAAAAAATAAAAGGGGACACTTATAATGGGGGGGTAAACCTAATCTTTTGGGGAATGCGCATTTTTCCAAATCAGTATCCAAATATTCAGAGACGGAATCTTTGCCACCAAAATAACGTTGGGGAACGAAAAGGAACGGAGGTTGGGGGGGGACGATTCTATATGGGGGGGCCTTCGTTTTTTCGTTGGAAAGTGGGAAAAAGGAAGGAAAGGTCCCATCTTGAAAATTCCAAAAAGGAAAAATGAGAAACTAAAAAGAGAAAAAGAGCGAGCCGAGTAGGGGGGCTCAGACACCTACTGGTTTTTCGGAAGTGAGAAAGGTGGGAAAGTGTTAGATCGAGTGAATGAAAAAGTAGCAAAAGTGGGGGCATGGGAAGAAAAGGATTGGCTTGGGGGGGCTACTCTTAGTCGGGGGGATGCAAGGTGGAGAACAAAGGAGGGGGGATTTAAAATACTCCATCAGCAATTTAGGTAAGGACTTTTTGACTATTTGGAGGGGAAGGAGGGGGGACGGGGGTCGAGATGGGCGGCATGTGTCGATTAACAGGAAACGCAATGAAAAAACACAAAACACTCAGGTGAGGTGGGCTTGACCAAAAAAGAAGTCGGGAAAGGGGCGGCAAAGGGAGAATAAAAGGGGTAACGCACTGACTGATCATATCTGAACCGGGGGGGGGGGGGAAACGACTGTGTTGTTGGTTGGGGGACAGGGGTAAATAGGAGGAGGAATCAAAACTAAGAAAAACTCAAAAACACAACGGAAAGGGGGGAAAAAGGGAGAAGAGAGAGGAAACACCACAAAAAAGTAGGAAATCGACTACAAAAAGAATAGAGGAAAAAGGGGAAAAATGCAAGTCAAGAACGCAAAACATTTTTGGGGGGCCCGTCGGCTGAACACCACGCATCATGTTTTCAAAGGTTTTGAAGCGGCTGGTAAATCGAAAGGGGAAGCCGGGCAGTCAAAAAAAGGAAGAACGAAGAGGGCATCAAAAGCTTCAAGTGGGAAACCAATCCAAGCAATCCACACAACCGACAAAGGTGAGAGTTAGACCAAAGACAATAGAGAAACTATGGGGGATAAAAAAGTCAAAAAAAGAAAGAAAAAAAACACTAAAAAAGAAGAAAATAAAATAGAAAATATCTCAAAAAATTGAGTTCCAACAGTAGAAAGCGGGTTTCAGGGGAAAAACGGAAATTTTCCGTAGAGATTTAATTTTAATTTTCAGAAAAAAGATACAAAAGAAATGGGGGGTTACAACGAACGAAGTAATTCCCTATCAGAAATCTATGACACAATTAATTGTTGGGTACCGGGGCGACCCTTGGATTTGTGCCACCCCGAGCCTTCAGAAACCGGAAGGATGGGGGTGGAGAATGGATCATAACAAAAAGATTCACTGGAAAAAACATTGCTCCGGGCACAGTCTGGAAGGGGGTAGGAACCTCCTGGAGGGGAAGAAATCGTAAGAATACACATGGAGAACACAAAAAACGTATTCACGAAAAAAGACAAAGGGGGGGTGGGTGAGGGGAGTTTTCATTCTTCAGGGGAAATAGTGAACCAGAAGAGGTGTTGACAAGACCGTCCCACAGGGGGGGGAGGACCGGTGAGCAAAACCCGAAAGCGAAAAAAAAAAAAACGAGCAAACTTAGTCATTCTTTTTTAAAGATAAACGGAGGGGGTGCAAAAAACAGGCAAGGAATCTAAAGGGGCCTCCCGTGGGCCGTTTTAAACTAGAAATTAGATGGGAGTGTCGAGAGGCGAAAAGCCGGGTGAAAGAGGCGGGTTTCCCTTAAGTGGAAGGTAATAGGGAAAAAAGAATGAGGGGTACGCCAAACGTGAACGTTCGGGTGGTGGGGCGGACCAGAAAAATATTGGTTGCCGAAATAATATTCACGGGAAAAACCGATTGGGGAAACAGCTGCACACGATGCGTGGTCTTTTCCATCGAGGAATGGGCAAAAAGGAATCACATCGGTGCAAGAGGGGGAAACAAAACGGTAAACGTGTTTGGGAACAGAAAACAACAGGTGAAGAATTCCATGGGGCCCGGGGCGTGCTGGGTACAAGTAACTGAAAATACTGCAAGGGGGGGGATGGTGGAAAGGAACAGGGTGGGTATAGCATGCATTGGCTCTCGAAGAAGCGTGGGAAAGTCCATAGGAAAAGAGGAAGGGCAAAGAAGGAACAGAAAAAAGGTTAAGTGTGGGCGAAGCATGTATTCTGGCCGAAAAAAGGCTGCAGGGGGACGCCAACACGCGGACTGCCAGGGCTGAATTAAAAGCGATTTATTGTTGGGGAGAGAAAAGGGAATGGGGAAAAACAAGCCATAGATACGAACAGACTCATGAAGGCAAGATGGGGTGGGGGGAACTACCAGGAGGGGGAGAATTCTGTGCACCTAACAGAAGGGAGCAGGGGGGATCAGACGAGCACGCAATTCCGGGTGGGTAGACGTGGGGGAAGGGAAGCATAAAGGGGGGGGAGTTGTTTGTCGAATACTAATACAAGTAAAAGTGGAAGGGAAAAACGGGGGGGGAGGCCAGGATTGGGGCCTACGTACTCAGGATGAAAGACCAAGACTACGAAGATAACCACCGAGAATTTGACGGGGGGCGTTGTGAAAGGGGAAAGTAAGCGATGGAGCACGAACCCAAAATCGCCCCAGGCCGACTTTCAGGGTACAGCAGACGGAATGAAGAAACATGAGCGCAGGCGATCAAGAGAACAGAATAAAAATCCCAGATCAGTGGGAAGCGGAAAGGGGGAAAAGGGTAAAAATCTCTAGCGGTAGGTGCTACACAAGAAAGCCATTGAAACGGCGGGGAAAAGGCCAAGCAAAAAAAAGCAAGGAATACCCAGCCAAACATGGCCGGAAACTCATGGTAAGCTGGGGGGACGGGTGGGAAAAAGGGGGGGGTCCAAACTCACAGCAGTGAATTGTGTGACAAAAAGTAGAAAGAGGGTGGGGGGGGTCCGTCCTGGAGGGGGACATTTCCTGTGAAAAAAATCCTAAGAAACAAGGACAAAGGAGAGCCAAGTAGTGGCGATACAGGACGTTGATCATTTTTGGAAAAAGAAACTTGCGGGTGTGTAAAAAACGGCCAGCAAAAAGAAGCAACCGACACTGCAAAAAGTAACTTTGAAAGCGGGGGGTGGGAGTCAGCAAAAGAAAAAGTTTCTTTCCCGAAGACTATCCGGAGATTTCGAGGAAAAGTAAAGAAGAGAGAGCCAGGTGTTTGCGCCGAGGGCTTGAAAAAAGAGTTTTTTGTCATTTTCCAGAGAAAGCCAACGGAAGAAAATGAGGTGTCTCTGTAAAGCAATTCCATAGTATTAAAAATTGCAAAGCAGAAAAAAAAAAAAGGGGGGCCGGGAAGGTACTGAAAGACGCGGGGGGAGGGGAATTTTTCGAAGACTAAGGAGTTGGGGCAAAAAAAAAACGGGGAGCCTTCCCTTCCTTCGCAGAAAGGGAGAAAAAACAAAAGAACGAACGGGAGGTTGCCACTAATCGGTTTGGGGTAAATTGGAAGGTGAAA